>Ga0233425_10002360_pt1 | contig 37466 bp, 32 predicted proteins | sample Watercolumn_Towu_2_FD_181712 | JGI IMG/M metagenome (GOLD analysis project Ga0233425, IMG submission 181712) | Freshwater microbial communities from Lake Towuti, South Sulawesi, Indonesia - Watercolumn_Towuti2014_140_MG | ecosystem: Environmental > Aquatic > Freshwater > Lake | place... | reverse complement strand
ATTGCCTTGAGGCTCGATCCGGACGATATCAAATCGGTTGAACAACTGGCCCGCCGGAAAGGATTGGGCTATACGGCGCTTTTGCGGATGTGGATTAAAGAGCACCTGGCCCAGGAAATGGGGAACAGGGTTTGAGAATGAAACAATACAATATACGAGAACGTTAAATGAAGGCCTTCTTTTTGAAGGACTTCTAGATACCATCGAGATCTCGCCTTCTATACTCTTTTTGTTGAAATAAAAGAATCGAGGGGGAAGATGAAACGTCCGAACAATCGAAAAAATCTGGTAAAAGAAATGCCCCTTCATATCATGGCAGAGAACGCTTTAAAGGAAGCGGTAGCCGAGGCCATTGCTGAGCATAAACTGAGGGGCCATCCCATCGTAGTTTGACGTGATGGGATGGTGGTGACCATCCCACCAGAGGAGATAGCCGTCGCATCAGCAAAAGGTGACAAGCCCGATCAGCAGAGTTCAAAACAACTCTACTTTAAAGAAAAAAATCAACCGTACGGTAAAATAAAAAAACAGCCGTAAAGGAGGACGTTCTTCATTCCATTCACTAACTCGCAATGCAAAAGATCGGGAAATGAACCAACCCATCACTTTGCCAACGCTGGCAAACCGATAGCCGGAGGAAAGGGTGCGGTGCAATTGGTTAACGATTATTAACAGTTTCATTATAATAACGACGTTAATCGGCAAAGTGGAGCTGTTTTTTCTGAAGTCATTGGCGAAAGGGCGCTGTCTTTTCCGGACTTATTAACGGGGGAAACCGCAGCTCGGCCACTGGTTTGTAGTGGACGAGAATGCGGAGGGGGTAAGCATCCCCCGTGGATAAGTCCGAAGAAAAGACCAGCCCGAAAGACACAGACGGAAGAAAAGATAGCTCCTCTATGTCAAAATTACAATGAGACGATTAATATCATTTGCCCCGTATATCACCGGCCAATGTAGATGCCTTGCGTCAATTATGAACCCCTTTTTTTACTAGACCTGTCTGGAACAGGGCCATCTCCAGGAGATCGTTTTCGTCAACAACGCTGTTATCCTGGGACGGTTCTTCCTTTTGGGTCACCGCTTGCTTCTCTCTCAGAGCCCTCCAGACCTTTTCATAACTCAGCGGCAGACTCTTGATCGTCACCCCGGCAGCATCGCAGATGGCATTAGCAAAACAACCCATGGTCGGAATGGTCGCGCCCTCGCCGACTTCCTTCACCCCCCACGGTCCTGCCGGATCGCAGCTCTCCACAAGTTCGGAAGTCACTTTAGGCGTATCGAGGGCGGTGGGCAGCCGGTAATCCGAGAGGTTCGGATTGATGATTTTTCCTTCAGAGTCGAACTTCACTTCCTCCCAGATGGCTTCTCCCATGCCCATATACAATGCGCCGTGAACCTGGGCATGAAGGAGCGAAGGATTAATCACCATGCCGCAGTCATGTACGTCCCAGACCTCCTTGACCGTCACCTCGCCGGTTTCGTCGTCGACTTGCACCTCACTGATCTGGGCGGCAAAGCTATAGGCCGGTGACGTTCCGACCGCAGCCCCCTTGAAGGTTCCCCCAAGCTTGGGTGGCGTGTAAGACCCCTGCCCAACGAGGGGTCCTTTCTGAACAAAGAAACGCCGGGCCACTTCCTCAAAGGTCTTTTGGACCGTAGGGTTTTCTTTGATAAATATGAGGCCTTCTCGGCAATCGAGTTGCTCTGGATCAATTTCCATCATCTTTCCGGCCATGTCCAGAATCTGCGTTTTGATCATTTCCCCGGCCTGTTTCACGGCCGCTCCGGACATCAAGGTCTGGCGGCTGGCATAGGCGCCGAAATCATGGGGCGTTATTTCGGTATCGGCGGCGACAATCTTCATGCGTTCATAGGTGTAGCCCATCCCTTCGGCGGCCATCTGACAGAGCACGGTATCCGACCCTTGGCCGATATCGGTTGCCCCCGTGTAAAGCGTGGCCGACGTGCCGTCTTCGTTCACTTTGATGATGGCGGCCGCCTGCGGAAGGTCCGTCCGGTAGATCGGGTAACCTGCCCCGGAGACGAAACTGCCCACGGCAATGCCCAACCCCCTGCCTTTGGGAAGGCTCTTCTTTTTCTCATCCCAACGAGAAAGTTTTCTGGCCTTTTCGAGGCAGGCGGTCAGTTCGCACGTGTTGATCTTGAAGTCATTCGGAGTGATCGTGTTCGATTTTCTGGCATTGCGCAATCGTATCTGAACGGGATCGATTCCGAGATCTCTGGCAATATTGTCCAGATGGCACTCGAAGGCGTACTTGGGCTGGGGCGCCCCGTGACCACGCTGCGCCCCGCAGGCCGGAAGGTTCGTATAGACTCTCAGCATATCGAATTTGTAGTGCTTAAAGTCATAGGTCAGGGTAAGAAGGGCCCCCGCATAATAGGCGCTGGCGATCCCGAGGCTGGTATAGGCGCCGCCGTCCATGATGAAGTTCGAATGAACCCCGAGGATTTTTCCGTCTTGGTCGACGCCCGTGGTCAGCTCCATGAAGATCTTGTGCCTGCCCCGGTTGTGGGCGAACATATCCTTACGGTCGTAAAACAGCTTGACCGGCCGGCCCGTGATCCGTGAGAGGACCGCGCCGGAAAATTCGAGGCCTGTGGGCTCAAGCTTGCCGCCGAATCCTCCGCCGACATACGTTTTAACCACCCGGACGTTTCCCATGGGCAAGTCGAACTCCCGGGCGATATAGTACTGGAAATAATGAGGAGATTGGGTGCTGGCATAGACGGTCAATTTTCCATTCTCCCATAGGGAGATGGCCGAATGCGGCTCAATCGGGCACTGATACGTACGCTGACCGACGTACGTATCCGTTCTCACGTAGTGAGCCAGAGAGAACGCTTCTTCCACATTTCCAAAATGCTGATGGATTTCGGTATTGATATTTCCCGGGTATTCGTCATGGATCAGGGGCGCCCCTTCGGCCAGGGCTTCTCGTGGATCGAATACCGCGGGCATAACTTCATATTCCACCTTGATCAGCTTTAAGGCCTTGTAGACCGTTTCTTCGTCAACGGCCGCCACGGCCGCAACCTTATCACCGACGAACCGAACCTTATCGATGCAGAAAATATTTTCATCCCAGCGGGCCGGACTGATCCCATACTTCTTCGATGGCACGTCTTTGTGAGTAATCACCGCCTTTACGCCGGGCAGTTTTTCGGCATCTGATGTGTCGATATGGAGAATCTTGGCGTGGGCATGGGGACTCGTCAGAATCTTCCCATAGAGCATATTGGGGAAGGTAAGGTCTCCGGTATACTTGGCCTGTCCCGTCGCTTTGGCTCTGCCGTCGATCTTCGGAACGCTTTTGCCGATGACTGCGTATTCGTTCATTCTTCCACCCTTCTCTCTTCCTGCTGACTGGCAGCCAGCACCGCCTTGATAATGTTGACGTATCCCGTACAGCGGCAGAGGTTTCCAGAGATCGCCGCGCGAACTTGCTGCTCGTTCGGATGGGGAATCCGGCTGAGCAGCGCCTTGGCGGAAAGGATCATCCCGGGGGTGCAATAACCGCATTGGATGGCGGCCTTGTCGATGAAGGAGTCCTGGAGCTTGTCCAGCGCTTCGCTTTGCGCCACCCCTTCGATCGTCGTAATTTCAGACCCATCCGCCTCAACGGCCAGGAGGAGACAGGCATCAACAGGCTTCCCATCGACCAGGACCGTGCAGGACCCGCAGTTTCCTAATTCACACCCTTTCTTGGTGCCCGTGAGGCCAAGATCCTTGCGCAACAGGTCCACGAGAAGTCTGTTCCCCTTGACAACGAACGTATATGTGTCTCCGTTGACCATGAGTTGAATCGGATATCGCCTAGCCCCGTCTTTGCCTTCAATTGAATTAACTGTCATATTGTTCGCCCTCCCTGATTGTCGGAAGGTGCAGGGCCTTCCGCAACGCCCGTTTCGTGAAGACCCGCACCATATCGCGCCGGTACTCCTCGGACGCCCTGATGTCGGAAATGGGTTTGCATTCGAGCGCGGCGGCCCGGCCGACCTCTTCCAGGACCTCCTCGGTCGCTTCCCGGCCGGCGAGGAGGTCTTCCGCTACCCTTACGCGAATCGGTGTCGGGGCCACCGCCCCCAGGACAATACGGGCCGACCGCACGAAGGCGCCTTCGGCCACCACGCCGGCCGCAACCCCCACCACAGCCAGCGCCCCCGACCGCCGGAGGCCGAATTTGATGTAGGCGCTTCCGGTTGTTGGCTGATCCGGGATGGTGATCTTCTCCAGGATTTCGTCTGGCAAAATAGCCGATCGTTGCGGTCCAACAAAAAATTCGCCTAAGGGCATCGTCCGGCTTCCGGCCGGTCCGGTCATCGTCAGAAACGCATCGAGGGCGATCAGAATGGGCGGCAGGTCGGCGGATGGAAGGGCATTGACGAGGTTCCCGCCAATCGTCCCAAGGTTGCGGACCTGGTTATTGGCCATCGAATGGGCGGCCTCCGAAATGGCCGGATACCGCTCCTGGAGCAAAGATGAATTCACCAGGCCATTGTGGGTTACCCCGGCCCCAATGACGATACCCTGCTCCGGAAGGTGAGAAATTCCCCGGATCTCCGAAATCGATTTTAGCGAGACCAGGACCCTGGGAGCGATGAGTTCATTTTTCAACTTCGGCAGCAGGTCCGTCCCTCCTGCCAACACCTTCGCCTCGTTGCCAAACCGTGCCAGAAGATCGCAGGCTTCATTCACCGTTGACGGTCGGTAGTAGTCAAAATCAGAGATAACCATCTTGTCTCCTTGGGCATGTTCAGGAATTTCCTCTCCGAAACCGTTTATGATTGCCCCTACATGTTTCGTTCTTCATGATGAACAAAATTTTAGGTCATTTTCCGCGAGCAGCTCACCAAGCCATAGTGATCGGATATTAATTTTGTTTCGTACCCTCTTGGTGATAGATAAAAAAATGAACACCCGTCGAGATGACCCTGTGAAGAATAATTAATATGCTTTATTTGACATATAAGATAAAAAAGTTATAACTGTCAAGAAAAAAAGTAGTCTGGTTAATTTCCGTCCATGGCGAGGAAGGAAGGTAGGGGCCGAAGAGACCGCTCATCTCCCGGGATTAGGGCTGACTGTCGTATCCTTCGGCCTAAAGAAAAAAAGAGTTCCAGGTTGGGACGGAATAGTTTGGCTTCAATCATGGTCCGGTCTGAATAGGATGAATTGTTCATCCAGGAGAACAATTCATGGGAATCACTGATTTGGATACTATGCAAAAAAACCACGAGTTCTGTAATTTGTCTGGTTCGATCATGGATTGAGTCGATATATTCTCTTTCCAAACATCCGGAATTTTCTATTTGTTTGACCAGGTGGGGCAACAGGGCCTTCGTTTTGATCTCGACCAGGGTCTCTTTTTTGAGCCATTGCATGACGTTATATCTGGAGTCGGCCATACTCTTAAACTGGTCGGTTAATAAGGAATGACGTTTTTTGACGACCGGCCGAAGATGTCCCCGGATATGAACCAGGACCAGTCTGGGGTTGAAGAGCAGATCTCCCATCAAGCTAAATTCGCCATTATTGGCATAATTCCCGGCACAATTCAAAACCAATTCGCAGATGCGGGCTAAGGTCATAAAATATTCCGCTTCCCGGCCGGCCACAAGTCCATCCAGTTCTTCAAGAAAACCTTCCAAGGCTAATTCATTCAACATAAAAAAATTGGCCTTGCGATCAAGGCGCTCGTTGAAATGTAATAGCGCATTTTGGTCTTTTTCGGTCTCTGTAAAATCTGTAAAATAATCTCTTCGCAGCGAGGGAAAACTGCCGGACATTTCGGATCTCCTTCCCGGTTCTACTTTTTTCTTGCTTTGGCAGGATATATGTTTTTCATGATATATGCTTAAAATGACATATCACGGGGCAGGAGAAATTGTCAAATCCCTTTTTCAGAGACTGGATCGGCAAGTATTGCGGGGGATCAAAATAGAAATGCGTCGAGGGCTTAGTGGCTGATCGTTGGAGTCGCCAATAGAGAAGCTCCCTGCAACAGGTGCAGTCCCGCCCTGGCGGGGTTCCAGGCAAGGAACGAGTCTATTTAATTGGTGTTCTCTTGCTACCCCTGTTCAGCTATTTCGACTGCTTTTTTAATGAAGGGGGTTTGTGTTTTTTCCCGAAGGGGATAGAAAAGGTTAAAGTCGTCCCTTTCCCTGGTTCACTTTTTATCTGAAGATCTCCGCCGGCCATTTGGGCCCTTTCGGCCATAGCCGTCAATCCCAGGCCGCTTTTTTTAGGGCTTCTTTCCTTGGCTATCTTGGGATTAAAGCCTTTACCATTATCCTTGATGGAAAAAAAAGCCGCCTTATCTTTTTCTGCCAGTGTTATATTCACCCGTGTAGCCTTGGAATGTTTGCCGATATTGGTTAAAGCCTCTTGAAAGATTCTAAAGACAATGAGTTCCTGTTCCTTGGTAAAGGGGTAATTCTGGATAATTACGTCTTTCAAGACCGTTATTTCATACTTTTTGGCAAAATCCCTGAAAAGCCATTGGAGGGCTTCAATCAGGCCGAGATGTTCGAGAACCGAAGGTCGTAAATCCCGGGAAAGCCGTCTGACGTTTTCGGTCATGGCATCAATGGACTCGGAGGCCTGTTTGAGTTCAAACTGGAGTTCTTTTTGATCTTGATTCAATTTTTTTCCAAAACCACTGAGTTGGAATTTTAATCCGACCAACGATTGACCGAGTTCGTCATGAAGTTCATTGGCGATGCGTCTTCGTTCATTCTCCTGGGCGTTAATAAGCCTTTTGGACAACAGTTGAAGCTGGTCTTTGGATTTTCTTAAATCCGTTTCGATATGTTTCCGTTCCCGGACCTCCTTTTTTAAACGTTCATTGGCGATTTGTAATTGGGAGGTGCGCTTCCGGACCTTGGCCTCCAATGTTTCGTAGGCTTCCTGGAGTGCTTCTTCGGCCCTTTTTTTGTCGGTAATATCCATTAGTATTCCGTTAACATATCGGGTTTGTTTTTCTTCATCCAAGACCCCGGTGGAGATCGCCTGAATCCAACGCCATTCTTTTTTTAGGGGATGAAAGGAACGGTAGGATTGATTGAATTTATAGGTTTTAAAGGCCTCTATATTCGCTGCGGCGACCCGCTCCACATCATCGGGATGCATGGTTTCAAACCAGGATTCAAAATTCAGCGGATCAGCTATGCCGAGAATATCTTTTATGGAAGGACTGACAAAAACAACCGATAATTGATGAGGGCTCTGCCGGCTTGGAGTCAGGCGGTAGACGGCAAAATTTGAGGCGCTTTCCATCAAGGATCGGAGATGCTCCCGGCTGGTTTTTACTTCTTCCTCGGCTTCTTTTCGTTCGGTGATATCTTCGGCAATTCCGGCTATCCGGGTCACCTGACCCGCCTCATCAACGATGGGAAAGGCCCGGGCGGATATCCAGCGAATGGACTCGTCCGATCGTCGGATACGGTAATCCGGAAAAGTGATCGTACTGTCCGCAGTGACTGTGTGGGGGATGGCGGCTAACACCTTGGGCCGATCCTCGATGACAATGGATTCCATCCAAGCTCGCGGATCATGGTAAAGTCTTTCACAGGGAAGGCCCCAAACGATTTGATAGGCCGGACTGATATAATAGATCCGGTTCCAATCGGGGGATCCCAGCCAAAAAACCTCTCGGATCGTCTCGGCAAGCTGCCGAAATTTTTCTTCGCTCTCTTTTAGGGTGATTTCGCCCCGTTTTCGTTCGGTGATATCTCTTAAAACCGTTAAGATAAATAGTTCTTTTTTTGACGTGATCGTAGTAACTGAAACCTCTATATCAATAGGCTCTCCGTTTTTGCGTAATCCCCTAAATTCATAACGAGTCGGCGGGGTTTCTCCTTTGGACCGATTTTGGGCATAGCCCAGCACTCTTGGTCGGTCAATCGGATCGATGAATCCGGCTATGGATTTTCCGACTACTTCTGAGGAATGGGCATATCCAAAAATCTCCAGGAATTTAAAATTGACTTCATAAAGGATATCTTTTTTGGAAAGGCAGATCCCATCATTAGACTGCTCTATGGCCGTACGATACCGGGCTTCGCTCTCCTTCAAGGCCTCTTCGGCCCGTTTACGTTCCGTAATATCTCTTAAGACAGATAAAGTAAAAATTTCTTTTTGAGAGGTGATTGTGTTGACGGAGACCTCAATATCGATAGACTCCCCGTTTTTCCGCAACCCTTTAAATTCATATCGGTTGGGAAGGGTTTTATCTGTGGCCCGATTTGAGGCATTAGCTAATACTCTCGAACGGTCAACCGGATCGATGAATTGGGCTATGGATTTTCCGACTACCTCAGAAGGGTGAGTGTATCCGAAAATTTCCAGGAATTTGGGGTTGACTTCATAATTGATCTCCCCTTTGGAAAGACAAATTCCATCATTAGACTGTTCAATAGTCGCCCGATAAAGGGCTTCGCTCTCCTTCAAGGCCTCCAAGATTTTTTTACGCTTGGTGATATCCCGGCAAAAGGAAACGATCTGAAAGGAGTTGCCGGCTTTTAGAACAGTCGCCTGGATTTCAACCGGCCTAATTCGTCCCTCCCGATCCACATAGTCGATCTCCAAGCCGCGAACAAAACCCTGCTTGAGGCACTTGGCCACTTCTAAGGCGTTACGCTTTTTATCGTGCTCGGCCGTCCATTCGACCACGCTCCGGCCGAGGATTTCCGAAAGGGTCTTGTGCCCTGAAATCCGAATATATTCCTGGTTGGCATCGACGACTTTTCCCTTGGCATCGAGAATTGAAAATCCGGTATCGGTCGTTTCGATTAAGGCCTTGTAGTTCTCGGCATCGGCCCGCCAAGTTTCCTGACGATTGGTTGGTGATCGCTCCAAGTCGGCCATCTTCCGCCTCAATTGAGCCAGTTCGACGAGTAATTCTTTTTTAGACTTCAGTTCATCTGTCATCTTAGCACCTGGACCTCTACCGGGGCCTTCTTGCTATCCTCAGCCAAGGGATCGGCTAGGGGGATTTAAGAATTTGTTTGATTTCTTCCCATATTTACAATAAGTTCTACCGGCCAAGGAGGAAAAAGTCAAGGATCATCTCCGAAGCGTTTCTTTCTAGGAAATGGACCACCATTATATTCCACCCTTGCCGAGTGTCCGCCTTTCATCAAAGCCGCCGATAGCCTTGGAAGAAAGCATAGGTATTTCCTATTTGACTTATAGATTTGTTTTTCTTAAAACAATCCATGATGAAGCGGTTCAATACATTCAGAAGACCAATCCCCTGGGGCACCTCTAAGGATCTTGGTGCCTTAGACTGGCTTTCCAAGCTGATTCGTCTGGGTATGGGGGTGGTCTTTGTCTATTCCGGAATCAGCAAGCTTTGGGACCCGAAGGTTTTTGCCAAAATTCTTTCCCGTTATGATCTGATTCCGGACCCCTTGCTCCCGGTGGTTGCCGTTGGACTTCCGCTCCTGGAACTGGCGGCTGGTATCGGACTCATTCTGGCCATCCGGGGAAGTTTGGGTCTCCTTTTTTCTCTTTTACTGCTCTTTGTGGGGGCCCTCTGGTATGGGATCTTAAACGATTTGAATGTGGATTGCGGCTGCTTTTCGGCGGAGGAACTGAAAGGTCAGGCCGGTCTTTGGCAGGCGTTTTACCGGGATCTGATCATGATGGCCGCGGCCATGATTTTGTTTGCCACTCAATGGAGGCAGGTCGGCCGAGAGGGGAAATTGCCTATTAGCGTAAAATTAAAACGAACCCTTTAAGGAGGTTATCGAAACGTGTTGATTAAAAAAACCTGGATAGTGTGGATGTTGGCCGGGATTCTGGTGTTGAGTTTGACCGGGACTAGTTTGGCGGCCTGGGGAACGAAAGAACTGGATACGGAAAAAATCGCCGTGAACTTCGCCAGAGAAGTAGCCCGGGGAGGGTATAAGTTTATTTCGGCTGAAGAGCTTAAAAAATGGCTGGATCAGAAAAAGGATATGCTGATCGTCGATACCATGCCCTATGAAGACAGTTACAAAAAACAGCACATTCCCGGGGCGGTCCAAATTGAATTCCCCATCCCGGAATTGACCCAGTTGGATGAAAAAAAGAAGACCGACCTGGAAAAACTATTAGGGCCGAACAAGGACCGGTTGATTGTCTTTTATTGCGGATTCACCAAATGTACCCGCAGCCATAATGCGGCTATGTGGGCCGTCAAATTGGGATATAAGAATGTTTACCGCTATCCCGGCGGCATCAAGGCCTGGGATGAGGCCGATTATCCGATGGAAAAAGGGAAATAGATTCTGTAGAGGAGAACCCCAAAAGGCAGCTGACCATTTTTTTTTGAGAGAACCGGAGGATGTTATGGAAACATTGAATTGCCAAGGTCTGACCTGCCCTCAACCGGTGGTGGAAACCAGAAATTTCTTGGCGATCCGCCCGGAGGTCACGGAATTGGTTGTGCTAGTCGACAATGAGGCCGCCGCGCAGAACGTAAGGCGATTATTAGAAAGTCAGGGTTTCAAGGTCTCCCTAACGTGGACGGATTCTGAGTATCAGGTCCGGGGACAGAAGGAAGGAGGAGGAAGCTGTAAAACCGCCGTTGAAAAGATTTTGGGAAAACAGCAAAAAACTCTGATCATGATCTCCAAAGATACTTTGGGACAGGGGGATGATGGATTGGGAGCGTTGCTTATGCTCAATTTCCTGCGGACTCTCAAGGAAATGGAAGGGTCTTTATGGCGGCTGGTTTTTGTCAATAACGGGGTAAAATTAACCGTGGAGGAGGCCGAAGCCCTATCCGTCCTGCAGGAATTAGAATCCAACAAGGTCTCAATTTTAGTCTGTGGGACCTGTCTGAATCACTTTGGTCTCTTAGAGAAAAAAAAGGTCGGTGAGACCACTAATATGCTGGACATCGTCACAAGCCTGGATGTCGCCGACAAGGTGATTACTTTTTGACAATAAAATCCAGGATTGAAAATTTAAGAGATCCCCAAGACCTTTTGTTAGGAAGTGATTTATTCCGGTTAATTAAAGAGGCGGCCGCCAAATGTAACGAATGCCCTCTCTGCCGTCAGGAATGCACCTTCTTGCGAAGATACGGTTCACCAAAGGAAATCGCCGGCGGGATTGATCCGCAGGATGGTGCCGTTTTTAATATGGCTTATGAATGTTCCCTTTGCGGATTGTGTGAGGCCGTTTGCCCGGTGGATTTGAAACCCCAGGAGCTTTTTCTGGAAATGCGTCGGGAGGCCGTGCGTCAGGGTCAGGGAGAATTTCCAAAACATAAGGCCTTACTGAAATACGAAAAACGAGGTACCTCCAAACGGTATACCTGGTACGGCCTTCCCCAAGGATGCGATACGGTTTTGTTTCCCGGATGCGCATTGCCCGGGGCCAGGCCGGAGACGGTGATCCGTCTCTTCGAACATTTGAAACGAAACAGGCCGGACCTGGGAATCGTCCTGGATTGTTGCGCCAAGCCTTCCCATGATCTGGGGCGGGATGATTATTTTCAGGCCCTGTTCGGAGAAATGCGTGGATACCTGGTTGATAACGGCATCCGGATCGTCTTGGTCGCCTGTCCCAACTGTTATATGATGTTTAAGGAGTTCGGTGAACCTCTTCGGGTGCAAACCGTGTATGAATTTCTGGCTGAAGACAAATCAAAGTCTCCGAAGGGCAGTCTGGGGACGGTCTCTATTCATGATCCCTGTGTAACCCGTTTTGAAACACCCATCCATGAGGCGGTCAGAACCCTGATTCGAAAACGGGGGGGAACCATTGAAGAAATGGAGCATCAAGGGGCCAAGACCCTTTGTTGCGGAGAAGGCGGGGCGGTGGGCTTTTTGTTTCCCGGATTGGCTAATAATTGGGCAGCCCTGAGAAAGAAAGAGGCCCAGGGCCGAAGGATGATCACCTATTGCGCCGGTTGCGTCAATCATTTATCTCCTCTTTCCCCCCCACACCATATCCTCGATCTTTTTTTTCAACCTCGTCCTACCTTAGATGGAAAAAACAAATCTTCCCGGTCCCCTTGGACCTATTGGAACCGCCTTCGTTTAAAACAATGGGTCAAAAAAAATGTTCCGGCGGTGGTTTCTCGGGAAAGAGAATTTATTTTGACAAATATTAAGCCTTCTAATTTTTAAGTTTGTCCCTAAGTTATGTGATTTATGTTTCTGGGAGAGCTCAATGCCGAATCCCGTTCAGACTCAAGGGGTGTCGATTTTGTGGATTGTCCACCTAAACGCCTTGCTCTCAATACAACCTAATCATTATTGTTTTTGTGATTAAGCAGGCCAATATAAAAACTTTTTTCTTTAGGACTATCTGATTAATCGAGAACCCACATAGAAATCAGGGCCGGGATTCTTCGCTTTAAAGGACAGGCTCAGTCCCATTCCTTCGGAATGGGTCCCGGTTTGGGCAACAAACTCCCCTTTGGACAACCACAAAATCAACATCCCTTGAATCCGCTTTCACGTAACTTTGGAACATTCCCCAATTTTTTATTACAGCAGTGGGGCCGAGCCGACGTCAGGAGGACAGATGATCCGAACCTGTGAGCCTCCAGGAGTTGATTTTTGGTGATCTTGACTATTATTTTGTTGTGTGTTATATTGTGTAGTAAATTGTGTTGACAGGAGGAGGTAATGGCCACTAATCTAGCTATCGACCAGGATTTACTGGAAAAAGCATTGGAAGTCGGCGGCCTTAAAACAAAAAGGGAAACGGTCAATTTGGCTTTGCAAGAATTCATCAACAGGCACAAGCAACTAGAGATACTGAATCTTTTTGGCACAATGGACCCGGACCCCAATTATGATTATAAAAAAGGAAGAACCCGGTGAAAGTTCTCGTCGATACGCCTATCTGGTCCTTTGCTTTACGGACCGGACAAAAAGAATATCAATATGAAATCGAGCATCTTGGATCTCTCATCAAGGATCAAAGAGCCTTGATCATCGGACTGATTCGTCAGGAAATCCTTTCCGGTTATAGTGATTTTAAAAAGTTTGAAAAATTAAAAGAAAAATTATCTTATTTTCAAAATGCTCCTATTCAAGACTCCGATTATGAATCGGCAGCCGAAATGTGCAATCAATGCCGAATAAAAGGAATTCAAGGCTCTCACATTGACTTTCTGATATGTGCCGTCGCTCATAGATTGGATGTCCCTATTTTTACCACGGATAGGGACTTTTACCGGTACAAGAAGATTCTTCCGATAAAATTGTACGATCACCAAGCGGGCCAGAGAAAAAATCCAGTTGTACAATAATCCACTTTGACTGGATTTTGGTACTATGAAAATAACATTATTGATTGTAAAAAATGGTAGGGGAGTTGATTGATGGAAACCTATTATCACCCTAAGGATTTGCCTAAATTCCCGGAGATCGGGAAAGAAGCGCCGGCCCTGGCCCGGAAATTTTTCGACTATTATCAAAGTGTCTTTGCCCAAGGGGCCTTGACCGAAAGGGAGAAGGCCCTCATCGCCCTGGCCGTGGCCCATGCCGTACAATGCCCTTACTGCATTGATGCCTACGCCCAGACCTGCCTGGAGAAAGGCTCCGATCTGGCCGAGATGACCGAAGCCGTCCATGTGGCCGTGGCCATCCGGGGCGGGGCCTCTCTGGTTCACGGCGTCCAGATGCGTAATGTGGCTGAAAAACTTTCGATGTAAAAGAAAATCAGGCATAAGGCGCGAGGCGATAGACTAGAGGGAAAATCAATGATCTTGTCTGACAGCCTATGGTCTCATGAAATATTCTCCTTCATTCTGATACCCAATTCAGGCGGTATGCGCATTTAAGATGAATTCAAACCCGATATTAAATAAGCAGCAAGATCTTCCTGAAATTTTTTCGCCAGACCCGGGAAGCCGTTTCAGGGACAGGTTGACCCAGTCCGGATTAACTTTGGTGCGCGATGTAACGACCATTTTGCAGGTCAATGTCGGATTGGTTTGCAATCAAACCTGCCGTCATTGTCACTTGGAAGCCGGCCCGAATCGTCGGGAGATGATGAGCCTGGAAACCGTGGAAGAGGTGATTGCCTATACCCGGCGGGGAGGGTTCCGGACGGTGGATATTACCGGGGGAGCCCCGGAACTGAATCTTCATCTGACTCGATTGATTTCCGGGGTGCGTCCTCACACTGAAAGGATTATGGTCCGATCCAATCTGACCGCTTTGACCGAAAGGCCTCAAACGGCCCTGATGGAAACATTTAAGGAATATCAGGTGGCGGTTGTTGCTTCTTTCCCCTCTTTACAGGAAGGCCAGACGGAAAACCAGAGAGGCCCGGGGGTGTTTCAGGTTTCAATAAATACTTTACTAAAATTGAACAAGATGGGTTATGGTCAGGAGCAAAGCGGACTGGTGCTGGATCTGGTCAGCAATCCCAGCGGGGCCTTTTCTCCCCCCTCCCAGGCCGAGACCGAGATCCGGTTTCGAAAAGAACTGGCCCGTCGCTGGGGGCTTGTTTTCAACCATCTCTATGTCTTTGCCAATGTCCCTTTGGGCCGCTACCAAAAGTGGCTGGTTCAATCCGGGAATCTGGGAAGCTACCAGGAAAAACTGGCTTCGGGTTTTAATCCGGCCACCTTGAACGGCGTCATGTGCCGCTCCCATATTTCCGTCTCCTGGGAAGGCATTCTCTATGATTGTGACTTCAATATAGCCGTAGACCTTCCTTTAGGGGGACAAAAAAGACACATCAGAAACATGACCGGCCCTCCTCCGGAGGGGACATCCATCCAGATAGGCGATCACTGCTATGCCTGCACGGCCGGCAGCGGCTTCACCTGAGGCGGGGCCATCTGTGCCTGAGTTCAGGCCTTTCTTCAGAGAATCCCATTATAAAATGTTTTGGCTTTGAGGATTAAGTCATTATTCCTGACCTGGGATGGAGGCCCGGCTTGAACAACGCGTCCATCCGCATAAATAATGATTTGATCTCCCAGGCGATAGGCTTCATGCAGATCGTGGGTAACCAGAACTACCGGGAGGCGGTATTTCCGGGCTATTCCGCTTAAGTATTGGTGCATTTCCAGACGAAGGGGATTATCCAGGGCCGAAAAAGGTTCATCCAGGAGGAGCAGTTTGGGCTGCCGGATCAAGGCCCGGGCCAAAGCCACCCGCTGTTGCTGCCCGCCGGAGATCGCCGCCGGTCTTTTTTTCTCCAATCCCTCCAGATGAAAAATCTCGATCATCTCTGCCACTTTCACCGCCGCATCTTTTTTCGACGGTCCTCTCAGACCATAAGCAATATTTCCCCAAACGGTCATATGAGGAAAGAGGGCCAGATCTTGAAAAACATAGCCGATGGATCGATCCTGTGGGGAGAGGTTAATCCCTGTGTGGCCGTCGAAAAGAACTTCATCGCCCAAGATAATCCGGCCCCGCTCAGGGGTCATCAACCCGGCAATCATTTGAAGGGTCATCGATTTACCCGCTCCGGAAAAACCGAAAAGCACGGCCATCTCCTCTTCGATGGCCCATTCCACTTCCAGAGTAAACCCATCCACTTTTTTAAACAGATTTAGAGAGAGGCCCATCAGAAAACCTTCCGAGTGGTGCGGTTCGCCCAGTAGAGGAAGAAAGCCGAGGCCAGGGTCAACAAGATAACCGCTATCTGGGCTTGAGACCATTCGCCGCTTCCGGCTAAGGTATAAATGGTCAGAGGAAGGGTATTGGTTTTACCTGGGATATTCCCAGCGATCATGAGAGTGGCCCCAAACTCTCCCAAGGCCCGGGCGAAGGAGAGGACGCCGCCGGCCATAAGCCCCCTATGGGCCAAAGGCAGGATTACTCTCCAGACGGTTTCCATCTCTGAATGCCCCAGAGTGAATGAAGCCTGGATTAAATGAGGATCGATGGATTCAATGGCCGCCCGGGTGGTCCGGATCATCAAGGGGAGGGCGACGACGAAAGAGGCCAGTACGGCCGCATACCAGGTGAACATGAGGCTCCAGCCGGTCCAGGCATAAAGGACTTTTCCGATCCAGCCGTTCCGTCCAAAGAGGATGATCAGGTAATAGCCGGTCACCGTGGGCGGCAGGACCAGAGGCAGGGTAAAGAGGATATCGATCAGCTCTTTGCCTCTAAAGTTTTTTCGGGCCAGGAGATACCCGGCGGCCACCCCGAAAAGGACGATCAGGACCGTAGCGGACAAGGCGACCTGCAGGGAAAGACGGAGGGAAAACCAGAGGTCCGAGTTCATATCTTATTTTTTGTCACGAATGCTTATAAATCCATGACGCCGCAGGATGCTTTCTCCCTCGGGAGAAGTCACCCAAGCAATGAAAGCTTTGGCCAGGTTTTCGTTCTTTCCACCCTTGATGGCGGCCAGGGGATAGATCACCGGCTGGTGGCTGCGTTCGGGGACCGGCCCAATTCTTTTTAGGTCCCTGGTCCTGGTTGCGGCGTCCGTGGCATAAACCAGTCCGGCATCCACTTCTCCCCGGGCGACATAATCCAACACTTGGCGGACATTTTCGGCCAGAATTAATTTTTCCTTCACCGAATCATAGAGCTTTAAATTTCTCAAAACCTGATCGGCGTATCGTCCCACAGGGACGGTCTTTGGATTACCGACGGCAATTTTCGTCACCTCTTTTTTAGTCAGATCGGAAAGGTTATTAATCTTCAAAGCGGACGGCTGGGGGGTAATCAGGACCACGATGTTTCCGGCAAAAATAGTGCGTGATCCAGGTACGGCCAGGCTTTTTTGTTCCAGCTCATCCATTTCCTTCAAACCGGCGGAGGCAAAGACATCCACCGGAGCCCCGGCGATAATCTGGCGCACCAGGTCCCCCGAGGCCCCGAAATTGAACAGGACCCTTACACCCTTTTGCCGGGCTTCGAAGTCTCTGGCTATTTCGGAGAAGGCCTCTTTCAAGCTAATGGCCGCGGAGACGGTTATCTCTTCGGCCAGGACCGCTTTGGAAGGAACCATCAAAAATAGAACGCTAAAAAGACCAAACAGGGTTCTTTTGAAAAAAAACATTTAAAGATCTCGTTTTAAGAAATTTTTTGTAACCAGTTGATGGCCGCCTGGGTTTGGATCCGGCGATATTCCAGAGCCTGTTGTTCGATGAATGTTTCCGCGGAACCTATTTGCTCCTGCAACCTCCGGAAAGTTTCGGTTAAGAGGGTAATCTGGGCCTTAATCAGACGGGAATCCGTTCCCCTACCCCGGATTCGGGCAAAATGGAGCTTAAAAAGAAATTCCAGCCGCAGGTCGCGCACATGCCGAACCGGTTGAACCAGCCAGGCCTTAAAGGTCTCCAGACCCAACGGGGTAAGGCTGAAAACCTTCCGGTCCGGTCGTTTTTCTTGAACCAGTCGGTTTTGAAGGACCAGCCCCTGCTTTTCCATTCGGGAGAGCAAACCATATATCTGACTGATTCCCAAATTCCAAATCGCTCCCAGCTCGGCCTCCAGAAAATGAAAGAGGTCATACCCGTGGGCCGGTCCTTTGGATAAGACGGCCAGGATGGCATATTCGGCCGGATTTCGATCGTCTTTTAGGTATGTTTTATTTTTTAATGGATTATTCACAATATAAATAATAACCTCTTTGACCTCAATAAGTCAACAGAAAATGTAAAATGACCGGCTCAATACTTTATCCTTGACCACTGTATTTCTCCAATTTATAGTAGGGCATTTTAAAAACGGATGATTACGAAAATGATATCGGCGGAGGAACGGGGATGAGCAACGGCAATCGCAGCGGACCTTCCAAATGGACCATGATCGGCTTATTCATTATTATCGCCATCATCCTGACGGCCGGAGGATATTGGTTTTACCGTAATCAAGTTGAGAACGTCCGTAAAGAAGGCTATAAGCACCTTAAGGCCATTGCCGAGTTAAAAGTGAATCAGATCCTGCAATGGAGAAACCAGAAGATAGCCGACGCCAAATTGAATTCAAAGACCCCGTTTCTCCGTTCAACCGTTCAACAGTGGCTTAAGAAACCAGGAGATGATATTTTAAAAACCGGTATCCTGAATCGGCTGAAATTGATCAAAGAGTCAGCCGGTTATGAAAATGTAATACTGGCCGGTCCCGACAGCCGAATCCTTTTCAGCCTTGATCCCCGTCTAGTCGTTTTCGAAGGAAGAACGAAACAGTTGATCGACCGAACCGCCTCTACCCGCGAAGTGGTTTTCGATGATTTTTTCCGCTGCACGACTTGTACCCAAGTGCACCTTGACGTGGCCGCTCCGATCCTCGATCAGACCGGAAAACCTTTGGCCGTCCTGATCTTGCGGACTGATCCCGAGAAATTTCTTTATCCCCTCATTCAATCCTGGCCTACGTCAAGTAAAAGCGCCGAAACCCTGATTGTTCGCCGAGAAGGAAAAGATGTTTTATTCCTGAACGTCCTTCGCCATTTACCTGATCCGGCACTGACCCTGCGTATTCCCTTGTCTCAAACCGGTTTGCCGGCCGTCATGGTGGTTGGCGGGAAGACAGGCATATTTGAAGGACGAGATTATCGAAAAGTCGAGGTTTTAAACGATCTCCGACCGATTCCCGATACGCCCTGGTTCCTGGTGGCCAAGATAGACAAAAAGGAATTCTTGGAGGAAGCAGCCGAACGGGCCCGCTTGATCGGATTCCTGACTTTGGCCCTGGTGGTCCTGTCCGGAGCCGGAACGGCCTATTGGTATAAACATCAGGGTAAAAGGGTGTATCAGGCCCTCTACCGGTCCGAGCGGGAAAGGACGAATTTATTGGACCAGGCCCGGGTAACGCTATACAGTATCGGCGATGCCGTGATCACAACCGGGTCGGACGGTCGAGTGCGGCAGATGAATCCGGTAGCTGAAGAGTTGACCGGTTGGAAAGAGCCTGAGGCCGTAGGCAGGCCGCTTTCCGAAGTCTTTCATGTCATCAATGAAGAGACTCGGGAGGAAGTGAGAAATCCGGTAGAGCGCATTTTGAAAGACGGACAGGTGGTCGGGTTGGCCAATCATACGCTGCTGATCTCAAAGGAAGGAACGGAGCATCCTATTGCCAACAGCGGGGCCCCGATTCATAATAAGGCCGGAGAGATTATCGGAGTAGTCCTGGTCTTTCGGGATCAGACCGAAGAACGGAACCATATTCATCAACTCCAAGAGACGGAGGCGTTTCTGAAAAAAGAAAAATATTTTTCAGAGTCCATCATCAATAGCCTGCCGGGGGTCTTCTATCTTTTTGATCAAAACGGAAAGTTCCTGCGTTGGAATAAGAATTTGGAAGTCGTAACCGGCCGTTCGGCGGAAGAGATATCCCGAATCAGCCCGCTGGATCTCTTTGAGGGACCAGAAAAAAACCTGGTGGCCCAACGGATCCAGGAGGTTTTTGTTACCGGCGGATCTGATGTGGAGGCTCATCTGATCTCCAAGGACGGCACTCTGACCCCTTATTATTTTACCGGCGTGCGGGTTGTTTTAGATGGTCAGATCTGTCTGACAGGAGTGGGTCATGACGTCAGCGAACGCCTACGGGCCGAAGCGGCACTGAAGCTGTCTGAAGAAAGATATCGAACTATTCTGGACGAGACCGGTGACGGCTACTTTGAAATGGATGTGGGGGGCCATTTTACCCTGGTTAATGACTCACTCTGCCGTATCTTGGGTTATTCGCGGGAAGAACTCCTCGGTATGAGTTATAAGGTCTATATCCCTCCGGAAGAAGTCGAGATGGTTTTTCAGGCCTACAATCGGATTTATCGAACGGGGGAGCCGGCCCGAAATTATAATTTGCGGGTTATCCGAAAAGACGGGAGTATCGGTTTGGCGGAGACCTCCGGTTTTGCTATCCGCAATGAACGGGGAGAGGTCATCGGCTTCCGAGGAATCCGTAGGGATATCACCGAGCGCAAGAAGGCGGAGGAAGAACGGGAAAAAATGGCCGAGCAGCTTCAACAGGCCCAAAAAATGGAATCCATTGGGCGTTTGGCCGGAGGGGTTGCCCATGATTTCAATAATCTATTAACCGCTATTATCGGGAATGTCGAGTTAGCCCTCATGGACGAAAAGCAGACCGAAGCCCTGCAAGAGAGATTAGAGGACGTCCGGCTGGCCTCGGAAAAGGCCGCCATGCTGACCCAACAATTGTTGGCCTTCAGCCGCAAACAGGTTTTACAGCCTAAAATAATTAATTTGAACAATATTGTCCTGGACGTAAAAAAAATGCTTGGCCGGCTTATTGGTGAAGACATCGAAATACAGACTTTCCTGGCACCCGACCTGGGACAAGTCGAAGCCGATCCGGGACAACTCGAGCATGTGATCATCAACTTGGCCGTAAACGCCAGGGATGCCCTCCCCAACGGAGGGCGGTTTACCATCGAGACCGTTAATATTGAACTGGACGAATCTTATGCCGCCGGTCATTTGGGGGTGATGCCCGGGTCATATGTGATGCTCAGCGTGAGTGATAACGGCATCGGTATGTCTCCGGATGTTAGGGCGCAAATCTTTGATCCTTTTTTTACCACCAAGGAGAAAGGCAAAGGAACGGGGCTGGGACTCTCGACGGTCTATGGGATTGTCAAACAGAGTAAAGGGAATGTTTGGGTCTACAGCGAAGAAGGGCGAGGAACCACCTTTAAAATCTATTTGCCCCGAGTGGATAAAGAGGCCGTCGAGGAAAAGAAAAAAGAACTGCCCGGGGAAGTGCGCTCGGGAACGGAAACGATCCTGGTAGTGGAGGATGATGAAAGCCTGCGCCATCTGGTCGTGGATGTTCTTCAGAGATACGGCTATACGGTATTGTCGGCTAAAGACGGCCCGGAGGCTTTGGCCCTGTATACTAATGCGGAAGCCCCCATCCATCTACTGTTGACCGATGTGATCATACCGGGGATGAACGGAAAAGAACTGGCCGAACGGCTGGCAGAGATTCAGCCGAACTTACAAACGCTTTTCATGTCCGGATATACGGATAACGCCATTGTTCATCACGGGATATTGGATAAGGGAATCGCCTTTCTCCAAAAACCATTCACCCCGGAGGTCCTGGCCCGGAAGATCCGAGAGGTGTTGGATCTTTGATTTATCTTCCGTTTTGCCTACTATCCGGCCAGTTAATTTTTCGATTTTTTCTTGATCCGTCTCCATTCCCTTTGGGCCTCCCTCAAATCCTCAATAAAGGCCCGTTCGTTTACTCCTCCCGGATACTCCAGATGGACCGACGACAATCCGCAGCGCTCGGCCGCTTCGGAAAACTTCTCGGCCAAGATTTTAGATAGATCACTTTGACTGGTCCCACTTAGAAAACGGATTTGAAAGGATCGATCGTCCAGCCTAACCCGGGAAAAGGCTTTTAACGTAACCGTTTCTTCCAGGTAGATCACCGCCAGCCAATCCAGCCCTTTTCCTTTCAAGACAAAACATTCCAGGATCAAATCCTTTTTCCTTTCCATGGCCCCTCCTTTATGGAGAGGAAGTTCAAAAAAAATCCCCGGCCGGAGCATGGCCGGCCGGGGATTAATGTTCGAACCCCCTCACCGGTCTTTACCTCGAAGACGATGTTGTGAGGAGATCCAGGCAGGTCTCCTGGCTCGTGGATTATCCTCCCCCTGTCCTTCCCATTCCCCTAATGGCGGAACAGTGGTTGTCTCAGGGATCGTACCCACATACAGTGGCGGGACCGCGCCGGCCTTGCACCGGCTTCCCTCTTGCGCCCTTGGCAGGGCACCCGGATCTTTCATCCTGAAGGTAACAAATTATTTTATAAAGGCCAAGTTAATTTTTAGATTGCGTCGGAATTTTGTCTTTAAAAGTTTAATGATCGCTAAGGGAGAACTCAGAAGGGTATATCCCTCTGGCTTTACTTTTAAAATGTTTATTTTTTTTATATAGTTACATGTCTTCGGGGGAAAAATTTATTCTTGTCTCCTTACTGGCACTATTATTGAAAGAATGTATTTGGGAAACCATAAACGCGACATAGGGAGGGTTAAAAGATGTCTGGATTGATAGAGACTATTGGCCAGGCCGTAAAGGTGATGGCCGACCGGGAAGGAAAATACTTGACTTTTTCTCTGGCCGGAGAAGAGTACGGGATCGGCATCCTGAAAGTTAAGGAGATCATCGGCATGATGGCCATAACGCCGGTACCCAAGACTCCTCACTACGTCAAAGGGGTAATCAATCTGCGGGGGAAGGTGATACCCGTAGCCGATTTGCGGATGAAATTCAATATGGCGGAAATGGAGACTACGGAACGAACCTGCATTGTCGTCGTGGAAATTCAAGGAAAAAATGGACAGATTTTAATGGGGATGGTCGTTGATTCGGTTTCCGAGGTTCTAAATATTAAAAATAACGAAATCGAAGACGCCCCGGCCTTTGGAGCCCAAATGGATACGGACTATATCCTGGGTATGGCTAAAACCGGCGGGGGCATCAAGATTCTTTTGGATATTGACAAAGTTCTGGGGCAGGGAGAGGGCTCTGATATAGACCTGTGATTCTGAGGCGGCTAGCATAATAACACCTAGGAGGATAAGGTGATGAAAAAGTTAAAATTAAGCGTAAAATTGATCGGGGCTTTTATTATCGTCTCCCTGATTGCCGGGGTGGTGGGTTATATCGGCATTATTAACCTGCAGAAAGTTGATAATGCTTATAACCTATTGGTGAAAAGGGATGCCGTACCGACAACCGACTTGGCCAAAGCCTTGATTTTATATCACCGCTCTCGGGCCAATATGCGAGATTTATTTATCGAGAATTCTACGGAATGGGCCACATCAATCAATAAGATAAAGGCCCATGATAAAGAAATTATGGAGCACTTGGATAAATTTGATAAAACCATCTGGCGGGAACAGGTCCGTAAGGATTTAGATCATTTAAAGGAGAGCCTGAACAAATTCAATATCATTAGAGATAAAATTATTTCCTTGGTCCAGGGAAATCAGAAGGATGAAGCTGTCAAAATCCTGTACGGTGAAGCGGCCTCTCTGGCCGCCAAAGTCAATGATGATGCGGAAAAGTTATTTAATCTTAAAGTGGATGGCATGAAAAAGATCTCGGAGGATAACGCCGCTTTGTCCAGCATGGCCATTATGGCCTGCCTGATTATAACCCTTATTGGTGTAATTGTGGCCGTTGGCCTCGGGGTCTTCTCAAGTCTGTCCATTACCCGTCCGATCAACCGGGTGGTGGTCGGATTAAGTGAGGGGGCCGATCAGGTGGCCTCGGCTTCGGCCCAGGTGTCTTCGGCCAGTCAGTCCCTGGCCGAAGGGGCTTCGGAGCAGGCCGCCGGACTGGAGGAGACCTCCTCGTCCATGGAAGAACTGACCTCCATGACCAAGCAAAATGCCGATAATGCCGGTCAGGCCAACACTCTGATGCGGGATACCGGCCAGGTGGTGGATGAGGCTAATCAGGCCATGAAAGAGCTGACCCAATCCATGCAGGAGATCACCTTGGCCAGCGAAGAGACCGGCAAGATCATCAAGACTATTGATGAGATCGCCTTCCAGACCAATTTGTTGGCCTTAAATGCCGCCGTAGAAGCGGCCCGGGCCGGAGAGGCCGGGGCCGGATTTGCCGTGGTGGCCGATGAGGTGCGTAATCTGGCCATGCGGGCGGCCGAAGCGGCCAAGAACACCTCCAGCCTGATCGAAAGTACGGTCAAGAAGATCAAAAACGGATCAGGTATCGTCGAGAAAACCAACCAGGCCTTTCAGCGGGTGGCTCAAGGATCTAAAAAGGCAACCGAGCTGGTGGGGGAGATCGCCGCCGCTTCGAATGAGCAGGCCCAGGGGATCGGGCAGATCAATAAGGCCATCTCCGAGATGGACCGGGTCGTTCAACAAAACTCGGCCAGTGCCGAGGAATCAGCCTCGGCGGCGGAGGAATTAAATGCTCAAGCCGAACAGATGAAAGGGTATGTGGAAGAGTTGGTAACTTTGATAGGCGGGACAAGTCAGGAACAAAGAGTCCAACCAGTCAGGGCCCTGCCGATGGACAGAAGGCAGCCGAAACCGAGGTTGGCCATTGCCCATCAACCGAAAGCCCTTCCTAAGCCGACGGCCAAAGGGGTCGGGAAAAGACCGGCTTTAAAAGGTCCCCGGGAAGTAAAACCGCAGCAAGTGATTCCTTTAGAGGAAGGAGAATTCAAAGAATTTTAAGAGGACCTTGCCTTTATTGTTTCTTTTCGGCATAATAGGACGATCAAATATTTTTGATATTGAAGCTTCCGGCATCAAAAGGCTTGAAGCTTCAATCCCCGGTTCGAAACCAACCCGGGGAATCACAAAAGAGGTAACCGGATATCTTGAAACCGCTTTTGATCCGCATAACCCTCCTCTTTTTTATCTGTGCTTTTCCAGTGTTCGGCCAGGAGAATCAGGCCAAGCCTATTCCCGTCACCGCCGTGGTCTTGAAAAATTTTCCTCCTGACTATATTCTGGAGAAAGGACACCAACCGTCGGGGTTTGCCATTGAGATCCTGGAGAAAGTCGCCGCTATCGCCGGATTGCGGGTTAGTTATGTGTTCAAGAATAACTGGGCGGAAATCATCGAATCTCTGATTTCCGGGCAAGCCGACCTGTGCCCGTTTATCGGCGTTACCTCTGAGCGACAAAATTGGTTGAGTTTTACCGCACCGTTAATGACGGAGCAGGTGGGATTTATCGTGCGCAAGACCTCTACGGATATCTCAAGTCCAAACGATCTCCGGCCGCGGTCTATCGGTGTGATCAGACAAAGCGCAGCTTGGGAATTTTTGAAACAAAAAAAGGATCTCAACCTGGTTTTGATAAATGAAACCGGTCAGGCCCTCTATGAACTCCTTTCCGGACATGTTGATGCCTTAGCCGTTCCCGAACAGGTCTTTCTGGCCATGGCCCAAAAAGCCGGGATCAGGGATCGCCTTAAAGTCATCGGTAATCCCCTTTTCGAAATAAAGCGGAGTATGGCGGTGCGTAAAGGCAATCAGGAACTGGAACAACGCCTGGAACCGGCGGTACAGGCTTTCGTGGCTTCTCCGGCCTATCAGGAAATCTATACCCGCTGGTACGGGACGGCTCAACCTTTTTGGACATCACAGCGGGTCCTTTGGATAATGATCGGGAATGTTTTGGCCTGTTTGTTGATTATGGCCCTCTGGCGATATAAAACGATTACCAAACACAACCGGCAGTTGTTGGAGAATATCGCCCAACGTCAAAAAGCGGAGGAAGAAACGCGTAATCTGGTAAAACGTTTTCACTTGTTATTGGAATCCGCCGGCGACAACGTTCATGTTCATGATTTGGCCGGTAATCTGGTTGTGTCGAGCGAAGCTTTTCGTAAAATGTTGGGGTATACCGAAGAAGAGGCCTCGGCAGGGAAGATGGTGGATTGGGATACGTACTTCGAGAAGGAGAATTTTCTGAAAAGTTTTCAACTTCAAGGGGGAAAGCCTTTGGTCTGTGAGACCAAACACCGCCGCCCGGATGGAACGGAATATCACATAGAAATCACTTCAACCGGTATTCAGGTTGATGGTCAGCCCTACATCTACTCCATCACCCGGGACATAACCGAACGCAAGCGCATGGAAACGGCTTTGCGGGAAAGTGAAAACCGCTATCGGGATCTGTTTGAAAACGCCACTATGGGAATCTTTAGATCGACGATTGACGGAAAGCCTGTTATGGTCAACCCCATGTTCGCCAAGATGTTTGGATACGAAACGCCTCAGGAGTGTATGGCCGAGGTTAAAAATATTATAACGGATGGTTTCGCCGATCCGGGAAGTCGCACGGAGATTATCCGTCAACAGATAGAAAAACCGGGGTTGAATTCCTTTGTGAATCTTTATCGCCGAAAAGACCGAAGCACATTTTGGGGGCGCCAGAATGTCCGGGCGATTAAGGATGCCGATGGCCGGGTGCTTTATTATGAAGGTTTTCTGGAAGACATCACCGAACGCCGCAAGGCCGAAGAGGAAAAACGAAAACTGGAAGAGCAATTACTGCGCGCCGAAAAGATGGAGGCCCTGGGAACTCTGGCCGGAGGCGTGGCCCACGATCTGAATAATGTTCTGGGAATTATTGTCGGCTATGCCGAACTTCTTCTTTTTAATTTGGAAGAGTCCAGCCCCAAGAGACCCGCTCTGAAAAGTATTCTCGATGGGAGTCAGAAGGCGGCCGTTATCATCCAGGATTTATTGACCCTGGCCAGAAGGGGTGTTGCCCACCGGGCGGTGGTAAATCTGAATCGAATTACCGCCGAGGTTCTTAAGTCACCGGAATTCGAGAAGCTGTCCGTACTGCACAGCGGGCTAACGATAAAGGTAGACCTGGATCCTGATCTCTTAAACATCTCCGGTTCGAGCGTCCACCTTAGTAAGGTTTTATTTAATTTGGCTTCCAATGCCAGTGAGGCCATGCCAAAGGGAGGTTTCCTGACCATAAGAACAACTAATCAGTATCTGGACCGCCCGATTCAAGGATATGACGACGTTTTGGAAGGAGACTACGCCGTTCTGTCCGTTTCCGATACGGGAGAGGGTATCTCCTTATCCGACCAAAAACGTATTTTTGAACCCTTCTATACCAAGAAGGTTATGGGGCGAAGCGGAACGGGATTAGGGCTGGCCGTGGTTTGGGGGACGGTTAAAGACCACCAGGGTTATGTTAATGTTCAGAGTGAAGAGGGGAAAGGCAGTACCTTCACCCTGTATTTTCCCGTTACCCGAGAAGAAATGCCCGATCAAGTCCAGGAGGTCCCGGTAGTCGAATACCAGGGGAAAGGGGAATCCATCCTCATTGTGGATGATGTGCAGGGGCAGCGTGAATTGGCTGTGGAGATGCTCCGGAATTTGAATTACCGGCCGGTGAGTGTTTCCAGTGGAGAAGAAGCCTTGGTTTATCTTCGGGATCATTCCGTTGATCTTATTGTCCTGGACATGATCATGGATCCGGGAATGGACGGCCTGGATACCTACGCCAGGATGTTGGAGATCCGGCCGGGGCAAAAGGCGATTATTGTCAGCGGATTTTCGGAATCGGATCGCGTCCATCTCGCCCAGGCCCTCGGGGCCGGAGCTTATGTCAAAAAACCTTATGTCAGGGAAAAACTGGGGATGGCGGTGAGAAAGGAATTGGATCGTCCGATTTAATTCTACTCCTGTCGACCTTGTTTCGTCGGATGGTTCTCGGGGCCTCGGATTGATTTTTCTTCTTGACCTGCTTTTTGGTTTTCCTTATCCTGAGAGTAAAGGTTACCGTCGTCAGGTCCACTTAAATACATCACCCGCCTGTTGGTATTGCCTTTTGTGTTCGGATTAATCCTTTATGGCCCTGAACCTGAAACCCGGTTAGATTCTTACAAAGTACATTTAAGGATTTATCCCTTACATTTTATCAGGAGTCAGGGGGTTTTGTTTTTGGGATTGTCCATCATTACTCCGGCGCTTCTGTGCCGGGCCAATACTCGGCCTGATTTAAAAGCAGGCCTACACCCAAGCTGGAAACGGGCTCGGGTGAACGCCCTGCTCCAAATCAACTTAACAATTCGGGCCGGATTATCCCGTTTGGTAACCTTTGGACAACCCCAAAAACAAGACCCCCTGACTCCCAAATTTCAAATATCTTTGGCTAGTCTTTTGAGGAAAAAATATGGTTAAAGTCAAACATCTCTTGATCGTTGTTTTCTGCCTGGGCCTCCTGACCCTGGCGGTCTTCCTTGGATGTCAAGGGAAGACCGCCGCCGTTCCAGCGGAAGAGGTAAAAATAGGCGTTCTTTTCCCATTAACCGGCGACTTGGAAGATAAGGGTAAAGACAGTGTCCGTGGTGTCCAACTGGCTGTTGATGAAGTCAATAGGGCTGGGGGTATCACTTCTCTTGGCGGGGCACAATTAAAAATTGTCCAGGGCGATACCCGAGGAAATCCGGATCAGGGGATCAAAGAGACGGAACGGCTGATTCAACAGGAAAAGTGTCTGGCGGTCATCGGTACCTATCAGAGCAGCGTCACCAAGATGGCCACCCAAGTCGCCGAACGCTTGGAAACCCCATTTATTGTCAGTATTTCCATTGCCGATGTGATCACTGAGCGAGGGTTCCGCTATACTTTTCGGGTTCAGCCGAAGGCCCAGTTTTACGCCCGGGACCAGGTGCATTTCCTGAAAGATCTGGGCAAACTGGCCGGCTATCCGGTTCGACGGGTGGCCCTGATCCATGAACATACCGATTTCGGGACGGCCACCGCTCTGGCTCAAAAGGCGGCCTTAAGGGAACAGGGCCTGGACCTGGCGGCCGAGGTCAGTTATAAAGCCGAAGGCGTAACCAACCTTGACCGGGAAGTGGCCCGGGTTTTAGCGGCTAAACCGGATGCCATTCTGGAAGTGACCTATCTGAAAGACAGTATCCTTATCCGCCGGGCTTTGGCCAAGGCCGGGGCAAAAATCCCCCTGATCGATACGGCCGGGGGGACCGTTTCGCCGGAATATACTCAGACCTTAGGCCCTTTGGCCGAGGGGACCTTGACCCTGGCCGAGTATTCCAAATATACTGCCGGCGGCCAGGATCTCAATGACCGGTTTCGGAAACGTTTTGGCGTGGATATCACCGGAGACAGCGCTCATGCCTATCAGGCCGTTTTAGTTTTGAAAGATGCTCTGGAGCGGGCCGCTGCCAGGGACAAGCATAAGCTGCGTGAAGCGCTGGCCAAAACCGACCTTCGCCGTGGTCCCCAGATGATTTTACCTGCCGAACAACTCCGTTTTGATGCCAGGGGCCAAAATGAATTTGCCCGTCTTTATGTGGTCCAGATCCAGAAGGGAGAACTGGTTCCTGTCTGGCCGACTGAATATGCGACAGCCAAAGTGATTGTAAGGAAGTGATAGGGGCGGGGTTCAAAACCGCCCCTCCAGAAGGCGGACAGTGAGATAGGCGAAAAAAAATATTTTCAGATAAACTCTCTATGAACCAAGACCCTCCCGATCACTCACTTCATATTGGCTGGTGGTCCAGCCTGGCCGGGCAATTGACCCGGGTGTCGATCCTTCTGGTGGTCTTTTCTTTAATTGCCGTGGGAATCGGGCTGATCGTCATCGCCCGTCTGGAACAGCGAAAAAATGCCTTTCTGCTTCAGGAAAAAAACGCCCATCGAGTCGCTCTGCTCATCTCCGGTTATATCAGTCATGCCCGGGAAGATTTACTGCTGTTTGAGAAAATTGGACCCTTGGTCAAACGATCCCAGGAAGAGCAAAGGGCGGCCTTGGAAAAACTGCTGATCCATGGCCAAACCATGTACAGCCAGTTCGCTCTGCTCGATACTCAGGGCCGGGAACAAATACGCCTCTCCCGCTTTTACACCTACCTGCCCGGAGAACTAAAAAACCAAGCCCACAGTCCGGCCTTCCAGAGTGCCTTAAACGGTGCATTGTATCTGAGCCCGGTCTTCATTTCCCCGGACAGTGGACTTCTGTCGGTCCAAATGGCCCTGCCGCTGAAAAACCCCGGGAATGAGATCAGGGGGATTTTAAGTTCGGAGGTCAATATCAGTCTCCTCTGGCAGGAGGTTTCCCGAATCAAAATCGGCCAAAGCGGTTATGCTTATCTGGTCGATGTCAGCGGCCGCTTCATAGCTTATCAGGAACCGTCGGAAGTGCTCAATCGTTACGGCGAGGATATGCGACGGATGCCGCCGGTATCGGCCTTTATGAGCCGCCAAGGCGAAGATGCCCCGAAGGTCTACAAGTATCAAGGCTTAAAAAAAGAATCGGTCATCGGGGCCTATGCCACTATAGAAGGAACCAACTGGGCGGTCATTGTTGAATGGCCGACCAGAGAGGCCTATGCTGCTGTGACCCGTATGCAATGGCTTCTGGGCGGATTTATTCTACTGGGTGTGATGGTGGCCGGAGGGTTGGCCTACCTGGTCTCCCGTCGGGTGGTCAAACCCATCAGCGCCCTGATTTCAGCGGCTCAACGGATAGGAGGCGGGAAACTGGATACGGAGGTCATCAAAACCCACGGTCAGGACGAGGTGGGAATTCTGGCCCGGGCCTTTCAACAGATGCAAAACAAGTTGAAAGTCCTTTATCAGGATCTGGAACGGCAGGTGACTGAACTACAGGGGATGCAGAAGGCCTTGCAGGAAAGTGAGGAGCATTACCGGTCTATTTTTGAAAATGCCGTGGAAGGGATTTTCTTAAGCACCCCCGAAGGAAGATATATAAGGGTCAATCCGGCCCTCAGCCGGATGTACGGTTATGAGTCGCCCCAGGCCATGATCGAAGAGGTCTATGATATAGGGAAGCAACTGTATATCCATCCGGAGGATCGGGATAGATTTATCTCTATCCTTAACCAGAAGGGGACGGTGGAGGCCTTTGAAGTCGAGGAACGAAGGAAGGATGGGAGTCGACTCTGGGTTTCAATCAACGCCCGAGCGGTGCGTAATGACCAGGGAGAAGTCCTCTTTTATGAAGGTATGGTTGAAGACTTTACCGCCAGAAAAGAGGCCCAAGAGGCTTTGCGGGCCGCTCATCAGCGGTTGTATGATATCATTGAATTCCTGCCGGATGCCACCTTTGTCATTGATGGAAACAAAGAGGTGGTCACCTGGAACCGGGCCTGTGAAGAAATGACCGGCATCAGCAAGGCGGAGATGATCGGCCGGGGGGAATACGCCTACAGTCTCCCTTTTTCTGGGGAGAAAAAACCCATGCTGATCGATTATTGCACCATGGCCCCGGGGGTTTGGGTAGAAGACTCCTCAACAATCAGGAGGAAAGACAATTTGATCTACTCTGAATTTTTTGCCTCCTCCCTGAATCAGGGACAGGGGGCTTTCCTGGCCGGGGTGGCCTCTCCCTTGTTTGACCATCAGGGTGCGGTCATCGGGGCCATAGAATCCTTGCGGGACATGTCCGATCTGAAACGTCTCGAATCTCAGGTACTTCAGGCCAAGAAAATGGACTCCATCGGGACCCTGGCCGGCGGCATCGCCCATGACTTCAATAACCTCTTGATGAGCATTCAGGGGAATATCTCCCTAATACTGCTCGACGTCAAACCCGAGGCTCCTCATTACGAACTGTTCAAAGAAATGGAGCGGCAGGTGGCCAATGGGGCCGATCTGACTAAACAGCTACTGGGTTTCGCCCGGGGAGGGCAATATGAAATTAAACCTACGGACCTGAATGAAATCATTAACCGGACCAGCACAACCTTCGGACGGACCCGGAAAGAAATCTCCATTCACCGAAAGTTGGACCCTGACCTCTGGGCTGTGGAGGTCGACCGGGGGCAAATTGAACAGGTCCTTCTGAACCTTTATATAAATGCCTGGGAAGCCATGCCCAAAGGGGGCGACCTGTATATCGAAACCGGCAACCTGACCTTTGAGAAAAATTGTCCTCTCCTTCAAGATTCTGAGCCGGGTCAGGTGGTGATGATTTCCATAACCGACAGAGGTGTGGGAATGGATGAGGAAACCCGGGAGAGGATTTTCGATCCTTTTTTCACCACCAAAGAGATGGGCCGGGGCACGGGACTCGGCCTGGCCTCCACCTATGGCATTATCAAAACCCATAAAGGTGTCATCCAGGTGGAAAGCGCCGTGAATCGTGGAAGCACCTTTACGATTTATCTCCCGGCCTCAACCAGGAAAGCGGAAAAAGAATCTTCCCCGACGGCCAAACTCACCAGCGGTCAAGAAACGCTCCTGGTTATCGACGATGAGGACGATGTGCGGAAGGTGACCACGGCCATGCTGAAGGCCCTGGGGTATAAGGTCCTGATGGGGGCTAAGGGGGAGGAAGGGATCGATCTCTATCAAAAGCATCGTCAGGACATTGCCCTGGTCATCCTGGATATGATCATGCCGGGCATGAGCGGAGAAGCGGTTTTTGAGGCCCTGCGGAATCTCAATCCGGAAGTCAAAGTGATCTTGTCCACCGGCTATAGTCTCCATTATATGACTCAGGACGTATTTACCGCCGGCTGTCAGGGATTCATCCAGAAGCCCTTTACCCTGCCATCCTTGTCGCGTAAGATCAGAGAAGTCTTGGATGTTAAGGATTAGGTGGGTTTGATTTCGGATGACGGATCTTGCAGCTTTCTTCAGACACCTCGCAGGTTTGTTCACAAGGCTCGATATGGATGATGATATCCATCGAGGGGATCGCCTGGGTTATTTCCACTTCCAAGTCACGGGACCGGTCGTGGGCCTCTTCGATTTTCAAGGCCCGGCAGAATAAGGCATGAAGATCGGCATAGATTTTACTGCCTGATGAACGGGTTCGCAGTTTATGAAATCCGGCGAAAGGATAAGGCTTTTCGTCAAGGAGGGCGGTTAATTTCTCCTGGATGCTCTTAGGGATGCTGGAATCCGTCAAACCCTGCAAGGCGCTTTTAGCGATCATACCGGCCGAAAAAATGATTATTCCGCCGACAATAACGGCAAAAAGCAGATCAAAAAAGATTCGGCCGGTCAGATAGGTGAGGACGATGGCCGCCAGGGCGGCCGTATTGGAATAGAGATCGCTGGTGTAATGGAGGGCATCGGCCTTCAGGGCCTGAGAGCCGGTTGTTTCCCCGATAATCTGGAGGCGCCGGGAAATCAGAAAGCTGAAGATGAGGGAAACAATCATGATCCCTCCATCCCAGAGGGAATAGTTTATTTTCTGGACTTCGATCCATTTCTGAATGGATGTATAGATGATATAGCTGCCGGAAAAAACAATAACTACGGTTTGCAAAACGGCCGCCAGATTTTCCACTTTTCCGTGGCCATAATGATGCGAATGATCCGGCGGCTGGGACGATTTCCGGATGGCCAGGAAATTCATGGCCGACATGAAGACGTCCAGAAGGCTGTCCAGACCAGAGGAGACAACGGCCATAGACCCCGAAACAAGACCGATGGCGAACTTGCTGCCGGCAAGCATCAGGGCCAAGGTGATGGCAAAAAGAGAGGCTTTTTGTTTACTATCCATTTAATCCGGCTGCCCAGTATTTTCAATTTGGGATGATTACCTTGTCATCATTGAAGTCGCCCTTATCGGCCGTTGTGTGACAAGCCCGGCAATTCGACAAAGAGCCAATGGACTGTCTCTTGAAAAGGTCCCCCGAAATCTTCCGATGCTTGGACCGGATATAAGGGACCTCGGTGATGCGCAACGGTGTGCCCCCTTTAAGACTTTTCATGATCTTGGAGGATCGTTTCCAGGATGACCGGTCCGCCCCGTTGTCCTGAAGATATTTTCGGATTTCCTGTTCTTTCTTCGGGTCGCAAGGAATCGCCTCACCGAAATGATCCTTTAGACGGTCCATGATTTTTTTCCAGGAAGCCGCGGGCAGCAGATCGGGAGGGTAGGGAAAATGGCATCCGCCGCAGATGTTTTGATGGGTCGAGTTGGCAGGGGCCATACCCTTTTTTTGCCGTGGTGTTTATACCTCTCTTGTCGGTCGTCCTCCCCTCCGCGATACCGCTCCCGGTCGGCGTGGAGAAAAGGTGAGAAATTGAACAGGGTAAAGACGCCGATCGATAATACGAGTGCCAGGGATTGCTTCTGCATTAGTTCAATCCTGTCTGTACTTAAAAAAAGATTTATGGCTCACGGCAAGACCTCGATCATGCCCGAAGAAGAAGCGGTTATCTCTCCGATCCTAGCAGCCTCGACCACTCCCCGTTTTTTAAGCAGGTCCAGTAACGACTGGGCCTTTTCCTCCGGGAGGGCAATCAACAATCCTCCGGAGGTCTGGGCATCGGAGAGGATGTCCAGGAGAAAAGCCGGGATGGAGACATCAACGGATAAAGACTTGTGGCAATAATTGCGGTTGGCGTGAGTTCCTCCGGGAATCATGCCCATCTGGGCGTATTCCCGGGCATAAGGAATAATGGGGACCTGAGAGGCCTTCAGGGTGATGGTGCATTTGCTGGCCTGGGCCAATTCCAGGGCATGGCCCAATAATCCGAAACCGGTGATGTCGGTGCAGGCGTGGGCACCCACTTCCTCCATGACCTCTGCGGCTGTTTTGTTCAATTCGCACATGATAGCGATCATGGCTTCTTCCGCTTCCTTGGAAGCAGCCTTTCCTTTGAGGGCGGTGGCGATAATCCCGGTGCCGATCGGTTTGGTCAGAATCAGTTGGTCTCCGAGCAGGGCTCCGGCATTGGTCATGACCTTGTCGGGATGAATAATCCCGGTGACCGAAAGGCCGTATTTGAGTTCCGTATCATCCACGCTGTGGCCGCCGACCAACAAGGCCCCGGCTTCATGGATCTTATTCAGCCCGCCTTTCAGGATCTCTTTCAGGACGGATTTGTCCAGCGTCTTCTTGGGAAAGCAGACGATATTCATGGCCGTTAGCGGCCGACCGCCCATAGCGTAAACATCGCTTAAGGCATTGACCGCGGCGATCTGACCGAACCGGTAGGGGTCATTGACGATGGGGGTAAAAAAATCCAGGGTTTGAATCAGAGCCAGATCTTCACGGATTTTATACACTCCCGCATCATCGGAGGTCTCCCGGCCGACTAACAAATTAGGATCGGTTTCCAGGGGCAGATCAGCTAATATTTCCTGCAGGTCTCCCGGACCCAGCTTGGAGGCTCAGCCGGCGGCCCGGGCGGTGTTGACTAACGTAACCGGATTGATATCGAACATTTCTTCACTCCTTAATGTTTTTTGTGATGAAGGCCTTAAATTCTTCGGTTAAAGGCGTCAGGGTCCTTTGTTTAAGAGTAATCAGATAAAAATTTCGTAGGAGGGATAACTTTTTGATTTTGATCTCCTGCAATAAGCCATGATCTAAATCTTCCATGACGGCCCTTTGGGAGAGGATGGAGATCCCAACCCCTGATTTTACCGCCTGGCGAATGGCCTCATTACTACCCATCTCGGCAACTATGTTCAGATTCTTTAAGTCCACCCTGCTTTTTTTTAAGGCCTGTTCAATGGCTGTTCGCGTTCCGGAACCTTTTTCCCGAAAAATAAAAGGCCATTTGAGAATTTCATCCGGAGCAACATCCTTTGGGATCTTATAGGGAAAATCCGAAGGGGCTATACAGATCATTTGATCCGTCGTCCAGAATTCACAGGTAATCTGCCGATGCTCCACCGGAGCCCCGACTAAACCCAATTCGATGACTCCTTCCAATAGTTTTTCCCGGATGGCTTGCGTATCACCGATCAAGAGTCGGATCCGGATTTCGGGAAATTGTTTTTTGAATTGCCCCAAAAGGGGAGGGAGTAAATATTGGCCGGGGATGTTGCTGCCTCCGATCAATAAATCGCCGGTTCCTTTATCTCTAAATTGTTTGATGGCCCGAAATGATTCATCCCGCAAGGCCATTAATTGGGCGGCATACTGGTAAAGAAGGCGGCCGGCCGGTGTAGGCAGGGCCTCCTTCCCTTGGCGGTCGAAAAGGGCTAACTGCAGGTCTTCTTCTAAAAGCCGGATGTGTTCACTGATCGTCGGCTGGGAAAGCAAAAGGGTCTGGCCGGCCTTGGAAAAACTTTTCTGTTCATATACCTTGACGAATACTTCCAGACGTCTGAAATCCATAAGGCCCCTAATACCGTCTTTTTCTCAAGATATTAATAATCAACCACAGGCCTAATAACCCGGAAACGAGATAACCGATCACTCCCAAGGCCGGAAAGCCAAACAATAAGGGTTTGACGCCGGTGGTGATGATCATGGAAGATCCGACGATCAAGGCGGCGATGATGATGCCGAAGGTGACCCGGTTGCTGATCCGCTCCAGGGTGTTGTTTAGGGCGCCAAGGCCGGTGTGCTTAAAGGTAAAGGTCAGATCGCCTTTATCTATTTTGCGAAAAAGACCCTGAAGGCGGGTTGGAAGATTTTGGATCAGGTCGTAAAGTCCCAACCCTTGTGAGCGCAGTGTTTGCGACAAGGTTTTCAACGACCAGCGATCCTTGACTAATTCTTCCATTAGATCTTTGGACTCTTCTACCAGGTTAAAATCCGGGACAAGGTCTTTGCCCAGTCCTTCCAGGGCGAGCAAGGCCCGGCTCATAAGGGCGAAATCGGAACGGATCCGCAAACGGTGTTCATTGAGCAGGTTCATCAAGGCCAAGACCACTTCGCCGATCTGAATCTCTTTTAGAGACAAGCCGTAGTAGGAATCGATCAGATCCAAAAGATCCCGTTCCAGACGGTTGAGGTTAATATCGGAAGGGACATCGGCCGATAAATAGGGAATCAGCCGGATGAGAGCTTCGCTATCTTTGAGGATTAAGGCCTGCAATAATTCTATGAGGTGATGGCGCAGGTCCTGAGTTAAACGACCGGTCATGCCCCAATCAAGAAAACATAAGCGACCATCGTCTAAAGCCAGGAGGTTCCCCAGATGAGGGTCGGCATGAAAAAAACCCTGCCGGAGCATTTGGTCGAGCATGATTTTGGCTCCGTTGCGGGCCAATTGTTTGCGGCTGAAGGGAGAATCGCTAAGCTGATCGAGACGAATCCCTTCTATATACTCCATGGTTAGAACATAAGGCGTGGTATAGTCATCAAAGACTTTTGGAATGACCATTAACTCCGGATAGGCAAGCGTTTTCCTGAAAATCTTCATGTTCCGGGCTTCACGGGTAAAATCCAATTCTCGGGTCAGACTGAAACGCAGTTCCTCCACCAACCCGGGGAAATCGAAGATCTGATAGGTGCGGAGTTCGTTCAGACGTGAGGCAATATATGAAAGGATATCCAGATCGGCCCGGATCAACGGTCGGATATCGGGACGCTGAATTTTAACGGCGACGGTTTTTTCTTCCAGGACCAGTTTGGCCCGATGGACCTGGGCCAGGGAAGCGGAACCCAAAGGATTCCAATCGAATTCCGAAAAGACCTCATCCATCGGTCTGCCCAAGGCCTTTTCCAAAAGGGCTTGAACGGCTTTTTGCGGAGCCGGAGGGACCTGGTCCTGTAATTTTTTTAACTCCAGGACGAGAAGACCGGGCACCAGATCGGGCCGCATGCTCAAGATCTGGCCGAATTTAATAAAGGTGGGTCCCAGTTCCTGAATGACCATCCGAATCCGTTCATTGACCGTCATGGAGGCCTTGACACGGTTGATCCGGCGCATAATAAAGGAGCCCGGAAGGTCCAGACGGTAGATGACATCGTCAAACCCGTATTTTAAGAGGACCCAGACGATGGCTTTAAAGCGGGCCAGGTTGCGTATGGATTTAATTTCCAAACTTTTTCCCCTTAGGCTCCGGAAGAAAACTGCGAAATGAAAATTTTTGTATTTTATAGGTAAATCTACCGTGTTAAGAGATAAATTGCAACCGATAATCCCGTTTTTCGTGAAACCATAAACATAAAAAATTGAGTTTGTCCCAAGGTTGCGTGATAGTTGTGTTGCTGGGGGAATCAATGCCAAATATCGTTCAGACTCAAGGGGTGTTGATTTTGTAGATTGTCCACCTAAACGCCATGATCACAACACAACTTAATCATTATCGTTTTTTTGAT
>Ga0233425_10002359_pt1 | contig 37467 bp, 25 predicted proteins | sample Watercolumn_Towu_2_FD_181712 | JGI IMG/M metagenome (GOLD analysis project Ga0233425, IMG submission 181712) | Freshwater microbial communities from Lake Towuti, South Sulawesi, Indonesia - Watercolumn_Towuti2014_140_MG | ecosystem: Environmental > Aquatic > Freshwater > Lake | place... | reverse complement strand
CGGTGAAAGCGGGACTCGTGAACGGCACCTATCGGCTGGTACCGCTGATTTATTCCGCGGGGAGGGACGGTCTGGTCGACATGGTCGATCAGGGATTGGCGTTCCATTACAAGCAGACGCCGCTGCCCGCGGGTGTGATTGCGACGCCGCCCTACTGCACGTTGGGCGCGAACATCTATCCCAACGATCCCTATTACTTCGATTCTGGTTCGGGCTACTTGATGGGCCAGGAACTGGACGTGAATGGCGATGGCATCCTGGGCTACCTGGACAACATTACGAATCATTTGATCGAGGTGAGGTAATGGAGACTGGGAGCCGACGTGTTACGAGCCACCAGCGCGCGGCAGGCGCGTTCACGGTGATCGAGATGCTCGTGGTGCTGGGGATCATCGCGCTGCTGATGGCGGTAGCGATCCCGCTGATCCAGCCGGCGTTCAAGGACCGCAAGTTGCGGGAGGCATCCCGCCAATTGAATGCACTGTTTGCGTCGGCCAAGGCACGGTCCGCCGAGCATGGGCGGCACGTGGCGATCTGGTTCGAGCGGGATCCGAACATCCCCAACCGCTGCCTGGATGTTTATATGGCCGATGTGCCGGCGCCGTATGCGGGCGACGTTTCCGGCGCGCGGGCCCTGGTGCGATTCAATCCCACGTTGGCAAACAACCTGGGCGACCTGCTGAAGTGGCAACTGGACTTCGCATTCAACGCGACGCAGAACGCGGCCAACTCCACGCTGGTCGACACTTACAGCCTGATCAAGGTCGGCGAGAGTTTTCTGATTCGGTTCGAGAATCAGGGGGCCTACTATGCCTGCACCCGGATCGAGGCGGGAATGGCGAACAATCCCTCGGACGACATGTTCGTGATCACGATTCCGCCCGAGCCAGGACCATACCCGCCGCCTTATCCGAATTATCCGGCGATGTTTCCTTACCTGGAACGATTTCCCAAAGGACAACCTCCCGAAGGCGGCTGGCACAAGACGGCGTCGGCGGGCGATCTGGAATGGGGTCAGCCGAATGTCGACGACGACGGCGACAATGTGATGGGTAATATCCGCGAGGCGGGTATGGGCAATGGCGACACACCGATCGGCTTGAGTTACCAGATCTACCGCCGACCGATGAAGTCGGCGCGGGCCTCGTTGCAGATGCCGAACGGAACGGCCATCGATCTGGGATTCTCCGGCATTGCAGCGACCGGCAAACAGTTTGATGCTTACCCGGTGCTCGGCAGCGCATCGTTGACGCCGACCACGCAGCCGGTTGTCGTAACGGTAACTCCGACCGGCAGTGTCGATCGGGTCTACTTGGGCACGGATGGGTCGTTCTTGAGTGTCGACGGAACGGTGCACCTACTGGTAGGGCACAACGATCTGACGACCGGTGTGAACTTGCCGGACGCGGGTTTCGCAATTCCGCCGCCGGCTCTGCCGCCGCTGCTGCAGTCGCTGGCGACAACCAATATCGGCGATACCACCTGTTATTGGGTTTCGTTCGGCAATCGCACGGGAGGCGTGGCAACGGAGAACAACGCGGACTTCAATCGGCCGATTCCGATCGTCAACCTCGGCGACCTGTTGGCCAATTCGCGGCAACTGGTTCGCTCGTCCCAGTCCAAGGGAGGTGGCTGATGAACGCGGAGTATTCGATCGGCATCCGCCCTGTCTCTCGCGCCGGGCTCAGCTTGTTGGAGGTCTTGATTTCGATTGCCGTAATCGCGATCGGGTTGTTGGGGGTGGCGGTACTTTTGCCGGTGGCGGGCAAGGCGGCGCGGGACGGAATCACCTACGACAATGCGACCCGGGTCGGTCAGAACATGATTAACGAGATTCAATTGCGTGGTTTTACGCAGCCGGACGCCTGGTACTCCGCCGACAACACGGTACCGCCGATTGTGGTGCAGCAAATCAACAATACGAACACGATGACCTGCGATCTGGTGTTTGGCGTGAATCCCTCCTACGAGGCCTTCGTCGACGATCGTCAGCCGGGTCCCATGGGTCCGACCTCGCTGAACCAGCGGATCCCACTGGAGACGGGGGACACCTTGACCCAGCCCGATCCGGGATACCAGGGCATCGACGCCGGCGGGCTCTCCGTGCGATTGGCGCGGCACAAGAAGGCATTTTGCATTGACCCGCTGTTTTACGCCCGTCAAATTGCCAACAACAACATCACGATCCCCACGGTTTCGACGAACCGCTTCACGTTTTTTCCAGCAATCACGGTGAGCCAGGCCGATGAGCCGCGAATGAAGCGGGTTACCCTGCGCAATAGCGCGGGGGGAGGACCGATGCTGTTGTCCCAAGCCGACAAGATCTTCCGCTACTCGGACGATCTGGCGTTCGAGACGGATCGGGACCCGCTGAACCTCCCCAAGCAGGTTTTCGCGCGCGATCCAAATACGGGGCGCGAAGTCGTACGTGAATCGGAGGGGCGCTTGTCGTGGTTCGCCACGATCGCGCCCCGCACGACCATGCTGGCCGATCAGCAGGATCTGTACACGCTGTCGATCGTGGTCTGCCGGGCCCGCACGTTTTTCGGCATTGAGGAGCAGATGGCGGTGGTCACTGGGGCAACCGGTGCGGGGATCGGTGGCGGTGAAGTGACGTTAACGAGCCTCTTGCCGATGTCGTTCCGGCAAGGTGACTGGTTGATGCTGGCGCGGTACCACGACTTCGGATCGGGATTTGAACCACTTTTCAAGTGGTATCGCATTTCGGCGACCGACGGCGCGACCAATGCGCTGACGGTCGATTTGACATTGCAAGGGTCGGACTGGAATTTCGATCCGGTGCTCAATACCTACGCTTTTCTCGTCAATGATGTGGTGGCGGTGTACGAGCGGACCATTCGGCTGGATACATCGTCCTTGTGGGGATATTGAACGTTCGCGCGGTCTCGGCGGGTGCGCATTCGCGCTGCGCCGGAAGCATGCTCTAGCGAACAGGAGTAAGGGAAATGGCTCGACGTCGAAAGCCTAATCGCGGCGTAGTGTTGCTGGTCGTGATCAGCCTGCTGGTGCTGTTCGTGCTGATCGCCGTGACGTTCGCGCTGGTAGCCGGCCAATATCGCTCGACGGCCCGAACAATGGCCAAAGTGGATGCGCACCAGGGCCAACCGGAGACGGAGGTCGAAAAAGCGCTTTACGTGCTGCTGCGAGATACCAAATTCCGCTCGTCCCTGCAGGGACATGCATTACTTTCAGATCTTTATGGTCCCGGAGCGCGCGGTCGCGTGGCACAGGCGACGGGCGCGAATCCGAATCCGGTGGTGACGGCCGTCCAGGGACAGTTCATCCGGATTTTCTTCGACGGCTGGGATACCAGCCGTAACTCGACCGGCGCCACTGCCTACAACAATCGTCTGTTTCAGCCACTGGCGGGGATTTATAACGGTCGCGTCCTGACGATGTTGTCGGGGAATGCGAAAGGGCTGAGCACGCGAATTGTGGCCTACAACCCGCCACAGTTCAATAACATGGGCGTTCAGACGTCGCAAGGAGAGTTTCGCGTCGAGGCATTTGAATCGGACGTCGGCGGCATCGTGGCTCCCACGGCGGGCGATCGGTTCCTGGTGAACGGCGGCGCGTTCAACGGCAGCGGCGCCGGGTATTCGGCGGTGACCGGAAACATCGACCAATTGACATTCGACCCCGGACCCGACGGCGGATGGGGCAATGCCGGGATCGATGACAATAACAATATGATCGTCGACGATTTGGGAGAAGCCGGCTTCCCCGGATCGGATGACCTGGCGATTCCGGTGGTGCTGGCGCCAAATTATTCGGCCCATATGCAGCAGGCGATTCCACCCCTGTTCGGCGGCGCCAACGAACCGTACGACTCGCCCGATTACAACAACATGTTCCTGGCAAGCGTGCCTTTTTCCAACCCTGTGACGATTCCAATTAACAGCACGCCAGTTTATCCCGTCAATCGAATTTATCCATCGTTCCATCGTCCCGACCTTGTCAACTTCTGGTTCAAGCAGTTGCAGGGATCGGTACTGAGCAGCATCGCGTCGCCGGCGGACCAGGCACTTGTTTTCTGGTTTCCGTACGGGATCAGCAACGACCGCACTGGTCCCGACGTGGATCTCCGGCCGGTCGACAGCGACGGGGACGGGTTCCCCGAAACGCCCGGCGCCGCCATGGGTGTAGCGCTCGGCATTCGCGACACCGTTGCTCGGATCAAGCGGATGATCATGTTGCGTCCGCTGAACGAACTCAATCCGGGGTTCGCACAAAGCAACATCGCATTCATGCGTGGCCGCACGTTGAGCAACGGCAACTGGGAGTGGAACTTTACACCCGACGTCGACACCGATGGCGATGGAGTCAAGGACAGTGTCTGGGTCGACTTGGGATTCCCTCCGACGACCGGTAAGGACGGCCGCCGTTTCAAAGCGCTGGTCGCCGTGAAGATCGAGGATCTCGACGGGCGGCTGGACATCAACGCTCATTCCAGTTTCGCGCACAACTCTACGAACTGGACGACACAGTATCCGATCGCGACGTCGGCGGGACAGGGCGCCGGATTCAACCCGTTGCCGCGCGGATCGGGTTACGGCCCGGCGGAAGTAAATCTCTCGCGGCTGTTTCAAGGCGAGTTTGATGCCCTGCTCAATTCACGCTATGGACTCGACACGCGTCCCGGCGCTCCAGGCAACGATGCGCTCAGTCTCTTCAAGGCGTTTGAGCTGGTCGACAACTATTTCCTTTCGCTGCAGTTGACCAGTTCCTATGCCAGTCCGCCGGACGTCTGGGGTCGAGGAGCGATCGCATTGGACCATTTCGGCGGCCCGCAGTTTCTGGGCGGCATGGGGTCGGGGGAGACGGTGGACGATCCCTACGAGTTCAACCGTTCGGAGCCGAGTCTGGCCATCGCGGGCGGCGATGCGCCGTTCACGGCGGCCGACCTGGAGCGCGTGCTGCGGTACCACGACGCCGGCGCCGTGGACTTGTCGAGTCGATTATTGAACGTCGCGCCGTTCACTTTGAACTACGGCGGTGCGGCCGCGCAAAACCGCCACCTGATCACCACGGAAAGCGCGCATATTCCGGTAATCAATTCCCCCTATCCCGACCTGAAGATCAACAACAATTCGATCCGTCAGGGTATTTTTTCAAAGAGTCCTTTTTCGGATCATTCCGACGTCCATGTGTTGCAGCTTTACCGCCGCCGATTGCTGGCAGGCGGTGTCACGCAGGCCAATCTGGTCACGGAACTGGCCAAAATGGTCCCCATGGAAGTGCTGCACGGTGAAATGTTTGATATCAATCGGCCGATCGGGAATGCCATCGACGACAATAATAACGGCGTCATCGACGAGCCGCTCGAAGGGGGCCTGATCGAGGGAATCTGGAACGCCAGCTTTCCGCCCTATTCGGGTCGCGCGACCGCCAACCGGCTGAATGACGATCCGGTGATTGCCGATCCGACCATCAGCCGCCAGATCATGGCCCGGCACCTGTACTGCCTGGCGATGTTGATGAAAGAAGACGGCGTGGAAATCGACTTCAATGGCAATCCTGGCGACGACACTCCGCTGGAAACGGCTTATGGCCTGGCGCAGTGGGCGGTGAACGTGGTCGACTTCCGCGATTCGGACGCGATCATGACGCCGTTCGAATTCGACATCAATCCTTTCCAGGACGGCTGGCAGGTGAATGGACTGATTGGTCAGGCTGATGCCAATTCCGCGCAGCCCGATGACAATCAGAATTTCCGGGGACTTGTGTGGGGTTGCGAGCGGCCCGAATTGCTGATTTCAGAGAACCTGGCATTTCATGATCGGCGGACCGAGGACCTTTCCGGCCCCGCCTCGCCGGCGATTCCCGCCATACCGGGCGTGATGCCGGCGATTCCCGCCAGCCCGGGCCATAACACGACAACCGCCGCGAACAACCCCGATCCGCACTTCGATCAGCGACTGCGACCGCGCGGATCGTTCTTCGTCGAACTCTACAATCCTTGGACCGCCGATACGAAGATGCCCGCCGAACTTTACTCCACGGTCAACGGCGAGACCGGTATCTTCTTGAATCGCCGGGTCAACGGCAACGGAACTCCGATCTGGCGCCTGGTCGTCGTTAAAGGCAACAATCTCTCGGGCGATTTGGATAGCCCCGACCCAGCCATTGCCACGCCGATCGCGCCGGCGGACGTTGAACGTACAGTTTATTTCACCGATCCGGGTGTCCAGATCGGGCCGGGCCAGCAGTATTTCACGAGCAACAATATCCCGATCGCTCCCCTGCTCCCTGGCCGCTTTGCGGTGATTGGTCCGCCGGGTGAAATTGTTGGAAACCCGAATTCGTACGCGACGACGATCGGTCGCTCGTTGATCAACCAGAACAACGACGGCGCGGGAGTATTGAACACGCGGCGAATCATCTTAACGCCCAATGCCAGCGCCAACGTCGATCAGGTGTCGACCTCGGACACGATCCCGGCGCCGGGAAACGTGCCACCCGGTCTAAGCGTGAAACCGGAACCGATTGCTCCGACCAACAACGCGCCTGGTGATCGCATGCCCGCCATCGCCGTGGTGGTCGATTCGCCGCTGGGCCTCAGTGTTTCCGAGCCGACCGTGGGCTATACGAATATCAATTTCGACCCAAACGGCGCGAACGGGGAAGGCGCATACAATCCAATTTTTGATCAGCCGTTCGATTGGGATCGGGAGAACGATCAACTCCGGATCAATCAGACGATCGCTTCGTTTCGAATCGTGCACTTACAACGACTTGCCGATCCGACGCAGAACTACGATGCGGTCGCCAATCCCTACCGCACGATCGACTCGATGTATGTGAACCTCACCGTCTTCAACGGGGTGAGGTTGGGGGAAACAAATGGCGAGACGCGATTCCATTCGCTGCAGCGCGGCGATAGTGAAAGCCTGAACCCGTATCCGTATGCGGTGGACAACAACCCGCTGGTGCCCGTAGGAGGCGAGCCGTCATTTTCGCGACAGTTGTGGCGCAACGAACCGCCGTCGCTTGCAGCTCCGGGACCGGTTCCGAGCACCGACACGGGCGTGCAGAACCTGGTCTCCGATCACGTCTACAAGTTCGGACTGCGGCATTCCCTCGGTTATTTGAACAACAATTATTGGCCGTACATGACAGCGGCGGCCGCGCCCAATTTGAATTATCGCGGCGCTCCCGACGCACGACACAATTCCACCAATAATCGCCATGCCTTCCCCTGGTTGACCTGGAATAACCGGCCGTTCAATTCGCCCGCCGAATTGATGCTGGTGCCGTGGCCCCGTTCGTCGCGTTTGCTGACGCGCATTCCTGATGCAACGGTTGTGGGAACACTGGATCCGTATACACAGCAATACCTGTTTGCCGATCCGGGCAACCCCAAACCGTCCCACTTGCTGAATTTCTTCCATTCGACCGGAGCGCCGGCGAATCCGCCGGCGAAGCTGTTCCGAATTTTTGACTATGTCAATGTCCGCTCGCCCTATGTCGGCACCGAGAAATGGTATTTCCCGGGACTGGACCTGAACAACGACGGCGATTACTCGGACGCGGGCGAATATCCCGGCTTTGGCGGCGCACCGTACGACCCGCTGGCAGCGACATTCCGGCCGCCTTACAACCGGCTGTCACGATTCCGCGACCCGGGCCGCATCAATTTCAACACGGTTGCCATCGAAGGTGGGAACAGCCCCGCATTGGCGGCGATCCTGGGTGATGGGATCGATCCGGCCGGACTCAACCCCGGCAGCCTGTCCGCGGCGATCAACAATATCCGATTGTCGCGGCAGGGATTTGCCGATCCCGCACCCGCCAATGAAGCGTTGTACAATCCCGACTTTCCCACCATGTTTTCCAATCCTCTGCGGTCGGAAGCCAGCGCCGACATGATGCCGGCGATCGGCACCGGCGCTTCGCACATGCGGCGCGACGGACAGGGTACACACCAAGGGCCGATCGACGCGACAATTCTGCGCCGCGGCATGGGGGGAACGACGCCCTTATTCGACAATACGGCCACCGACCCGTATGCCGACACACGCCGCAACCCCTATTTCCGGTTCCAGGCCCATACTAAGGTCAACAATCTGCTGACGGGCCATTCCAATGTTTTCGCGATCTGGATTACCGTCGGCTATTTCGAGTTGGAACCGACCAATGTCAGCCCGATCAATCCGGACGGTTTCCGGTTGGGCCGGGAGGTAGGATCGGAGACCGGGGATGTCCGGCGTCACCGGGCATTCTATATGGTCGACCGGTCAATCCCGGTTGCATATGAACCGGGCGAAAACCACAATGTTGACCGCTGTATTCTGTTGCGCCGTGTCATTGAATAGCGACGCGATCGGGGAAGAGTCGACAGGGATGTTGCGATGAAGACGCGGATCAAGAATGCCACGCTGATCCTGCCGACCGGCCGCGTGCTCGGCGACCTGCTGATTGACGGCGACAAGATTGCGGCGATCGATCCGGCGGTGCATTCCGCCGCCGAGGAAACGGTGGACGCTTCGGGTTTGTACTTGATTCCCGGGGTGGTGGACGATCAGGTACATTTTCGCGAGCCTGGCCTGACGCACAAAGAGGATCTCGCCTGTGCCAGCCGTGCCTGTGCGAAAGGTGGCGTCACGACATTTCTGGAAATGCCGAACACGAAGCCGGCGACGATCACCCGGGAGTTGCTGGAGCAGAAACTGGCACTTGCCTCCCGCCGCTCGATTGTGAACTACGGATTCTATATGGGCGCCACGGCTTCCCATAGCGCAGCGGCGAACAACGGTTCGTCCAATATTGAGGAGTTACGCGCGGCGCAGCGCACGCCGGGGATCAAGATCTTCATCGGGTCGAGCACCGGGGATCTGCTGGTCGACGGCCAGGACGATCTGGAGCGGATTTTCGCGGAGACCTCGTTGCCGATTACCGCCCATTGCGAGGACGAAGCGACGGTGCGGGAAAACGCCCGGCGTTACGCCGGCATCAGCGACGTATCGGTGCATTCGCAGATTCGGGACCATGCCGCGGCGATACGCGCCACGCGCAGGGCGCTCGATCTGGCATACCGGCATCACCATCGTTTCCACGTGCTGCACGTCTCCACGGGCGCTGAGCTTGCATTGTTCGCCGACCATCGCAACCTGATCACGGCCGAGGTCTGTCCGCATCATCTGTTCTTTTCGGTCGACGATTACGCTCGGCTGGGCACGCGCATTCAGATGAATCCGTCGATCAAGACGCGCGAGGACAACCAGCAACTCTGGCGCGGGCTGCTGGAGGGAAAAGTCCAGGTGATCGCGACCGACCACGCGCCCCATACGCTGCAGGAAAAGGCGGCACCCTACCCCCAATCTCCCTCCGGATTGCCGGCCGTGGAGAATTCACTGGCGCTGCTGCTGAACCAGGTTGTACTCGGCCGCTGCACACTGGAGCAGGTCGTCGGCTGGATGTGCGACGCTCCGGCGCGGGTCTGGGACATGCTGGGCAAGGGGCGGATCGAAGTTGGCTACGACGCCGACCTGGTGCTGGTCGATCTGGAACGGACCGCCACGATTCGCGACGCCGAGCAACTGACCAAGTGTGGCTGGAGTCCCTGGGATGGGGAGACGCTGCAGGGTTGGCCGGTGCGCACTTGGGTGATGGGCCGCGAGGTATTCCGCGACGGTGTGGTCGATGGATCACAGCCTGGTCGCGAAGTTCAATTCGACCATGCGCTGGGTGGTTACTGGAGTACGCGCTGAGCGGCCATTCAAAGGTCCACACCCAGGCGTTGAGCCCGTTCGCGCATGCCTCGCTCAAAGTACGGATAGGGATAACGCGAGCCCCGTTTGCGCGCCCACTGGAAGGTGCTCTGGACCAGGTCGGCCGGCAGTTCCTTGGCCTTCACCTTCAATACCACCTGATGGATGAAGTCGAACTCCAGCTGGCGTCGGGCCCGCAGACCGCTCTTGAGCGTCTGTTCGAGATCGGCCACTTTGCCGCCCGGTTGCGGCGTTGCAGATCCAGAGGGCTCGTCGTCCGCGCGGGCGACGGACCGGGACCAGATGCCCAACGCGGCAACCATACTGAAGAAGTGGCGGCGGTGCATCGAAAACTCCCCATCGACAAGGCGAGATCGTATCGGCGCCGCGATCGCAGCCCGACGAACTGAACGCGGCTTGTACCAGAAACCACACAATCGCCGCAAGCCAGAAATCGCGGTGTGACAGCGGCATCGTGCCGAGGCAGGGGCATTCTGCCCCTGTCCGTGGCAGGGGCATCTTGCCCCTGTCCGGCTGGGGCTAGAAGCCCCAGCCACGACTAAGAAGCCCCAGCCACGCCTAGAAGCTCCCCCCCTGCTCTGCCACCAGAGGCCTTCCAGCGCCAGACCAATCAAGTCAACAATACAGTCAGAGGGCAGGCTGTGGCTGGAACCCCCGGCCACGTAACAAAGGATCCTGGAAGCCCCAGCACAGGGGACACCGCATGAACGTGCCGTTGAGATTCAAACCGTTCGATGAACGCGACAAGGTTCGCATCTACTACAGCGGTTGTCTGCCGCATTGGCGCCAGGCCGGTTGCACCTACTTTGTCACGTTTCGCCTGGCAGATTCGATTCCACTGCCGGTCCTGAAGCAATGGGAGTACGAACGAAACGTCTGGCTTGCCGCTCGGCGGATTGATCCGCTCACAAGCGACTGGAAGACCGCCTTTCGGAACCTGCCACCCCACGAGCGGCAGCTGTTTGAGCGGCACTTTGCCAGCACATTATTCGAGTTCCTTGCTCGTGGTGAAGGCGAGTGTGTTCTGCGTGATCCTGAAATTCGCAGCATTGTTGTCGATGCTCTGAGTTATTTCCATTCTCAGCGGCTTGATACCGGTGATTTCGCGGTCATGCCGAATCACGTGCATGCGTTAATGACACCCTATTCCGGCTTTGAACTCGAACGAGTCCTGCATTCGATCAAGAGTTACACGGCCAAACAGATCAACCAGAAATTGGGGCGGTCCGGTCCATTGTGGATGGAGGAATCGTACGACCACATCGTCCGCGATGGTGAAGAGCTACTGAGAATTCAGTCCTATATCCGAGCAAACCCGGAAAAAGCCGGACTTGGGGAATCGGAGTATTCAGTTCACATGGCGGAATACGATTTGAAGTATTAAGTGGCAGGGGCATCTTGCCCCTGTCCGGCTGGGGCTAGAAGCCCCAGCCACGGCAAGATGCCCCTGCACGTCTAGAAGCCCCAGCCACGAATTCTGTTGAATTCGGGCCCCTTGGCGATCGTTTGACAAGCGAATTCCGAGTCAACTATACTCCGAACCAGACCGAAATTGATTTCAATAAGAGGTGCAGCAATGCTCGTGATCCCAGGCCAGCGCGGTAAGGACCTTTGCGATTCCCATCTTGGAATGACTCGGCGCGATCTGCTGCGCGTGGGCGGATCGGCGTTCATGGGAGTTTCTCTCGGACAGCTACTGCAACTGAAGGCGTCGGGGGCGAGCGAATCGAGTGCGGGGGGTCCCGGCTGGAATCGGGCCAAGAGTGTAATTCTGGTCTATTTGCAAGGTGGTCCAAGTCATTTGGACTTATGGGATCCCAAGGACAATGTGCCCGACAATGTGCGGAGTCCGTACCAGAAGATCTCGACGGCGGTTCCTGGAGTGGAATTCACTGAAATTCTGCCGAAGCTCGCCAAGGTGATCGACAAAGCGACGCTGATCCGCTCGATGAGTTACACGCCGGTGGGGTTGTTCAATCACACTGCCGCGATTTATCAGATTCACACCGGATACACGGCGGACAAGGTGAGTCCTTCGGGGCAGCTTGAGCCGCCGTCGCCCAAGGATTTTCCGAATTTCGGTTCGAACATCATTCGGCTCAAGCCACCGGAAGTGCCAATGCTGCCGTTTGTGATGTTGCCGCGGCCGCTGCAGGAAAGCAACGTGGTGAACAAGTCCGGGACGGCCGGATTTCTGGGCCGACAATTCGATCCCTATTACCTGTTTCCGCCGGGCGACGACATGGACATGGACAAGATGTCCAAGATCCGCATCGATGACTTGCGGCTGCGCCCGGAAGTCTCCGAATCGCGACTCGAACGACGTGCGCGCCTGCGGGAACTGATCAGCAACGGCATGCCCGAGGTCGACGCCGCGGTGAAGAAATATGAACTGGGCAAATATTATGAGACGGCGATCGACTTAGTGGTGTCGGGCCGCGCCCGCGACGCCTTCGATTTGACCAAGGAGTCCGAATCGATGCGGGAGCGGTACGGCCGCAACACGTTTGGCCAGAGCTGCTTGTTGGCTCGACGGCTGATCGAGGCGGGAACGCGCGTGGTCGAAGTGATTTGGCCGAAGGTGGCGAATTCCGACAACCACTCTTGGGACGTACACGTCGGACTCGCCGATCGGATGAAAAAGCAGTCGGGACCGATGCTGGACGCCGGTCTGTCGGGACTGATTTCGGACCTGGACGAGCGTGGAATGCTCGAGGATACGCTGGTGGTGGCGATCGGTGAATTCGGCCGCAGCCCGCAGCGTGGCGTCAGCACTTCCGGTAACTCCAATACCGACGATGGCCGCGACCATTGGCCGTATTGCTACACTGCGCTGGTGGCAGGTGCGGGAGCGCGACGCGGATTCGTGTATGGCAAGTCCGACCAGACCGGTTCGGCGCCCACCGAGAACCCGGTCCATCCGATTGAATTGTTGGCCAGCATCTATCATGCAGTCGGCATCGATCCGATGACGATCGTCTACAATCACCTCAACCAGCCGCGCGAGCTGGTGAAGGCGAGCCCGGTGACTGCCATTTTCAGTTGAGCTGCAACCAGGGAAGGTGTCTCGAGAAAAACGCGCGTTGATCCCTCCCGCCCCAGACCGTCTGTTACGGGAGGGATTCAACGCGGACGTCAGGTCACCTGGTATTCGAGAATTCGGAAGATTGCACCTGATTCAGTGCATGGACTTCCTGGTCGAGCAATTCGAGTTGCCGCAGCAGTTCGTGGCGTTTTGCCTTGGCGTCCTGCAATCGCTGCTGAATATTCGGCACGACGCTGTGATCCTGGAGCGTGCGGCCAACGGCGGAGAATTTTCCCGTTTCGATGCGCGCGGTCATGGCGGCTATCGCGGCCGTCAGTTGCGGGTCCTGCGATTGTTCGAGCAATCGCTGGATGGTCGATTCGCCTGCCGACTGCTCCTGGTCAGGATCGACGATCGATCGCTCCAGCATCGCTTGCCGTAACAATTCGGTTTGTTCGTTGTTCAGTGCGATCTGGAATCCGTCGTCAGGATCGACGCCCCAGGTCGCACTTCCGGGCGTGCGCTGCAGAGTACGAGATCGATCGACCTGGAACTGGGCGGTGGTGATCCGCAGGGCGCCGCCGGTCTGGCTGAGCGGAACGATCGACTGGACAGATCCCTTGCCGAACGATCTGCTCCCCAGCAGCACTGCGCGGGAATTCGACTGCAGCGATCCCGCCAGAGCTTCCGCCGCGGACGCCGTTTTCTCGTTGATCAGCACTAGCAGCGGGACTCCCTCCGCGATCTGAGCAGCGTTGGCTTCGGTGACTCGTTCCTCATTCGGACTGCGGATTGTGACGATCGGGCCCGACGAAAGGAATAAGTCCGCCGTCTCGATCGCTGACTGCAGCATGCCGCCCGGGGAGAATCGCAGATCGATAATCAATCCTTGCGCTCCGTCAGCCACCAGCCGCTCGACAACCGACCGCACCGACGAAGGCGTACTCGGGCCGAATTCATCGATCATCAGGTAGCCGATCTTTTGCTGATCATCCAGCCAGTAATTCCAGCGGAAGTCGTCCTGTCGATGGAAGCCGTGTACCGACTCGGTCTGAAATCGGCGACGGACGATCGAGATATCTTCCTGGCTGCCGTCGCGATGACGGACTTTCAGTTTCACGGCGACTCCTTCCTTGCCTGCGATGCGGCGCAGCGTGCGCATCGGCGCCTGCGAGTCGACTTGCTGGTCATCGATCGCCAGCACCAGGTCACCGGCTCGCAGGCCGGCTTTCAGCGCGGGGGATCCGGGAAGCGGAGAAATCACGCGGATCTGCTTGTCGGTGTCGAACCAGGCGCCGACACCGATATTAAAGCCTCGCGATCGGCGGTTCAGCGATTCGAATTCGTCGGCCGAAAAGTAGCTATTGAATTCCGCGTCCGGGAGCGCATAGAGCATGCCGCGAATTGCGGCCAAGGCCAGTTGCGATTCTTCCAGCTCCGTGCTGCCGAGTTTCTTCAATTCCTGGATCGCTTCGCTGATCGAACCGACCGCATCAAACGGCTGATCCGAGTCGAGTTCCGTCATCCGGTTGGAAACGGACAGCCATGCCGGTCCCTCGGGTGCAGTGACCGGGCGTAGCGCCATTTCGGTCGGCCTGCCCTGGAATGCCGATTCGGTGGAAGCGTTGCCGCCTCCAAACCAGGCATGCATGGAGAACTGCGGCGAGTCTAGCAGCGCCACGACCTCGGTCGGCGGCTGCGGCGCAAATCGCCCGGCACTGACCCCGATCGCGATGCCTACTCCCGCCAGGCCCACCAACAGCCGCAACTGCGGTGACAATGGCCCCCGCACACGACCACGATCCAGGATGGCCCGAATCCGCTGTTCCATGAACGGCGTTTTTCCCATTGTGGATGCCACCTGTTTCTCCAGCCACGCCAACGATGCACGCGTGGTAATCGACAGCAAATGCTCCGCGTAGTCACAAGGATCGGTTCCGCTCGCAATCAAGCTGTCATCACAGGCCGCCTCCTGCTCGCGTCGCAGGTTGCGCACCGCCACCCAAGCCAAGGGATGAAACCAGAAGATCGACCGCGCGATCAGAGCGATCCATTGCATGACAAAGTCGTAGCGGCGTACATGAGCCATTTCGTGGGCGATGACCACTTCCAGCCGCTCCTGGGACCAATGCCGAGCGTCCTCAGGAAGCATGATCACCGGAAAAACAAATCCCCAGGTCAACGGCGATCGAACTTCACGGCTGATCCCCACGGGCACAGTGTGCCTCCATCCACGAACGACAGGCACTTCTCGGGAACAACACGTAACTTGCTCGGGGGCCAGAGGCACGCAACGCCGCCATTTACTCGCCAGCACCCCATGGCCCAGCATCACCGGAATGACCAGGATGAAGCCGCCACCGAGCCAGAGAATGACCACGCTGCTCTTGAGCAGAGAATACTGACCCGGCTCCAGAGAGGCCTGCAGACTATCGGGAGTGGGCAGCCAAACCGTCCAACTGGGTACCAGCCATGCCAGCACCGGTAACGACAACGTCAGCAGTAAAGCGGCACCCCATATGGAGTGCCGCAGCGTGGCCGAACAGCGCCGCAACGATGTCACGAGCATCAGTGCCAAGGCCATCACAATGCTTGATTTGATCGTCCAATCGAGCCAGAGCAAGAACAGGGAATCACTCATCGTCCCGCTCCTTTCGCGCTTTACGAATCAACGATGCGAGCCGATGCAGTTCCTCGTTGGACAACGACGCGTCGGGGTCGAGCAAATGCGCGGCGACCGCCTTTTCGATCGAACCGTCAAAGAAAATGCGCAGCACCCGCTGCAGCGCCGAAGGTCCCGCCGCCTCCCGCGCCCGGCAAGGCCGATAAACAAATCGAATACCGTCCTGGCGATGCGATAGATGGCCTTTTTCCTCGAGAATCCGCAATATCGTGCGGACTGCCGTGCGGCTCGGGGCATCCGGCAACGCCGTATGCACCTCGAGTGCCGTCGCCTCCCCCATCGCGTAGATTACATCCATGATCTGCCGTTCGCGGCGGCTGAGTCCAATCTCGTCGCTTTTTGCTTTCCCCAGATCTCTACCCACGTTTCGATTCTCCGGCAGCCCTACCATGATCGCAGCCGATCGCGACACGCCTCACGACCATCTGCCAAAAATTTAACCACTCCAAACCGAATGTCAAGCGCAATCCTGCCAGTATCCGGGAAGTGACCTGCGATCTTCTGCCACGCCGAGCCATGGAGTAGACTCTCGGCAGAATGGAGGACCCATAGCGTGGCGGATCGCGAGCAATTCCAAGAGGACGTGGAGGTCAGCGGGCATATCATCGACAGCCTGATCCTGCCCAAAATTCTGGACTTTATCACCGCGGCCGGCGGTAGTTTCGAGATCTGCAAAATCAGCGTCGGCCAGACCCGCCGCGATCCCAGTCATGCCCTGCTGCGCGTGAAGGCAGAGAGCGCGGAGCGGCTGAGCGAGATCCTCAAGACGATCGCCGATCACGGGGCGCTGGCTGTTACCGACAGCGACTGCCGGCTGGTCGAGGCCGACATTGAACGGGCCTTTCCCGAAGGGTTTTACAGTACCACCAACCAGCGGACGCAGGTTCGTTACCAGGGTGCCTGGATCGATGTGGAGAACCAGGAGATGGACTGCGGAATCGCGATCGATCCCCAGCGCAGGTCGGCGAGCTGCATCCCGATGCTGGAGGTGGTGAAGGGACAGCCGATCGTCGTCGGTCACGCCGGCGTACGCGTGTTTCCCGAGCAGCGGGCGACGGCCCACGATTCGTTCGAGTTCATGAACAGCCCGGTTTCCACCGAAAAGCCGAAGGGGGTCGCGATCCGCCAGATCGCCAACCAGTTACGACGAGCCCGCGAGGACGGTGCCAAGACGCTGCTGGTCGGCGGACCGGCAATCGTACACTCCGGCAGCGGCGAACATCTTTGCCGCCTGATTCGGGCCGGATTCATCTCGCGGCTGTTCGCCGGAAACGCTTTGGCCACGCACGATATCGAACAGGCGCTGTTCGGGACGAGCCTGGGCGTTCGGCTCGATTGCGGCGACATTGTCGAGGCGGGCCATGAACATCATCTGCGGGCAATCAACCGCATCCGGCGTTGCGGCGGGATTTGCCAGGCGGTCGAATCGGGAATCCTTCAGTCCGGCATCATGTACGAGTGCGTCAAGCATGGTGTCGATTTCGTGCTGGCCGGCAGCATTCGTGATGATGGACCGCTGCCCGACGTCATCACCGATGTGATCGAGGCTCAGCAGCGGATGCGGGAACGAGTGCGCGACATCTCGTTTTGCCTGATGATCGCTACCACTCTGCACTCGATCGCGGTCGGCAACCTGCTCCCTGCCTGGGTCAAAGTGGTCTGCGTCGACATCAACCCGTCGACCGTAATCAAGCTGAACGATCGCGGTTCATTTCAGACGGTAGGGCTGGTTACGGACGTCGAGCCCTTCTTGCGTTCGCTGGTCGGCGAGCTGGGATTGGACTAATCCAGGAGTGACCGATGGCGAATCCTCATATCCTGATGTGCCCGCCGGATTACTATGGCATTGAGTACGAGATCAATCCCTGGATGAGTCGCGCCCGCCAGGCGGACCATCAGCAGGCGGTTCGACAATGGTCGGATCTGAAGGAGCTGTTCCAAAGTCTGGGCGCCAAGACCAGTTTGCTGACGCCGGTCGCTGGACTTCCCGACCTGGTCTTTACCGCCAATGCCGCGTTGATTTTCCGTCGCCGGGCGATTCTCTCCCGCTTCCTGCATCCGCAGCGTCAGGGGGAGGAACCCCACAATGCGCGTTGGCTGGAGGAGCATGGGTTTGACGTCGAGCGGTTGGACGAGGCTATGTATTTCGAAGGGGCCGGCGATGCGCTGTTCTGCGGCGACACGCTGTTTGCCGGCTACCGCAAGCGCAGCGATGTGCGCGCCCATCAACAGGTGGCCCGCCGGATCGACTGCCGCGTGATCCCGCTGGAACTCGTCGATCCCTATTACTACCACCTGGATACTTGCTTCTGCCCGCTATCCGACGATACCGCGATCGCCCACCTGCCGGCGTTCGACGAATACGGGCAACGCGCCTTGGCGGAGCATTTGCCGCACCTGATTCCCGTCGACGCCGACGAGGCGCGCTCGTTTGCCTGCAACGCGGTGGTCATTGGCACCACCGTCGTCTTGAATAGCGGCTGCCCGAAGCTCGAATCCAGCCTGCGCAAGTCCGGCTACGCCACACGCTCCACGCCGCTCTCCGAATTCGTCAAAGCGGGCGGCAGCGCCAAGTGTCTCACCCTGCGCCTCGACGGCGAAGAAGCCGCGGGCTGGAAACGCCACCGCGGTTAGGACATTTACCGCGGAGGGGTTACGGGGAACGGGTTACGGGGAACGGGTTACGGGGAACGGGTTACGGGGAACGGGGACACCTGAAACCCGAAATCTCCTGTAACCCGTTGCCGTCAGCGGCGGCTGGAAGCCCCCGCCACATGTTCCCTGTTCCCTGTTCCCTGTTCCCTGTTCCCCCCCGTTCCCCTCACGCGAGCGCCACGGTGACGGTCTTGTTCTCCAGGTAGGGGCGCAGGCCTTCCTCGCCCAATTCGCGACCCATTCCGGACATTTTGAATCCGCCGAACGGCGCGGCCGCGTCGAACACGTCGTAGCAGTTGATCCAGACGGTGCCGGCGCGGAGGCGTTTGGCGAGGTAATGGGCTTTGGAAACGTCACGGGTCCACACGGCGGCGGCGAGTCCGAAGATGGTCTTGTTGGCGCGAGCGACAAGGTCATCGAGGTCTTTGAATTTGAGCACCGACATGACGGGCCCGAAGATTTCGTCTTGCGCGATCGGCATATCATCCGAGACATTGTCAAACAGGGTGGGCGCCACGAAATAGCCGCGTTCGCCCACGCGGGTTCCGCCGGTAACACAGGTGGCGCCGGCCTGTTTTCCGAGATCGATATATTTCATGATCTTGTCGAACTGGGCTCGATCGACTTGCGGTCCCTGTTCGGTCTCCGGGTTGAACGGATCGCCGACGCGGCGTGTCTTGTTCATGCCGGCCAGCTTTTCGACGAACCGGGCGTGCACCGATTCTTCCACGAACACACGGCTGCCGGCACAGCAGCATTGCCCCTGGTTGAAGTAGAGTCCGAAGTGGGTGCCGGCGGCGGCGGCGTCCAAGTCGGCATCCGCCGTGATTATGTTCGGGCTCTTTCCGCCCAACTCGAAGGTCAGTCGCTTCAAGGTCGGCGCGGCATCTTTCATGATCGTCTGGGCCGTAAGGTACTCGCCGGTGAATGCCACTTTGTCGACGCCGGGATGCTTGACGATCGCGGCGCCGGCGGTCGGCCCGAATCCGGGCACCACATTGATCACGCCGTCAGGGATGCCGGCTTTTTGCGCGAGCCGGGCGAGTCGCAGGCAGGTCAACGGCGTCTGCTCGGCAGGCTTCATCACGATGGTGCAACCGGCGGCGAGCGCCGGACCCCACTTCCAGGCGACCATCAGCATCGGGAAGTTCCAGGGGATGATCTGACCGACGACGCCGACCGGTTCGCGCCGCGTGTAGCAGAAGTAGTTGCCGCGAATCGGAATCGTCTGCCCGTGGATTTTGTCGGCGAAGCCGGCGTAATAGCGCAGGCAGTCGATCGTCAACGGAACGTCGACATTGCGTGCGTCACGGATCGGTTTGCCGTTGTCCAGCGTTTCGAGCGCCGCCAGTTCATCCGCTTCGTGCTCGATCAAATCGGCCAATTTCAGCATCAATCGGCCGCGATCTCGCGCATCCATGCGGCTCCACGACCCGGACTCGAACGCCTTTCGCGCCGCTCGAACCGCCAACTCGACGTCCGCCTGATCGCCTTCGGCAACCTGCGCAATCGGCTCCTCGGTTGCCGGGTGAATCGTCTCAAAAGTCTTTCCACTTTGCGCCGGGGTCCATTGCCCATCGATAAAACACTCGGTCTGCCGAATCGTGGGACGGCGTATGGGTTGCATGACTGTCGTGGACATAGCGTGCCTCACTTTCAGAGTATTTACCGTATGCCGATAGAATATCGACCCGCGGGCTGCCTGCGAAGCCTGTCGAGATCGATGGCCAGTTCCGTGATCAGATCTTCGAGTGCCTGAATTGCCTGGATGCCGGCGTCGCCCGCAGTCCCAGGGCGAGCCGACGAGAGCACTGCAGCCACAGGAAAAACGCCCACGCCCGTGGCCAGATCCTGGGGAATACGCGACGGGGAACGGAGTGACGAATCATCGCGCGTCATCGAACGCGTCACCGAGGTTGTTAGCAAGCCACCGGCGAAAGAACGTTCGTTCTGAGCGGCGAATGCCTCAAATGCCGCCGCCGAATCGCTTTCTAATCCGCCTGCCGATTCGCCCTCACCGCCTGGTCGCACCAGGTAATTCAAGGCATTGATGATCACCAGCGCGTCCAGCGGCGCGATGTCGTCGCCCCCCGCCGCATCGTAGTACGGCGCGCGCAGTGCGAGGCTCTCGGGAATCCGGCCGCTGCCGAAACGATTGATGTAGTTGATGACCAGCAGGGCATCGAGCGGTGCGAGCAACCCATTGGCATCTACATCCAGCGGGTCGACGGGATTCGTCCAGCGCAGCCGCTGGTTACCGAAATCGTGCCCGGCACTTGTCCCATTTTCCGAAACATCCGTCCGATGCCGCTGCGCCGGGGCGACTCGATTGCGGACCAGACCCAGCGAGTCGTCCAACAGACTCATGATCAGATCGACATGACCATCTCCGTCCAGATCGCCGAGGGCCATCGATCCGCTGCTGTTCACGTTCAGCGCATGTTCTGATTCGAAAGTGCCGTCTCCGCGCCCGCGCAGAATGCTGACGATCTGGTCCACCGCACTGGAAAGCAACAGGTCGGCGATCTGGTCTTCATCGAGATCCCCGACCAGGACCTCCGATATGGGATGTTCGATCGCCAGCGAAGCGCCGGGCGAAAATGTCCCGGTGCCGGAATTGAGATACACGTCGATCGAATCATTGCCGAACAATTTCACCAGCAGATCCGAGAGTCCGTCACGGTTGAAATCAGCCACCGTAACGCTCTCCGGATGGCCGTTCAGTTGAATCCGCCGCTCCTGTTGGAAAATCCCTTGGCCATCGTTGCGCCACAGCGAAAGCGTGTCGGAATACTCGCTGTGCGACAACAGATCATTGCCGCCCTGTCCAGGAAAGAAATCGGCCGATTCGACCGCAACGGGCAGCTCGGTCGGAATCGCCACAGGTGCCGCGAAGGTACGATCACCTCTTCCAATTAGCGCCGAAAGCAACGGTCCGCCATCGTTTCCAGTGTGGGAAACCAGCAGATCGAGCCAGTCATCGCTGTTAACGTAACCTGTCGAGAGCTGTTCGAAGCGTGGCGGCAACGAAATTCTGTCGCCCAGCGTCAGTGTTCCCGCGCCACTGTTGGCCAGGATTGCGATCTGCCCCAGTCCACGCATCGCCGCGGCAAGGTCGACGTCTCCATCGCGATCCCAATCCCCCATGACCAGATCGCCAGGCGGCGCCGGCAGGGTCACCTGGTTACCAGCCACAAAGTCCCCCTTACCGTTGTTGAGAAACGTAACGATCGAATTTCCCAACCCGCTGATGACCGCAATATCCAAATCTTGATCCGCATCTAAGTCGATCAATGCACTTGCGCGCGGCATCCCCACCGGTCCACGCCGTTGTTCCGCATCGAAACGACCGCCGCCCAAATTGCGCAGGATCGACAGGTCATTGCTGAACTCATTGGACACCAACAGGTCCAGATCGCCGTCCCCGTCGAGATCGCCGGCCGAAATGAATCCCGGTCGGAACCCGACGCCATAACTGACGCCGCTGGAAAACAATCCGCCCCCAAGATTGAATCGGACCAGGATTTCGTTCTGCAATGTGTTCAGCGTCACCAAGTCCGGAAATTCGTCGCGATTCAGATCGGAGACAATCAAGCTTCCCCGATCCAGATTGCGGAAGATCGCCAGATCTTCGATTCTGAAGCTGCCGTCCGACTGCCCGGCGAGCAGCAACGGCGCTGCTTCCAGCGTCAACGCGCTGGAACGCTGCATCAGCAGCAGGTCGGTACCGGAATCGCCGTGAGCGTCGAGCAGCGTGGCTTGATCGACAACGCCCTCCACCTGCAACTGAGCGAGCGACTGGAATTGGCCGGAACCTTGATTCCGCCAGGTTTCGATCATCGCCACGGGCACACGTCGATCCGTATCGATCCCATTCGCAATGGTGATAACGTCCAGATCGTGATCCAAATCGATGTCGGCAGGCAACAGAAAATCGACCTTGCCACCGAGATCGATCCGCGTGGCCGACGCCAAATGGCCTGCCCCGGAATTTGCGGCAACCGACAACTGCCCGCGTTCGGCGTCGAACCGCGCCACCGCCTGCCGAAAATCTCCCCACCAGTCACCGACGTAGAAGCCGCCTTCGCCACCGGGCATCAGCACCGGAATTAACTCCAACGCCCCCGGCTCGAATCCCTTCTGGGTTCCTGGCCAATTTTGTCGCCAGAAAGCGGGTATCCGTTCCGCAATAATATGCTCTCCCGGAGCGACACCGACGAATGAGTAGAACCCATTGGCGTCCGTTTCCGTCGCCGGTTCATGCTCGTCCCAGACGCCGTTCAAATTGTCGTCAAGAAACAGGGTAATTCCCGCTTGACCGACTTCGTCCAGGTCGAAGCGGCCATTACTGTTGGCATCCGTCCACTTCCGACCCTGTACCGATCCTCCCCCATCGAGCACGGCACCAAAGTCGTTACCCAGCGACTGCTGTCCTTCGATCAGGGAAACCTGATGCGTCGCCGACGCCGGGTAGGTCACGTTCCAGCCAGTGGGCGTCACCTGCCGCACCGAATACGTCAACGGCGGAAGCCCCGGGAATTGGTACGAACCGTCGAACTGCGAGAAGACCCAGTTTTCACCGATGTCGATGCGTCCGTTGTCATTCTGATCCAGAAAGATCTGCCAGCCTTGCAGACGTGTTTCGTCGGCGTCGAAAGCGGCGTCTCGATCAGCATCGTTCCAGACGACGCCCCCCAGCGTCGCCAGCAATGCCGGATCTTCAATCACTTGGCCAAAGTCCAGATCCTCGCGAACCTGGCCCACCGTCACGCCGACTCGGTAACTGGCTTGCAACGGCGTCGTTGTCCGCCAGCCGCTACGGGGCTCAATCCGAACGACAAATACGCCGCTGTAATCGCCTCGAATCTCATAATTTCCCGCGGAATCAGACAGAACAGCCGGTTCCTGCGACGAGCGGGACCCGTTCTGGTCAATGTCGAGGTAAACGAGCCACCCCGGTAACCCCTGCTCCGTGGCGCCCGGCAACTGATCGCGATTCAGGTCGTAAAAGACCTGCCCGCGAAACACGGCGTCCGAGGCAAGCAGCTTCCGTGGCTCAAGCGTCTCCAGACGCAGCCGTCGCCGACTCGATAGGCCTCCAGGCATTCGGCGACCGGCCGAGCGTCGCCCAAGGAAACGGGAGCTATGACCCATATTCACTGTTCTCAAGGCAATGCTGCTGGTCAATCTCCCTGACTCACAGCATGCTGCCGCTTTCCAGAGGTTCCGACTCTGGCTACGCCATTAGAACCGATCCGAACGCCGTTGCAAAGCGTTTTGAACCGGTTCGGGTTACGGGTTACGGGTTACGGGTTACGGGTTACGGGTTACGGGTTACGGGTTGCGGGTTTGGGGTTGCGGGGTTGCGCGCTCGAAACAAGTTTCGAGTTACGGCTACGAAGCAGATTTCGCGTTACGCCGTTCCCCGTTCAGCCGGTCAGGACCGAGTCAATAGCTATCCAAAGCGATATCGCTGCCAGCTCTCGTAGCAAGCGCAGCGAATGACTTCGCATCGATGAAATCGCTGACCCAGCGAACCGAGCCGTCACCTACAGCGAACTGAGTGCCACCTTGGTGCCAACTTTGAAAATCGGACACGTCGGCACGCTTACCATTCGGCGTTCGCGCGGCCGATCCGACAACCCGCGCCTGAGAGTGTTCGGCATCGTAGACTACGCCAGCCCATGCCGACGGCAGATTGGTCGTGCTGCGCTCGCCAACAAGTAGCGTATTGCTGAGCCCGTCTTGGATATCCGCAAAACGCAGTCCGCTATTCCGAAAGAAAGTACCATCTCCTTCGAACGGGCTGGTGCTCACCGACCCCACACCAAAGACTCCGACATAATTAGCGCGCGCAAGATCAACCGGAAATGGGCGACGCACCGGCGGATGGAAATTCGGAGTGGGACCCCAGGGAACGAGTCGGTTTGTTTCGACGGTCAAAATTGGTGGGCCCGGATCAGCCGGACACTTGTAAATAGCAATCTGCGTCGTACGCGCCTGGCGATTGATATTGCTGCCTATGGGCTCGGTGAAGTGAACGACTGTATCGGCAAGATTCCGATGCTCGACGTAAGGCAGCAGCAATGCTGCCCACCCCCAACCGGGCTCACCCTCTGGCGGACCAACAGGTAGATCATACGAGGAGACGGTAACCGTGCCATTGGAGGTCGGTCCCGGTTGACCGTTCAGCCAGCCGGAAGGCAAGACGCCGTTGACATCGTGATACTGATGGATCGCCAATCCGATTTGATGCAAGTGATTACCACATTGTGCGCGGCGTGCCGCACCGCGTGCGGCTTGCACGGCCGGCAGCAAAATGGCAATGAGCATTCCAATGATTCCAACGACAACCATCAGCTCGACAAGGGTGAATCCGCCATGCTGTCGCCGAGATTTCATGATTCGTCCCGCCACGTCTGGTAGGATATAACAACCAGGATTAATCAGCAGCCGTCGGCGTCGACTCACCGCCGGCTCTCGTCGCTCGGGCCGCGAAGACCGATCGATCGACCGTTTGACTTATCCATTGAACGGAACCGTCACCCATCAAGAACAGCGATCCATCGGTATGCCAGCTTTGGAAATCGGCCACATTGGGTTGTTTGCTGTTCGGAGGACGCGCCGCCGTTCCGATAATGCGTGCTTCCGCGTTTTCGGCGCTGAATATCACGCCGGTCCATGTCGCCGGCAGAATCGTCGTGGATCGCTCACCGACAAATATCGTGTTACTCAGCCCGTCCAGCACATCCGCGAATCGCACTTCGCTGTTCAAGAAAAAGACTCCATTTCCAACATGCGGATATTGTCCGATTTCACCGCTTCCATAGCCACCCACATAATTGGCACGCGCTAGGTCGACCTCGTAATGGACTGGCGGCGGATGAAAGGCCTGGGGAGATAGAATCGGAAATGTGTAAGTGCGTACGGCCTTCAAAACAAGAATTGGAGGGCCAGGATCCGACGGGCATTTGTAAATGGGAATTTGAGTGATCCGAGCCGGTCGACTCTCCGCTTTCCGAATCGGCACCGTCAAGTCCATAGCACTTGGCAGTACATTGCGTTGTTCGATAAATGGCAACAAGAACGCGGCCCAGCCCCATCCCGGCTCTTCGTCTGGTCCACCGGTATAAAAGCCAGCGTGCCACGTGACCCAACCAGGTGGAAGCGAATTCAACGCATCGTGGTAGGAATGCAGCGCTAAGCCAATCTGGCGGAGTTGACTATTGCATTGCGCGCGGCGCGCGGCGGCTCGGGCCGCTTGGACCGCCGGTAAGAGCATCGCCACCAGAATTCCAATGATCCCGATGACGACCAGCAACTCGACGAGCGTAAAACCAGACAGTGACCCTTTCATCTTCATAAGAGGCTCGCATCGTCAAAATCGTGGTTCGCGGCTTGGCGCCGGCCACTTTCAAGTATACGGGGGACAGCCCTCCATCGCAACGATGACGACCTGAATTGCTTCCGTAGAAACGTAACCGTCCGGGTTCGGCGTGTCGCCGGAATCTTCGCGACGTGGGACCACCGTGTACTTTCGGCAGGCTGTAAATCGTGGCTGCTTTAGTTTACCCAATCTGCCGCGCGACGCGAAGTTTTTCGCGGCGTGACTCGAGCTCCGCTCGGGCTCTACAAAAAGGGGCCGCCCCTTGCCGTCTTCGCCGTCGCATCGCCCTCGCAAAAGAGGGGCGATGCGACGGCGAAGAGTGGAGTCGGGCATCGGACAATCGTCGCAATATTTTGGTGGTTAAGGACATTGAGTTCGAATGAACGCGGCGCGACTGGATCCGACGCATTGTCCTCGACGGTGAATTCGCAGGTCGCGTGAATACCGATGCCCGACTCGTCGCTCGTTTACAGTCTAAACTATGTTCTGTCGCCTGAGCACTGGCTCGGAGTACCTCGCCAGTGGCACACGAACCCGTCTCCCTCGCCAGGCTTCCCGCGCCGAGCCGCGAAAAAGCGGCCCTTTCCCCGAAGGGGATGTTCTTCAGCGCAGCCCAGGGTTGCCGGTAATCCGGCTACCCTGGGTACACCCGGCACCATCCGAGTTCTCGGTCGAGCGCACCGGCCCACGGACACCAACCGACGTCGCCGAGACCGAAGCCGAAACGACGAGGAATCGTGGCGATCGAGTCAGCGTTCGTGTTATGTGCCACTGGCAGTCCATGCCGTGCGGTGAAGTTCCCACGATTCAGCGCTCCATCGGTTGCGGTCTCGGAGGGCCCATGAGTGTCGATGGACCGATGCGCTCGACCGCCGGCGCGTCGTGTGGGACGGTAACCGGGGGTAGCCGGAGTACCGGGTACCGGCAACCCCCGGCTGCGCGGCAGCAAAACCCCTTCGGGGTACATCGCGCGATGCGTTTCCCAATTCACTGAAAACTTGCTTCAGAGCGTTGGCTGAAAGCGGTGATGGTTCCGTTGGTCGGTTGGCAACGACGGACGCGCTGAACGTTCCGCCGTCGGGGTCTCGAAGACGGGACACGCACACTAAGTTGCCCTGATCTCCTGACGCGTTATTGCCCCTTCCAAAACTCGTTGGCGGCGTACTTTGCGAACCAGAATGCGAATGTCTTCGTGGTGCAAGACTTCACCGCCTTGCGGAGCGGCGCCTAAACGCTTGATCACCCAGGCACTCAAGCTCTGTGGTCCTTCGGACGTCCCTAAGTCAATCTGGCTCAATTCCTTGATGCGGGCAAGCGTTGCGCCGCCGCCGATGATCCAGCCACTTCCAGAGCGAATCACATGGATCGGAAGCAGGTCGTGCTCATCCTGAATGTCACCCACGAGTTCTTCCACGATGTCTTCAAGCGTGATCATTCCCTGCACCTCGCCAGCTTTGTCACGAACAAGGGCAATATGCGTGTGTTCCCTTAGTAGAAATTCCAACGCGGCAGAGATCGGTACCTCGGCTTGCAGGTTGGGGATCTGCCGCATGATACCGCGAATCGTTGGTTCTTGGGGATTGACCTTGAGGGCCGTCACCATGTCCTTGAAGTTGACGTAGCCGACAATCGTCTGCGGGTCGTCCTTTCGTTCGCTGACTGGAAACCTGGTATGCAAGTCAAGGTGCGCGACCATCAGCCCGTCAGCCAAGGACTCCGTCAGCGCCAGCATGCGAATGTGCTCGGCCGGGAGCACGATCTCGCTGATCGGACGACTGGCGAGCCTGGCCGCGCCGAGAATAATGTTCTCCTCCCGCGCGCCGATCAGCCGTGATGTCCGGGCCATGCTGGCGATGGCTCGCAATTCCTGGAGTTCGGCTGCCTCGGTTCTGGCATCCGCGTGTGGACCTGGACGCCAAACCTTTTCGGTCAGGGCCATCAGTCCCGAGGCGGAGAATTCCAGTAACCACACGACTGGCCATGCGCTCAAGGAGAAGAACTTCATGAGTGGAGACAACGTGAGACACACCCACTCTTTATTCCTGAGAGCAAACAACTTCGGCATCAACTCACCAACGACGATGGTCAACGCCGTGAGTGGAACCACCACGAGGCAAATAGCCGCGACATTGGCTGCGGATTGACCCAATCCCAGATTGCGCAAGACCGGTGCGATGTCATCGGTTGCACTGGCACCACCGGCAGCGCCCGCGATCAGGCCCACCAGCGTTATTCCCAGTTGTACGACGGCAAGGCTCCTTTCAATGCCGTCTTTCATGGCCAACGCCGCGACTGCGCCCGTTCGCCGCTCGCCAGACAGAGCTTGCAATCGAGCTACGGAGACTGACGCCAGGGCAATCTCGTAAGCCGCGAATACGGCATTCACAAACACCATGAACAGAACAACAACGAATTCCAAATGTTCCATGATGACCTTGTGCCCTTTGCCAGACCGCACAGCCCGAATCCATGCCACATCGTAGCGCGGCATCAGCAATTGTCGGGCGCGGGCTTGGTTTCACCGCCAGTATTGTTTGCAGCAACGAACTTGAGATTCTCCTCACGGATGCGCGCGGCGGCATCGTCATACAGAAACGGCAAAAACACAAATCGCCGCCCTTTTGTCACAGGAGTCGCCTCGTGCAGGAGTGAACAAGAGAAGACGACCGCCCCCCCGGCGGGCGGCGCATAGAGCTGCCGGCCAAACTCAGGGAACCGCAGATATCCACCTTCAAATTGCCCCGAGTTCAGAACGAGCGATACGGCGAAACGACGGTGGGCAGTGCCTTTGGTGGTATTGTCGCGGTGCGGACGAAAATGATCGCTTGTGCTGGCGTCGTAGCAGGCCACGATGAAACGTTCCATTCGAGTCGCATGAAACTGAAATGCTTTTTGGATTTCAGGCGCGAGGCGGTCGTGGATGCGGACCATGCAGGCCCGCCGGAGTCGCTCGTCCTCGATTTCGCAATCTGTCCTGCGTTTGTGGCTGTAATCGCGAATTTCCACGGTCATTCCGTCAACGTCCCGCATGAACCCGGAATCCCGACCGCCCCTTTCTTCGTAGTACTCCATCAGCGCGCTGCAAAGTTGCGGTTCGAAGATTCGCGGAACAACGAGTATCGGCGCCTGTACTTGGGCAAGATGCTGCGGTGGAATCGGCGGTAGCGTCTTCAGAGTGTCGATCAACGCACGAACGTGGGCTGCCGGGTCGTGCTCAAACGGCAGAACGCTCAACACCCGCAACCTTTCGTCCAGTATGATCGACTGGCGGACGTAGCCGGACATCGACGGTATTTCGATCTTCTCACCGATGATTGACCCAAGCTGCTGGCTAATCGCAAGATCGAAATCCCAGAACCAGCGAATGCCGTGGTCTTTCTGCTCAATTCTCGACTCTTGTTCGTCAAGTGGATCGACGCTCACTCCAGTGAACAAGTAGTTCTCGACGTCAAAGAAACCCGTCTCCGCATGCAGATGCCGCACTCCGTCCAAGACCTGTCGACTGCTCTCGTTGGCAGCCGAACCGAAAAGGCAAAGCACGCTGTACCGGCCCGCGGTTGTCGAGAAATTAAAACTCGGGTTGAGCGTCGATCGGGCGACAAACCACGGACACGGCTCTCCTGGAGTCAGCAACGTGCGGCGCATAATGTCTTCTCGCGGGAAGGTGTTGAGTTCTTTAGCAGGGAACCTGCGGCTCGACACGCAAGTTCCCAAGAGCATCGTCTCATTTCGCCGGCACAACGTCCAGGCTGTCGCGCAGAAGGAATCCGTCAATCTCCGCCTCGGCGATACGCAATTCGCGCAGAGATTCGAGGTAATTCAGGTTGGTCTGTGAAAATGTCCGCTGCGAGGTCAGGAGCGACAAGAACGTGGCCTCGCCGCCCTCGTACAGTTTTCGGGTAAGGTCAAGTGATTCCTGGGCGGCCGGCAGGATCGCTTCACGATACCGTTGGACGTGGTAGCGGGCGTTGGCGTACCGTTCAAATACAGGTGCCAACCTGCTTTGCAAGCCTAGTTCGATTTGTTGAACGGCCCGTTCCGCGGCGACGACCTCGTGGCGGGCCTTGAGTATGGCTCCTTGATTGCGATTGAAGACCGGTAGGGGCACGGTGACCGTGATCCCAGCGTCAGGCTTCCCACTGACGCCGTTGTCCACTGCATTGACAAGTCCTTGCACGATGACATTAGGAATTGGCTCCACTTGTGCTCGGTCAAGTACGGCACGAGCACGGCTGATTTCGCTCATCGCGGTCGCCAATTCGGGGCTTTGGGATCGAAGTTGCGTCAACGCGTCTCGGAACTCGATTTGTTGAGGTGAGGCGTGCGCGTCGCCATCCAGGGCTTGCGGAGGCAGTTCCGGTTGCCCCACGATGGCACTCAGTGATCGCCAAGCGGCGTCGTGACGGTTGCGCGCGTTACGCGCGACCAATTGCGCGTTTTCGACTTCGAGTTGGGCTTGAAGCACATCGGCACGCGTCGCTTCCTTGGCCTTAACAAGCGCATCGACTGCTTTGGCTCCTTGCCAGCTAATAAGGACCAAATTCTCCGTCGCGTCAATCTGTCGCTGCGCCAACAGCACTTGATAGAAAGCAATCCGCACGTCCGTGAGCACGCGACGTTTTACGACAGCCAGATCTTGCTCTGTTCGCATCATCTCCTGTTGCGCGACAGCCCGATTCAGGCGGAGTTTTCCGCCGCGAACAATTTCCTGGCTGAAGACGACGCCATGCTGCTCGGCGAGACCGCCGCTCCCGATCTGCTGCCCCTCGTAGCCGACCGTCGGATTCGGGTACAGCCCGACTTGCAACAGGTTGCCGCGAGCAGCTTCCACAAGCGCCGAGGCCCGGACTACCGCTGGATTGGCCGCAATGGCCATCTCTTCGAGTTCGGCCAACCCAAGCGAATGCGGTGTCGTTTCGCGAATTCGCGGGTCGGGAAGCGGCAAGTCCACGTGGGGCGCGCGAATCGGATTGACCGCCGGGACGACGGCACGCTCCTGCGCCGTCAGATTCTCTATCGTGACGGACGACGAACACCCCACTAGCCACAACCACAAGACGCAGCGAAAACACCGCGGGTGCAAGCCCCAAACCCGCAGTTGGATCGGATGACTGCTCATGACGGATTCCTTTCTCGTCTGTTTGTGGCGGTCCATGGATGATCAGTGCTTGTGATCCGCTCCGTGCGGTTCTTCCTTGAAGTCACCCGTGTACGGTGTGCCTTCGATTTCTCCGCTGATCGTACCGGCAAACTCCTTGACGATGCCGATCGTGTCATGCGTGCCGACGAAACGGGAAGACATCCCCTCCGCCTCGCCGTCGAGCGGCTTGGCGATCAACTCCATTTCGGTCAGCGGGTCGTTGATGACGAGCTGGATTTTCTCCGCTTTGATTGGCGCTGGAGACTTCTCGTCACCGCCGATGATATACACGGTGACCTCTTTTTTGTCGTGGTCGACCGTGAATTCGACGTGATAAGCGCCGCCGCCCCAATCCGTGAGCGTGCCGTCATGCGGTCCGGCTCCGTGACCATGCGCGTGGCCATGATCGTCCGACGCCGCTTTGGTTTTCGGGGCGGGGACGGGAGCAGGCGGGGTGGGTTGGGCGCAGCCGGTCACCAACGGTAACAGTGCGCAACACGCCAAGCATCCAAAAAATCGTCTCATCGAAGCACTCTCCTTTGTGAAACTGGGAAATTACGTGGCCGGTATCCGCGACACGGCCGGAACGAAAGCAGGTTGTTTGTGATTACGATCATCGTGTAATTCCTCCCCCTCGCGCTGTTCCGACTTGACGAGGCGTTCCGCGTCCTTGCCGCTGAACGCCAGGAACAGGCCAGGATGGATCAGAAACTCGCAGAATGTCGAGGTCAACAGGCCGCCCAGAATGACTGTCGCCACGGGATAGAGAATTTCCCGCCCCGGCTCCTGGCCACCCCAAACGAGCGGTGTGAGTCCAATACCAGCGGTCAGTGCGGTCATCAGCACGGGAGCCAACCGTTCCAGGCTGCCGCGAAGCACCATCTTCTCGGTGAATGATTCGTTCTCTTCCCTCATCAAGTGGAAGTAGTGCGTGACCAGGAGAATTCCGTTGCGTACGGCGATTCCTCCCAAGGAAATAAATCCGACGAGGCTCGCCACCGTCAGAGACTGGCCGGTGATGACCAGCCCCAGCACACCGCCGATAAATGCGGTGGGCAGGGCGTTCAAGATCTGGAGCACGATCCGCACGGATGGGTACAGCAACATCAGCACCACGAACATGCCGACCACAGAAACAGCCGCGAGCAAAACAATGAGCGTTGTGGCCCGTTGCTGGCTTTCAAACTGCCCGGCGTATTCCACGAAGTACCCCTCGGGCATGGCAACTTGCTGTCGCACGCGCTGCTGAATCTCGGCGACAGTGCTGGCAAGGTCGCGGTCCTGGGTGTTGCAACGGATGACGATCCGCCGCCGGGCATTCTCGCGGTTCACGGCGTTGGGGCCGACTCCTTCGCTGATGTCGGCGAGCGAAGATAGTTCCACTTGCCCCTTATTGCCGGGCAGATCGATCCGCAGGCGACCCATGTTGGCGTAGTCGGTACGGTAGGCCTGCTCCAACCGCACAAGCAGATCGAAGCGTCGCTGGCCTTCCAGGACCTGGGAAGTAACTTCCCCTTGGAGAGCCGTTTGCATTACGCGGCCGACATATTCTCGTGTGAGCCCATAACGGGCCAGATCTTCCGACCTGAGCCGAATGTGAAGTTCCGGCGTCTGCTGAATCGGCTCGATGACCGGGGGCGTCACGCCGACAACGTCCTTAATCGCCGATTTGACCTTTTCGGCGGTGGAAAGAAGCGTATCGAGATCGTCTCCCACAACCTTAATGGCGATTTGGGCATACACTCCGGAGACCATGTGGCTGATCAGGTGGGCCAATGGCTGTTCGACCTCGATATCGACGCCTGGTACCTCGTCGCGGAGTTCCTTCAGTATTTGCTGGATCATACCTTCGCGACTCAGATGCTTCTTGGGATTCATGCTCAGGATGTACTCACCGGCGTTTACAGGCGCCGCGTGTTCATCCATTTCGGCTCGACCGGTGCGGCGAACAAAATGCAGGATCTCACCGTTGGGGTTGTCAGCGGACATCTGACGTTGGCGGAACTTGTTGTCGATCAGTCGGGAAACCTGATTCGACGCGTCGAGCGACGAGCCTGGTGGGAGCGTCACATTGACGAGGATGCTCCCTTCGTCGAATTGCGGCAGAAAGTTTCGTCCGAGGTTGACCAGCTCCAATCCGGCAAAGACTACCATGATCCAGGTGATTACCAGCAGCCAACCAGGGGCCGCCATGCTCAGCCGGATCAAATATGTTGCACCCCATTTGAGCGATCGCAGCAGCGGGCCGTCCCCTTCGTGGTGTGTCGCCTTGGACTGCGGCAACAGGAAGTAACTCAGTACTGGCGTCACGGTGAGGGAGACCAGGAGCGACGCCAGAATTGAGACGATGTAGGCCACGCCGAGCGGTGCGAACAGCCGCCCTTCAACGCCCGTCAGGGCGAACAGCGGGAGGAACACGAGAATGACCACCGCCGTTCCAAAGACGATAGCGCTGCGGATTTCCTTGCTCGCCTCGTAAACCACCACAAGCGCCGACCTGGGACTCCCGCTGGCGTTATTCTCCTTGAGTCGGCGGAAGATGTTCTCCACATCGACGATGGCATCGTCCACTAATTCACCCATCGCCACGGCGATGCCGCCAAGCGTCATGACGTTGATCGACAGCTGCGTGCCCGTGATCTGCCCCAGGACACGAAACACCAGTGTCGTAACGACCAGTGACAGCGGGATGGCCGTCAACGTGATAAACGTGGTACGGAAATTCAGCAGGAACAGGAACAGGATGATCAGCACCAGCACGGCACCGATTACTAATGCCTCACCAACGTTGAAAATCCCGCGATCGATGAAGTTCTTCAGGCGGAACAAATCGGAGTTGATAACGATGTCGGCGGGAAGCGATGCTTCCACTTCAGCCAGCGCCGCGCTAAGGGCGTCGGTCAGCGCGCGGGTATCAACGTGCGGTTGTTTGACAATCGTAAATACCGCTCCGGGATAACCGTTGATGCTGCCGTCGCCGCGTTTGAACTGCGACCCTTCCGTGACACGCGCCACATCCTCCAATAGCACGGGCCGCAGATCACCGTCTTTGACCGGTATCTTACGGAGATCCTGCACCACACGATTCGCATCGGGGCCTAACCGGCCGAGAATGCGGATCGGTCGCTCCGTTTCACCTGTGACCGCAAACCCTCCGCTCGTGTTGAGGTTGCTTTGCGACAGGGCTTCCTCCACCTGCCGCAACGTAATGTCGTATTCCAGCAGCGAGGCGGGATTGACAAGAATTTGATACTGCTTCCGATCCCCTCCTTGAATAAATGCCTCGGCGACGCCGGGGATCTTCAAGAGTCGTGGGCGTACCACCCAGTCCGCCATCGTTCGCAGCGCCATCAACTGCTCTTGTTCCGATGGCAGGGCAATCTCGATCGACTCGCCGTTGATCGTGGCCAAGGACACGCGCCGGCCCTCGTCATCTTGCTCCCAAGTAATTCGCTCGACGGTCAGCGGCTGCCAACTTGCCAAGTTGTGTCGGTCGACGGGGCTCCATGCGAGCAATTGTGGGTTGCCATCCGCGTCCGATACCAGCTCGGCAACAGCGCCCGTCTTTCCGATCGGGAACAGTTCGCCTCCTTTTGGCCCATGTTGCCGATACATGCCGGCGATGACAATCTGTCCCATGATCGAGGCCGGAGGCGTCATTTGCGGGCGGATGCCGTCCGGAAGCAGTAAGGCCCCCAAACGCTCCTGGATTGTCTGGCGGGCAGCGCGAATTTCCGTCTCCCAAGTGAACTCGACGTAGATGACATTCAGTCCCGCTGTCGTTTGGCTGCGCACCGCTTGCACTCCCGCCGCGCCAAGTAAGCCGATCTCGATCGGCTGCGTTACCAACGTCTCGACTTCCTCGGTTGCCAAGCCGGGGCATTCGGTGATGATGACGACGCGCGGGCGATCCAGGTCCGGAAAAACGTCGATCGGCATCGTGGTCGACAAGTAGCTGCCGTAGACCAGCAGCGTCACGCTGACGACGACGATCAGCAGGCGGTATCGCAGCGAGAAGCGAATAACGGCGTTGAGCATCTGTTCGCTCCTAATGGGCTGCGTGAGTTGTGCCGTCGGCGTGGACGTGCAGGTTCGTCGGCTGCCCACTGGCGAGTTGCGCCTTGAGCACGCGGTTGAGGGACGCGGCGGCGTTCTGGGCAATGAACGACCCCTTGCGCAATTTGCCGTCGTTGGCGATCACCGCCGACGTGCTGTCCTCGTGGAGGAGATGAACACTGACCCGGTCGAACAAGTCGCCGTTTTGACGGAACACAAACGCTTCGGGACCCTCGCGCACCAGCGCTGCTAGAGGAATCACAAACACGTTTTCGATTTCCGCGACCGCCACGGAGAGACGCACGCGGTCACCAGGCCGAAAGCGCCAAATCAGACGCTCGCGCCCGTCAACGTCGTAGGCTTGCCATTGGTTTTCAAGCGGCAGATAGAATGCAAAAGTGCGGCTGGCGATGTCGATCAGGTTCGCGACATGTTCAATGCGAAGCGGTTCGGTAAGAGCGGGCCAATCCGTGCCCTCGCTTACCTCGAACGATACTTCAATCGGATAACGCTCTTTGGCAGCCTCCTGAATCAACGGCAAGTCCTTCTTGAATCCTCCGCCTTCGATCAGCAGGGCCCGATGGTCGGCCAGAATGCACAATACCTCTCCAGCCTCGACCTGTTTGCCGAGAGAAACATTCAGCTGTTGCAATTCAAAACTGAACGGCAACCGGCGAGGTTCCTGGTCGACCGCACCCGTCAATGCGATTTCCGCGACTTGGAGCGCTTTTTCGCCGGGTGCATTCACCGTTATCTCGGTTAAGAACTCGCCTCGGGCGACCATGTCGATTCGGTCCTTGGGAAATCCCCTCGCCTGCAGGTCCTGGCGGTAGGCTTGGACATTGACTTCCATCCGCTGAATCTGGTTGTCGAGCTCGATCAACCGCGCGCCGGCAACACCGCCGGCAGCCGCCAGATCTTCGAGCCGCTGCTTTTGCTGTCGGGCGATTTCGATTTCCTTGGTGGCTTTGAAGAGTTCAAGCTGCGAGGTGTGGAGCGACTCGCTTACGAGTCGCAGCGAGAACAACGGTGCATTGGGAGCGACCGTGTTGCCGGGATAAGCATGGATTTGGGTAATGATTCCCGTGACCGGAGCAACCACGCCACGGTCACTGATTCCGGGACGATCGGTAATGACGCCCGGCACGTCGATCTTGCGAAAGTAGGTGGTTGGCTGCAGCGATTTTGCCGTCAGTCCCATGTTCTTGCGGGCCTCGGCGCTGACGCGCACAGGCGTCGTGCCATCCTGCGGCGCCGGCGAACTGGGCCGATCCCCGCCAGCGGCCTCGGAGGTCCGACGAGCCTGCCACCGGTTGTGGATGATCACACCCATGCCCGCGCCAAGGCTCATAACTCCCAACCCAAACGCAACGTTAAGCAAAAGTTTTCGACGGGTCATGACATGACTCCCCAGAAAACCACCGCCGACGGCCAGTTCCGTCGAGTGACAGTGGAGCGAAAAAGCAAATTCGCGAAGGCTGGAATCCGCACGCAAAGCAACATATCACGCGCAGATTACGACGGCGCGAGCGGCGCGAGCGGCGCTATCAGATCCGGAGATTCCGCAGAACAAGATACCTGCCCGAATCGTCGAGTACTCTGTCCGGTGGTCGGCCCCGCTCAAACCCGCCGCCCGTCCGCTCCAATTCGACGATTGGTTGGCAAACCGCAAGCTCTCCCGGCCCGGTCGCCAGTTCAAGCTGCGCACTTTGCCCCGGACCCGCCGACGCCAAGGTGACGTTCGCCGGGAAAAAAACAGCGGTCGCATCGTGCCCCAAACTGGTCCGAATATCCGGCGCGGGCGCGGACTCCGACTCCGTGGGGCAGTCGTGGTGATGGGAACGGCCGTTGTGCGAATGGCCATGCACGTGGTGGCCGTGCCCCTGCCAACCGCCATGAAAATGCGGTGTTCCGCCGTGCTGTTGACGCTCGACAGGCGACATCCCCGCGTGCGCATGGGGAACCATCGCCAGTTGACTGGCGAAAACCCCAATGATCACGCATATAGAAATACAGCGACGCGGCATATCGATCCCATCCACCTTGTTCCCATTGCCAGTCTACGTCCCGATCAGGGATACGGCAATATACTGCTCCAAAGAATCCGGTCGCCCATTTCGTGGCATCGCGAATCTTATCGGAATTACCGATGCCTTCGCGTGAGTCGTCGTTGGGGAATTACCCTCGAATTTGCCGCCGTACTCGGACCGTCTGCCGGAACGGTCCTTTTCGCCAGTGTTACCAGCTAGAATATAGTCGTCCAGTCTCAGGAGATCGGGCGATGGTTCGAATTCAGGTTAGTACAGAAGTTGCAGCACAGATGATGAAGCCCGGTGAGGCGATCGAGATCGTTGACACCCGTGGAATGCGCGTCGGATTCGTGTCTCGGCCGATTACCGACGAAGAGATCCGCGAGGCCAGACGCTTAGCCGACTCCCAACCCGCGGGCTCGACCCTCGATCAGGTCTGGACGCGCATCCGCTCCGGCGACACCGGCCAATGAAAAGAACCGTCGTCTGGATGCCGTCGGCGGAGAAAACACTGGCAGCGACCTGGCTAGACACCAAACGCAGTGAGGCGGTCACGGAGGCGTCGTATAACATCGACCGAGGCCTGCAGTCGAACGCAGAATCGAACGGGACGCCGCTTTCGGAAAGGGCTTTGGGTGATCGAGCGGGCACCGCTGCGTGCTGGGACTGTGGCTTCCCACTCGATCCCCCGACCCGCAGCTATCCGGCATCTCTTCCCCGCTCCCCGTTCATTCCGACC
>Ga0233425_10002358_pt1 | contig 37468 bp, 22 predicted proteins | sample Watercolumn_Towu_2_FD_181712 | JGI IMG/M metagenome (GOLD analysis project Ga0233425, IMG submission 181712) | Freshwater microbial communities from Lake Towuti, South Sulawesi, Indonesia - Watercolumn_Towuti2014_140_MG | ecosystem: Environmental > Aquatic > Freshwater > Lake | place... | reverse complement strand
TCCCCCGCCTCCCCCGCCGGCGTCCGGGTTCTGCCAGCCGGTGACGCTGTAGTACGAATCCCGGCCGGCGCCGCCCCGGCCGCCGGAGCCGCCCGAGCCGCCCGCCACATTGTCATCGGAGTTCTGGCCCCCCCCGCCGCCCCCGAAGCCCCGGCCGTCGCCCGTTATCCGGCCGGCCGGCCCGATGTATATCCACGGCGCGGAGAGCGCGAGGGTGCCGGTGCTCTCGTTCACCCCGTCGTAGGGGGTGACCCTGAGCGTGCCGTTGACCTGGACGCTCCGCGTGTAGGCGTGCGTTCCGCCCAGGGTATAGGTCTCCCCCAGGCCTATTATCAGGTCGCTCGAGTTGTCGGTGACGCGGGCAAGGGCCGGGCCCTCGGCCGCTCCGGGTTCCCCGGCGCAGGCCGGCAGCAGGGCCGGCGCGGCCATCAATACCGAGAGAAACAACGGGAGCACGGAGCGCCTGCCGGGGCGCGTCGGGTCGGACATGAAAACGTCTAGGGGCAATAAGGCAGTTAAGGCTATCGCTGGGAAACATTGAAATAAACAAAAGGGGCGGCCGCGCCGCCCCCTGCCGCCGCGCTAGTTCGGCTTCCGGCGCAGGGCCAGCGCCGCCCCGGCCACCGCGACGACGATGAGCACCACGACGAGCATCATCACGAGGTTCGGCCCGAGGGTGAACGGCGCGTTGTAGTTGACCGTCTTCGTCACCGTGACCGAGTTGCCGGCCGGGTCGGTGCTCGTGATGCTCAGCTTGTTGGAGCCCGATTTCAGCACCACCACGGCGGTGAACGTGCCGTCGTTCAGGACCGTCACGGGCTTCTGGTTGATGCTGACGCGGGCGCCCGGCTCGGCCTTCCCCTTCACGGTGAAGGTCTCCTTGTCGGCCGTCTCGCCGCCCTTGATCCCGACCGTCAGCGCGGCCTGGGTGTCGATGATGACGGTGACGTGCTTCACGGCCTCGGAGTTGCCCACGCCGTCGGTGCTGTAGAACTCCACGCGGTAGGTCCCGTCCTTGCTGTGGTCCGTTTCAGCGGCAAGCGAGACCTCCGTGCCGGGGGTCCAGTCGGTCACGACCTCGCCTCCCTTGAGCACCCGGTAGAACGTCCCCGCCAGCCCGCTCTCGTAATCGGAGGCGGTGAGGCGGACGGATATGTCCCGGTTCTGCGCCCCGACCGGGTAGCTCGGCGTGGTGACCGGAGCCGTGGTGTCCAGCGCCAGCCGGATGTTCTTGTCATGCTCGGCGGTGCCGAGGTTGTCGGTGCTGCGGTAGTAGAGGATGACGCTCCCGGTCGTCCGGAGCTTGAACGGCTCGGTGTAGGTCTGGCGGTCGCCGCTGCCGAAATTGTACTCCGTCCGGTTCACGCCGCTGCCGCGGTCCTTGGCCGAAAGCAGGATGAGCGTGGTGCCGGCGATGTAGACGATGCTGGCCTTCGTGAAGTTCGGGCCCTCGAACTCGAGCGAGGAGGCGGGCGCCTCGCCGTCCGTGAAGAACGAGAGCGTCTGGCGGGTCTCCTCGTTGCCGGCCATGTCGGCGCTCCAGAAGGTTATGGTGTGGGGCCCGAACTGGGTCTCGCGGAAGGGCCCGTTGTACTCCTTGACGAGCTGGCCGTCGATGATGTAGAACGTGTTGTTCACGCCGGCGTAGTTGTCGCCCTGGGAGAACGTGAGCTCGTTTTGGGGCAGGATGTAGACCGGCCGTTCACCGTAGGTCGGCCATCCCATGGAGATCGAGGTGGCGGGCGGGGTCAGGTCGACCCTGACCGTGAGGAAGCTCCCGGAGTCGGGCACCCCCTCGAAATTGCCGGCGTTGTCGTAGGCCCGGACATAGAACTGGTACATGTGCCCCTCAGCGCCGGTATAGGTGGAGCCCTTCTGGAGGGTGTTTGAAAGCCAGGGCATGAACTCGCCGTTGTCCGTCGAGACGAAGACGGAGTAGTTCGCGACGCCCGAGGTGTTGTCCTTGGCGCTCCAGGCGACGGGTATCATCGTCGTGTTCAGGTACGGCGACATCAGTTCGAGGGTGGAGACCGGGGGCCTCGTGTCGATGGTGGTCAAGGCGTCGGCCTGGAGGTGCGCGCCCTCGCGGTTGCCGGCCCGGTCGGTGGCGGTCGAGAAGAACCGGTAGTTGTGGCCCTCCACGCCGAGGAAGATCGCCGAGGTCTTGGGGGTGTCCTTCAGCCAGGGTATGAATCCCTGGTTGTTGTCGGAGACGTAGATGGTGAAGGTGGAGATGCCCAGCGCGTTGTCGGTGCCGCTCCAGGTGAGCTCGAACTCGTCCGCCGTGGTGAACTTGGGGAGGTCGTCCACCTTCGATACCGGGGGCGTGACGTCGATGGAGAACGTCCAGACCTCGGACCAGGGGCCGGGGCCCACCGGGTCATAGGCGGCCACCCTCCAGTAGTAGGTCGTGCCCGAGGCCAGGGGGCCGGGAGAGATGTAGCTCGTCTTCCGCAACCCCGCCTCGTCGATGGCCGTTGTCGCGAAGTCCTCCACGGTGGCGACCTGCAGGTGGTAGGTCAGGGGATCCTTGTCGGCGTCGATTCCGGGGTTCCACATGAACGTCGGAATGGGAGCGACCTCGCCGCCGTTGGGCGGGGAGAGAAGGCCCTGCATCCGGGGCATCCCGTTCGCGAAGATGCGCCCGCCGTAGAGCTTGGCGGAGGCCGTGTCCTTGTCGGCGTAGGCCATCTTTATGGTCCCGCCGTTGGCCGCGTCGGGCGCCTGCTTCATCTTGCCCAGGGCGTCCACGGTCCCGGTTATCGTTATCTTCTTGGCGGTCAGCGCCACCCCGCCGCCGGCGCCGCCACCGCCGTCCCCGCCATAATATGAGCCAGCATATTCGCCGCCCTTTCCTCCTCCGCCGCCAGTGGTGGTGATGGAGCCCGAGATCGTCAGCGTCTCGGAGGCCTCCAGCTGTACGCTGGCACCGCCGGCCCCGCCGCCGCCGGCGCCTCCCCCGCCGTAGTTCATGCCTCCGCCGCCCCCTCCGCCGCTTCCCCTCACGACCGACATGTCCGTGGTGAAGTCGCCGTTGGATTCGGGCGCCATATAGCCGCCGTTCTTGCCATTGACTCCGGTCGTATAGCCGCCACTGGTTGCAGTGCCTCCGGTGCCCGCGTATGAACCGCCCCCGTTCCCTCCGGCCTGGGAACTGGCGTCCTTGCCGCCGGAGCCCCCGCCTCCCCCTCCACCCGCCCCGGTGTAATATGCGCCACCGCCTCCCCCGCCCCCGCCGAAACCGGGTCCTCCGTCCCCGCCTTTGTAGCTGCTTCCGACCCCGCCATTCCCACCCTTCAGTTCGGTTCCGGCGTCGCCGGCGGTTCCACCGTAATATCCGCTGCCGCCCAAGCCCAGGTTGCTGCCGCCGCCTCCGCCGCCACAGCGATAGGAACTATAATAACTGTAAGCGTTGCCCCCATCGCCACCCTTCCCGCCTACGCCCGCCTTGCCGCCCTTGGCGTTCGAGTCTTGATATGTGCACCCGCCGCCCCCGCCGCCGTAGCCCCGGCCGTCGCCGGCTATCCTGCCGGAGGGGCCGATCGTTATCTTGGGGGCCTTCAGGGAGAGCATCCCGGTCTCGGCGTCGGCGCCGTCCCAGGGTTTGATGTTGAGGGTGCCGAGTATCTGCACCGAAACAGCGTAGGAGTGCGTCCCGGACAGGTCGAAGCTTTCGCCCAGGGGTATGATGAGGTCGTTCTCGTCGTTCGTGGTTTCCCGCGGGACCGAGCCTCCCTCTCCGGTCCAGGCCCCCAGGGCCAGGCCGGCCGGCACGGCGGCCAGGACCATCACGGTCGCCATTACTATCGTCATAAAGCGTGTGTTCGGACGCGCTGTTTCGGACATGCGGAACTGCCTAATGATATCAGTTATATAAATATTTTATTTGGGCCTACGTTAACCTTATATATTGAAGGACGCGGCCCGCTCTCGTTGAGAATGATAAAATGGAAAACGGGGCGGGCGGGAATGCGAGCGACCCCTGCGACGATCCGGATCGCCCCTTCCCGCCCGCTCCGGACGGCCCGCCTGCCGGCCTCACCTGGCGGGCGCCTGCTTCGGCCTCAGGAGGACCATCGCTGCCACCGCCACCGCCACGATGACGGCCACCGTGATTATCAGCGGGAACAGGGTCCCGGTCTCCTGGGGCTTGTTGTAGGTGGCGTACTTCGTGGTGGTGATGCTGTTGCCCGCCTTGTCGGTGGAAACCACCACTATCTTGTTCTTGCCCTCCCGAAGCTCCATGTGGTAGTCGAACGTCCCGTCGGACCGCACGAGCACCCGCAGGCCGTTGACCGTCACGTTGGAGCCGGGCTCAACACTGCCGGTCACATGGAATGTCGGCTCGGACACGGTCGGGCTGCCCTTGATGTTGAGCACCAGGGTGCCCTTCGTGTCGATTATGATGTCCACCTTGCGGGTGGGCTCCCTGTTGCCGACGTTGTCGACGGCGTAGAACTCTATGGTGTAGGTGCCGTCCCGGGTGCCGTCCGGCTGGGCGGTTATGGTGACATTGGCGCCGGCCACGAAGTTCATGGGCGGGTCGCCCAGCTTCACGATGCGGTAGTAGACCGCGGCGAGGCCGGATTCGAGGTCGACGCCGCGCAGCTCGACGGAGACATCCGTGCTGGAGGTCGTCGTCTCGGCCACCGCCACGGAGGCGGGCTCCCAGATGTCCATGACGATGCTGATGTTCTTCTCGGCGTCCCGGTAGCCCAGGTTGTCGACGCTCTGGTATTTCAGGGCGTGCACGCCGGCCTTGGGCAGCTTGAACGGGGCCTTGTAGGTCTGCCAGCCGGAACCGTCGATGTTGTACATCGTGCGGTTCACGCCGCTACCCTTGTCGAAGGCGTCGAACGAGATCAGCGTCTGGCCGGAGATGAACACGCGGGATTCAGTGGTCCAGTTGGGCCCCAGGAGGTTGAGGCTCGTCACCGGCGGCTCCCCGTCCACCCAGAACCAGGCGGTCTTGCGGGATTCCTCGTTCCCGGCGGCGTCGATGCTCCAGAAGGTGATGTTGTGCGAGCCGCCCTGCAGCTCCCTGAAGCCCTTGAGGTAATCCTGCTGGGCGCGGTTGTCGATCATGTAGAACGTCTTCTCCACGCCGGCGAAGTTGTCATTGCCGTCGAGCTCGATTATCGAGGTGCCCCCGATGTACATGGGGTCGTGGCCGAAGTAGGGCGCGGTGGGGGCGAACCTTGTCTCGGGCGCGGCCCCGTCCACGCTGGTGGAGATGTACTTCTCCGTTCCCGGCGGGTCCTGCACGTTGCCGGCCATGTCCCGCGCCCGGACGAAGAAGGTGTACATGTGGCCGTCCTGGCCCCGGTACTGGGCGCTCGTCTCGGTGGTGTTCTCCTGCCAGGCCGTGAAGCCGGCCCCGTCGATGGAGAGGTAGACCGAGTAGTCGGCGATGCCGGAGGTGACGTCGCGCCCGGTCCAGGAGACCATGAAGTTGGGCTTGGACTGGTAGCGCGCGATCGCCGAGATGGACGCGGTCGGGGCGACCGAGTCCACGGTCGTGCCGACCTTGTTGTCCGACAGGACGACCTCGGTGTTTTCCGCGAAGTCCACCGCGATGGACCAGAACAGGTAGGAGTGGCCCTCGGCGCCGCGGAACCAGGCCGACGTGCCATTGTAAACGGTCGTCCAGGCATAGGGCGCGCCGCCGTTGTCCGTGACCATGATGATGTACGCCTCGATGCCCGAGCCGCCGGGGTTGTCCGCGCCCTTCCAGCTCACCAGGAACTCCTGGCTGTTGACGTACTCGGGGAGCGCGTCCACCTTGGAGGAAGGCGCCTTGTCGTCGACGGTGAACTTCCGGACCTCGGACCAGCTCCCGCCGCCGCACTGGTCGGCCGCCCGGACGCGCCAAAACATCGTGCCCGCGAGGGGCTGGGGCGGGGTCCAGGAGGTCTCGGTTATGCCGGTGTACTGTTTCGGCGAGGAGAAGGCGGGATTCGAGGACAGCTCGATCTGGTAGGTAATCGGGTCGCCCTCGGGGTCCTCGGCCGCGTACCACTTGAACAGCGGTTTGCGGTAGGTCTGGGTGTCCGGGAGCGGTATGTTGAGCCCGTTCATCTTCGGCCGCGCGTTGATGAAGACGCGGCCGGCGCCGACCACGCCGTTGTTCTGGAGCACCTCTCCGTAGAGGAGCTTGACCGTGCCGCCGTTTGCCGCGCTGGCCTTGTCCTTGTCCTTGCCCAAGGCGTCCACGCTGCCGGATATGATCACGCGGCTGCCGAACAGCACGATTCCGCCGCCGGCCCCGCCGCCCCCGTCGCCGGTCTGATAATAATAGCTGTAGTAGTTGCCGCCTCCCATCCCGCCGGAGCCTCCCCTGGCGGCCACGCCCCCGCTGACCGTGAGCGAATTGTCCGCCTGGAGGATGACGGCCCCGCCGCCGGCCCCGCCGCCGCCGGCCCCGCCGCTGTAGTAGTAGTTCGTTGTCCCGCCTCCCCCGCCGCCGCTCCCGAGCCAGACGCTCAGGTCCACGGTGCTGTCGCCGTTGCCCTTTGCCTCGCCGTAGCCGCCATTGGACCCGGTGCTGCCTCCGCTGTAGGAGGCCCCGTTGGCCCCCGTCCCGCCGAACGGCCCCCCGCCCTTTCCGCCGTTGTACCAGCTCCCGTCCTTGCCCCCGGTGCCGCCTCCCCCGCCGCCACCACCGCCGGAGTAGGAGGCCCCGCCGCCCCCTCCGCCAGAGCCGTATCCGGCGCCGCCGGCCCCGCCGGCATAACTGCCGCCGCCGCCGTTGCCGCCCTTGAGCTCGGTCCCGTCCTGGCCGGGGTAGCTGCCCGAACCGCCCTTGCCCCCGTTGCTCCCGCCGCCGCCGCCTCCCGAGGACGAAGAATAATAATACTGGCTGCCGTCGCCGCCCTTGCCGTCGACGCCTCCCCTTCCGCCCGTGACCGAGGAATAGTAGTTCGTGCCCCCGCCCCCGCCGCCGTGGCCCCGGCCCGAGGCGTCGATGGCGCCATAGGCCCCTATAGTGATGTTCGGGGCCTTGAGCCAGAGCATCCCCGTGGAGCCGTCCAAGCCGTTGTATGGCTTGACCTTGAGAACACCCATAATATTGACGGTCCGCTTGTAGCTGTGGTTTCCGGAAAGCTCGTAGCTCTCCCCCTCCGGGATGATCAGGTCGTTGGTGTTGTCCGTGACGGCGCGCGGGCCCGCACCGCCCTCGGACGCACCCGCCATGCCCACCGGCACCGCGGACAGCACCATCGCGGCCATCAGTAATATGGTCATGACTATGCGAGGTTTGGCTCGCGCTTGCTCGAACATCAAGAACGAAGTAAATGCTCATAGGTTATTTATAATTTGTTCAAAAAGGCAAATATTATATTGGTGAAGCCTGTTGGGATGCCGGGGTTGACGATAGTGGCCAAGGCGGTAAGTTGCTCATCCTGCGGGGTCCGGCTGGTCGACAGGGGCAGCACGACCTTCAACTGCCCCCAGTGCGGGGAGACGGTCATAGGCCGGTGCAAGCAGTGCCGGGACCAGAGCGTCGTGTACAAGTGCGGAAAATGCGGTTATTCCGGTCCGTAGGGTGCGTGCGTGCAATGGGAGACGTTATAGTGCTTATAAGGGTCATGCCCGAGGACGTGGGCGTGGACATAGAGGCCATCCGCGAGGAGATAAAGAAGCGCATCCCGGAGGGCGTCCGGCTCAGGGGCCTGGAGACCAAGGACATAGCGTTCGGCCTGCGGGCCGTGAATGTGGTCATCCAGATGAAGGACAGCGCCGGGGGCCCGGACGCGGTCCAGCAGTCGTTCGAGAAGATACCGCATGTCCAGAGCGCGGAAATTATGGACATGGGATTGTTGTAAGGCGCAAGGCGCAGGGCGCAAGGCTCAAGGGACGAAGGCGCAAGGGGCAAGGCGCAAGGCCCAAGGGACGAAGGCGCAAGGGGCGAGGCGCATGGAGCAAGGGTGGAGAATGAGGTTCCCTCCTTGTCCCTTGCCCCTTGCGCCCTCGTCCTTGCGCCCTGCCCCTTGCTCCTTGCCCCTTGCCCCTTGCGCCTTGCTCCTTGCGCCTTTCCGGTTCTCAACTTCCGAGGCGCAAATCTTATACGCCAAGCCGGCATCAAGGATGACGGAAACATGCCCTGCTGCAGACAGTGCGAGTGCTCCGAGACCTGCGATGACAAGGTCGACTGCTGCGACAACTGCGCTTTCTGGAACGGCACCGAGTGCACTCTCGAGGACGAGGAGAACAAGTTCACGGGCGAGGAAGAAGAGTAGGCTTTTCGAGGGGTCAGGGTTCAGGGTTCAGGGTGGGACCCGAGGGTTGAGGGTGTAGGGTTAATGGTGGCGACGGCGATGTCCGTGCGCCGGAACAAGTCCATTTGCCCTGAACCCTCGTTCGTCAAACGACCGGGTTGAGCCTCACGTGCGGCAGGCCCTTCTCGCGGTCGGGCGTTATGGCGTAGACGATGGTGTGCGGGTTCACCCCGAAGATGCAGCACGAGTTGTTGATGTCGGCTATCTTCAGGTAGGTGTCGGCCATGTTCATTATCTCCTGGGTCAGCTTGAGGCCGGGCTTGATTATGCCCACGCCGACGTCCTCGGAGATCTTTATCCGGCCCACGGTGTTGAACAGGTCGCGGATGGCAATCTCGTTGCCGCGGAGGTATTCCAGGGTGTCGAACCCGGCAAAGTCCATTATGGGCCGGTTGTCGCTCCCCCGGAGGTTCTGGAGCACGGTGCGCCAGTTGCGGAGCGCCTCCTCCTTGTTTCGGGTGCCCAGGGCCATGACGTAGGGCTTCTTCGTCTCCTGGATGAAGTAGTCCGCTATCTGGATGTACTTGTCGAACACGCCCTTGTCGACAAAGCGCGTCAGGTCGTCGCGCAGGGTCTCCGCCTGGTCCCCGCCGGGGAGCACGACTATCACGCCCCGGTTGTGCCCGACGAAGTTGAGCAGGATGGGGCGCACGAGCGAGTAGTACTCCTCGGTGGTCACGTTCTCGGCCACCTCGATGACGTTGTACGAGCCCTTGCGGAAGCCCCCGCCGAGGAGCTCGTCCAGGTCCTTCGTGCCGCTGCTGTAGTGCGTCTGGGTGTCGGGCAGGCAGGACCACTTCAGGGCCTCCCCGCCGGGCCGGTAGGGCTCGAAGGCCCGGAACCGGCCGTTGCGCAGGGTCACGAGGTACTTCTGGCGGCGTATCTCGGTGGCCCGGAGCTTGTCGAGGCAGACCTCCCGGACGCGCCTTCCATCGACGTCGCGCTTGTCGAGCATCACCACGCCGTCGACCAGGTAGTCGACGGTGGCGTCGGCGCCCTTCTCGAGGACGACCACCATGTTGGCGCCGGTGCGCTCCACCAGGTCCTTCTGGAGGGTGTGCACGAGCTCCTCGGCGTCGAGCCGGTAGCGGCCGGTCAGCCCCTCGACGCTGTCCACCACGAAGAACGTGCGCGCCGGGAGCTTGGATTCGACGCGGTCGTAGAGGCGGTCTATCTCGGGCAGGGTGGCCTTCTCGGCGAGCTTCGAAAGGCAGGTGCGGTCCGCCTGCTGCGGCGGGGCGTCCTTCTGGATGGAGCGGAGGAAGTCCTGGGCGCCCTTTATCTTGGCCAGCTTTTCCTTCTGGACCCGGCCGTCATCCACCTCGGGCTTGTAGATGGTGGCCAGAAACTCCCGGCTCGCGTCGACTATCCGGCTCCGCATGTCCTTTTCCCGGAGCCAGGGGAACTGGATGTAGAGCGAGGAGTCCGACACGCGGGTGGAAAGGTAGAAGCTGGAATCCGGCGCGGCCACCTCCTCGAGGAGCTGGAGCGCGAGCGTGGTCTTGCCCGAGCCGGCCCCGCCCTTAATCACGAGCGAGCGGCCGCCCGGCCGGTCGAAGAACTCGGCTATCTCTCTCGGGACGCCGTATCCGCCTGCGGTTTCATCCTTCACGCCTGGTCCCCCGGTCATGCTGGCCAGTCGCATATGAATTTACTGATATTAATCATTTGATGCCCCCGCTCCCCACGCTTTCGATGTACATGAGCGGGTAGTCCAGCTCGGCCACGAACCTCATCGTGCAGCGCGCCCTCGCACGGCGGTAGGCCGTCTCCACGGTCACGACGAGCATCCGGGCGTCGAGCGTCTTGTAGCCGTAGCGCCCCGTGGTGCGGCCCAGCGTCCGCCGGTCTATCTTGGCCCTGGCCCGGACCACCCAGGGCTGTATCCGGATGGCCTCCTCGATGGCCTTCTCGAGCGACCGGGCGCTCGAGCGCGTCACCGGGACGCCCACGAACTGGTGGAAGACCATCGCGAGCTTTATGGCCGCCTCGAACACCGCCCGCTCGCGGTCGGTGCACCTGAAGTATCTCTCAGCCCTGTCCATGGTCGGTCCTCCTCGACCGCAGCCTGTGGGAGAACGGTCCGAGGGCGACGTACGCCGCCGCGAGCATGAGCGCGACGTCCAAGAGCAGTTCGGAGAGCATCCGGGTGGCTTCGAGGCGCTCGGTGAGCATGACGAGAAGTATGGCCGCCCCCGAGGCGTAGGCGAAGGCGCCCCGGACCTTCGGGTAGCGCAGGTCGCTCACCATGAGGGCGGCGAGCACGAACGCCGCGGCCGGCGCCAGCCAGGGCGGAAGGGGGTCGGCGCTGAAGAAGGGCTGGAGGGCGAGCAGGCAGAGCACGAGCGCGCTCCCCGGCGAGGGCAGGCCGACGAACGTCGACGAGTGCCCTCCGGACAGGTAGCAGAAGCGGGCGAGCCTGAGCAGTCCGCAGACCACCGTGGCGCCGCAGGCCAGGTAGAGCAGGGCCGGGCCCCAGAGGCCCGCCGCCGCCTCCGCCCAGGGCTTCGTCGTCTCGAACACTATCACAGAGGGGGCCACGCAGAACGAGGTGGTGTCGGCCATCACGTCGAGGTAGTCGCCGAGGTACCACTTGCGGGCGAAGCGCCGGGCCACGACGCCGTCGAGGCCGTCGCACAGGATTCCGGCCAGCACGGCGTATATGGCGTACACGATGCGCCCGTCGAGCGCGAGCAGTATCGCGGTGAATCCCAGGAGGGCGTTCACGAGCGTGAAGATGTCGGCGATGGAGACGAGCTTGGTGATCCTCATCCGCCGTCGCCCCCTTTGAGGACCCGCGCGAGCGTCGTCGTCCCGGCGAGGACCCGGTCGCCTTTCCCTGCCACGGGCTCAAGGTTCGTGGAGGGGACGAAGAGGTCGACGCGCGAGCCGAGCCGGATGATGCCGATGCGCTCGCCCTTCCTCAGCATCTTCCCGGCGCTGACGTAGGGCAGTATCCGGCGCGCCACGATGCCCACCATCTGCGTCACTGCGACGGGGCCCAGCGAGCCCTCGATGGTGATCCGCACCCGCTCGTTCCTGGCCGCGTCCTTCTCGTAGGCGGGCCGGTGGCCCCCGGAGAGGCGGGCGACCTCGATTACCCTCCCGGCCCAGGGGGCGCGGTTCACGTGCACGTCGTGGACGTTCATGAATATCGAGAAGTAGGCGCCGGATTCCGTGAGCTCGGCCCGGTTGAGCACGCCGTCGGCCGGGGAAACCAGGCCCTTGCCTATTTCGCGGTCGGGGTCCCGGAAGAAGTTCACGGTCAGCGCCGCGAGGGCCCCGAACACGATCACGAGGACAATCGCGGCCGGGACGCTCCAAAACAGCGCGAGCAGCGACAGCAGGAATGCCGCCACCGGGTACGCCACGACCGGCATGGCGCCTTTTGCCAGCATCGGAATGGGAATACGCGTCGCGGTTTATTAAACTGAAGGGTGCAAGGGTGCAAGGGACGGCGCCTATTCCTCTTCCATGTTCCCCGGCGGTTCCCTGTCATCGCCGCCGGCCCCTTCCGCCCTTTTGCCCTTCATGCCTTTCGCACCCTTCCCTTCCACCCTTTCGCCCTTCGTACCCTTCGCACCCCCGTCCACCCGTCCCAGCCGGTATATGTCGAGAAGATCGTCGTATATCTCGGGCACGAGGTCGAAGACGACCATGGCGAGCGCGAGCAGGACGAGGAAGCTGAAGCCCTTGCCTATGTAGCCGTGGGCGACGTCGAAAGGGATGTCCGTGTAGTTGACTATCCAGATGATGGACACGTTCCGGACGAGGTTCAGGACCCATATGGGCACGATGGTGTAGACCAGCGCCCGGGCCTTTCTTTCCCGGCCGCTCATCCTGCTGTAGGCCATCATGCGCGGCGACAGTTTCTTGTAGGCCTTCCACGGGTCCGCGCGGGGCTCGACGGTGGCGAAGGCGCCGAGGAAGATGACGATGGCCTCTATGGCCGTGCAGGCCAGTATTATCGATATGCCTGAGCCGTTCACCGGGACGAGCCATTCGGCGGTGGACGGGTCGTAGGCCGGCAGCCCGACGGTGGTGCTCATCCCGAGGAGGTTGACCAGGGCGGAGGTCTGCGCCGCCGTGACCCATATCAGCGCCGTCGAGAAGAGGGGAACCTTGGCGAACAGGAAGTAGACCCCGGAGGCCACGAACGTCATCCCGGCCATGAACCTCAGGGAACGCTTCGGCTCGGCGCCCTGCCAGGCCTTCCACTCCTGGATGCTGAACACCGAAAAGAGCGCCAGGGCGGGCGCGTAGAGTATGACGTTCGTGGGGTCCTCGGGATGCAGGAAGATGTAGTTGCCGACCTCGAGCATCCAGTACACGCCCAGGCCCTGCCAGCCGGCGAGGGCGAGCAGGTGGCCCTCCTTCCGGTCGTGGTAGAGCCAGCCGGCCCCCAGCATCACGACCCCGAGGCCTATGCAGGCGTTCTTCGGGACGGCCACGGCCCAGCCGTTCGGGTCCAGGTCAAGCGCCAGCACCGCGATGAAGAGCCCGGCCGACCACAGGTAAACGAGCAGGAACCATTTCGGCTCCCGGCGCAGGAAATGCCAGCACACCCCGGTGATGCAGAGGACCCCGACGAGAAAAGGGACAAGAAGGCTCAAGCGCGGCACCCCTCACATCCAGGTTATCAGGGGCTCTATCATCTTCTTCGTGCCCCAGAGCTTGCTTGCGTCCCCGTCCCAGGTCTCCAGCGTCGAGCGGTACTTGTCCTCGATGTCCGTTATCGCCTTCGCCATCCTCTCGCGCAGGTCCTCCGGCTCCTGGCCCGACACGACCAGGGCCAGGTGGACCCAGTGCCCCCCCTCTATGATTATCCTGGTCTTGCCGTACCGGAGCTCGTTGAGAATCTCGCCCTTGACGCGGTCCCGGCCCCGGAAGGAGTCGCCCACGAAGTGCTGGATGGCGATGAGCATGCCGCCGAGTATCTGGTTGTCCACCTCCGGCCGCAGCCGCCGCGTGTTGTGGTGTATGAGCCTCCCGTCGCGGTAGATGAGGAAGAGCTCCTCTATCAGGTACTCGGCGACCTTCTTGTCCGAGAGGGCCTCCAGCCTCTTCATCCGCTCGACGAGGAGCAGGAGCACCTGGTCTATCTCGCCTATCTTGAAATAGGTGTTCACCGCCTTCTGGTAGAGGAACTTCGAGTAGGGGATCTTTCCCCGCTTCTCCTCCAGGAAGCCCAGCCTCTCGTACGCCTCGGCCAGCCGCCGGAGCTCGCCCGCCTTCTCGTAGTACACGATGGCGCTCGAGAGGGCGCCCCGGGCGCGCTCCGCCTCCTCCGGCGCAAGCTCCGGCTTCCCGAGGACCGCCACCGCGGCCGAAAACTCCCGGTCTATCCTTCCCGGCAGCTTCTTCCTCTCGGCGCCCACGTGCTCCTGGAGCTGGGCGAGGTAGTTCATCGCCCGCTCGTGGTCGCCCGAGTCCGATGCGGAGATTGCCTTCTGGAGCAGGACCTCGGCCTGGGCCTGGTCTATGCCGAGCTCCACGGCCTCGTCGGTGAAGGCCATGGCCTCCTGTATGGCGCGCCGGACGCCCTGGACCTTCGCCTCCTTCTCGGCGCGGGACACCTCCTCGCGGACCCGGCGGGAGATCTCGGCCTCCTCGCGCGCCTGGCCCAGGAGGAGCAGCACCCGGTCCATGTGGCCCCGGCGCAGGCTCTCGGCCGCGCTCTTGACGAGCTGCTCCGCCCGGGCCGTGTCGCCCCCCAGGCCCTTGGAGCCGCTTATCACCTGCTGGACCGAGGCCACGAGCGCCTCGGCGCGCTGGTTCTTCGCGCCGTCCAGGAGGCGCCAGGCCTCCCCGGCCGAGGCGGAGCCCGTCTCGTAGTCGTTGGCCTCGAACGCCGCGCGGGCCTTCTCGAGGAGCGCGCCCGCCCGGACCGTGTCGACCCCGAGCCGCGAGACGTTCTCGAGGAGCACCCCGGACTGCGCGACGAGCTGGCGCACCATCTCCCGGTTGCGCACCAGCGCGAACCTGTCACCGAGCCCCACCGCCACGTACTCGCCCGATGAATCGCAGGCCATCGACATCACCGGGTCGTGGGTACGGTACTTTATGAGCGGCCTTCCCGACCGGTGGAGGGACTGGAGCGTCTGGGGGTCGGCGAGGTAGACGCAGTCGCCGCCCGCGGAGATGGCGACGTGCGTGACCGAGCCGTCGGAGCGCGCCTTCCAGGCGACCATGCCGATTTTCGAGAACATGGCCACTTCGCTCCCCTGCGAGCCGGCCACCACGGATTCGCCGTCGCGCGATACGGCGACGTCGTTCCATATTCCGCCCATGAACTTCCAGCGGAGGAACAGGTTCCGGTCGTAGCAGTAGACGTTGTGGTCCCTGAAGGTCACCACTATCTGCTCGCCGTCGCCGGAGACACCGAGCCTCCAGCCGGGCCTCTCCGTCCACTGCTTGGAGACCAGGGCGCCGTTCGCCCCGATGGTGTAGATGTTGTTGTCGTTGCAGCAGGCCACGGTGAGGTTTGCCTCCGTCACGGCGAGCGACGAGGCCGGGGCGCTCATCCGGAAGCTCCAGAGCCTCTCCCCCCGGCGGCCGAAGGCGTGGAGGTGGCCGTCGCCGCCGGCAGCCACCACCATCGTCTCGTCGGGGGAGATGCGCAGCGCGGTGGCGCCCTCCGCAACCGTGGCGCTCCAGAGCGCGGCGCCGGAGGCGTCCACCAGCCGGAGCTTTCCATCGCTCCCGGCGGCCGCCACGAACCTCCCGCCCGAGGAGAGGTCGATGGCCCGGATGTTCTGGGCGTTCACGCGCCAGAGCACCACCAGCCGGCGGGCGTTCAGGGCGAGCTCCCGCGCGAGCTCGAGGTCCTTGTCCACCTCGGCGAAATAGCCCTTCGACATGGCCGTGCGGGCCGCCCTGAGCATGTAGTCCGCCTTCTCGAGGTCGGCGCCGCACCGGGCGGCCTCCTCGAGGGCGGCGGCGGCCTCGGAGAGGCCCTTGCAGTATTTGCGGGCGGGCACCCCCGCCTGCTCCAGCGCCTCCCGGGCGCTTTCCCTGACCGCCTCGCGCCCGTCCTCCAGGAGCCCGACGAGGGCCGGCAGGCTCTCCTCCACGGCGTCCTTGGCCGACGAGGCGTGTTTCCCAAGCAGGGCCAGCCCGTCTTCCAGGGCATCGCCGTAGTCGGAGAGGCGGCACAGGACGCCCTTGACGATCTCCTTGCGCGTTGCGGCGCGCGATTTCGCCAGCGCGTCCAGGAGTTCCGCCGCCGCCGAGCGGATGTCGGCCGAGCCGTCCCCCAGCGCGTCCATCAGCGCCGGCAGGGCTATCTTGAGGGGCTTGACGTCAGCCTCGGCAATCTCGGAGAGCACCGAGATGGCCTTGAGCCTCTTTTCGGCCGAGGGGCTGGCGAGCTCCTTGACCTGCCTCTCCACCTTGCTGGCCGGGTCGCCAAATATCATGTTCGACGCCTGTAACTACTCTATTCTATGATATATATATTCTGGTCATAATCTTGACAATGGCCGTCCACGGGCAATCCGGGCAATGCGGGGGCACGGCCCGTCCCGTCCCCCGTCATTGCCCGCATTGCCCGTCCCTCCCGCATTGCCCGTTTTCGCCCGTTCCCCGCATCACGGATGGAACTTCCCGCCCTCCGGCGGCGGCACGGGCCTCATGGGCGGCATGGGCGGCATCGGCTCCTGTCGCAAGGGCGGCGCGGGCGGGGGCGATTGCGGCGGCGGGCCCATTTCGACCACCTGGGCCGGCTCGTTGCCGCCCTTCCTCGAACCCAGGAGCAGCAGTATCGCCACGACGAGCACGATGATTATTATTATCATCGCACCCCAGGCGGGCATTCCGAGGTCCCCGACCTTCTTGCTCGTGGCGTCCTGCTCTCTCTGAATGTCCTTTGCCTGGCCCTGGACGAGCTTGACCTCGGTGTTGAGGGCGTTTATGCTGTCCATCGTGGCCATCAACCGGCTCACGTTGTCGAAGCGGAGCATCGTCTTGTCGCGGAAGTCCGTAACCTTCGAGCTCAGGTTCGCATCCAGAAGGTCCGTCCTGGTCTGCAGTTCCGAAAGCAGATCCTTCATGCCGGCAAGCGAGGTGTCGTTCATCCCGTCCAGGAGGGCCTCGATGCGTGCCATGTCCCGGGACTGGTTGGCGTCCTGCCGGTCCATCCGGCCGTAGATGGTGGTCAGGTTCTGGGCCATCATCTGGCGGAAGGCGGCGATGTCGTCCGACATCCCGGCCAGCTCCTCCTGCAACGAAGCGTTCACGGCGTCCAGCGCAGCGGCCAGCGAGGCGATGTCTGCACGCAGCCGGCCCTCGACCTCGGAGAGGTTCTTGCGGAGGCTGGCGTTCATGCCGTCGAGGTCGTCCGAGACGGCGCTCAGGAGGTCCCAGACATTGTCGATGTCGGCCGAGAGCGCGTTCCTGGTGGAGGCCATCTCCGCGAGCATCGTGGCGTTCAGGCCCGAGAGGTCCCGCCTCAGCGTGGCGTTCAAGTCGCCCAGCGTCCTCGTTAGCGAGGCGTTGACCCCGGCGAGGCTGGTCGAAAGCGTTGCGATGTCGGTGCTCATGACCGCGAGCGCCGCCTGGACGCTGCTGACGGCCGTCTGGACGCTTCGCAGCGTCGTGTTCACGAACCGTATGTCGTCCCACAGGCCGTTGACCGGGTCCAGCGGCCGGGCGTCGGACGCATCCGGGATGCCGTCGTTGTCGTCGTCCGTGTCGGCGTTGTTGCCGGTGCCGTCCAGGTCGGTGTCGAGCCACTCGGCGCTGTTGAGCGGGAAGGCGTCCGAGCCGTCGACATAGCCGTCGCCGTCGTCGTCCCAGTCGGCGAGGTCGCCGATGCCGTCGCTGTCCGTGTCCCGGTCGCATATCAGCGATACGGACGAGGTGGCGTAGGACTCGTCGCCATTCCCGTCCACGGTTATCACAATATAATGGTAGGTCCGGCCGTAGGTCAGGTTGCTGTCGGAGTAACTGCGGTCCGAGGCGCCCCGGAATGCCACGTCCGTGTAGTGCGAGCCGTCGGTCGACCGGTAGACGCGGTAGCCGGTGATGGGCTCGTTCCACGTCCCGGTGGCGTCCCAGGTGAGGTTGATGTACTTGAGGCTCGGGGCCAACGTGGCCTGGAGGTTCTTGGCTGGCGGGGGCGCCGAAAACGGCATTATGAGCCAGGTCTGGCCGGCGTTGCCGTGCGCCTCCGAGTTCCACATGGAACTCATGAGGAAATCGTCGTAACCGTCGCCGTTGACATCCCCGCCCCCCCCCAGCTGGAGGCCATAATCGTAGTAGCCGATGAAATCGTTGCCATTTTCTCCCAGGAATGAGCATTCTGCTGTCGACAGGTCCCGGTCCAGGGCCCAGCCCGACGCCTTCCCGAGCAGGAGGTAGACCTGGCCTGCCCCGGCATGAGCCTGGCCATTGTTCCAGGCCGCTATGATGAAGTCGTCGTAACCATCCCGGTTGACATCGCCTGCGCCTGCAACGGCGGAGCCGGCGTAGTCGTTGGCGTACTCCCCCCAGAAAGAGGCGCTCGCGGCCGAAAGATCGGTGTTCATCGACCATCCCGAAGCCTTCCCGAGGATGAGGTAGGTCTGGCCCGAGTTCCAAACATGCGCCTCGCTGTTCTGCCAGGCCCCGACCAGGAGGTCGTCGTAGCCGTCACCGTTCACATCGCCGACGCCCGCGACGCACCAGGCGGCGAGGTCGTAGGCGCTCTCGCCCCAGAAGGAGGCGCTCGAGGAGCCCAGGCTGTTGTCCATCGCCCATCCCGAGGCCTTGCCTAATATCAGGTACGCCTGGCCGGCGCCCGCATGCGCCTCGCCGTTGTAGGGCGCGCCCACGAGCAGGTCGTCGTAGCCGTCCCGGTTGACGTCCCCGGCGCCGGCGACGCTAAAACCGGCCCAGTCTCCTCCGACCTCTCCCCGGAACGAGCCAGATGCCCCCGAGAGGTCCGTGTTCATGGACCATCCCGAGGATTTGCCCAGTATGAGGTACACCTGGCCGGCGCTGGACGCCACCTCGTCGTTGTACGGGGCACCGATCACGAAATCGTCGTACCCGTCCCCGTTCACATCCCCTGCCCCGGCGACGCGCTTGCCGGCCTGGTCGTCGGCCTCCTCGCCGAAGAATGACGCCGAGGACGACCCCAGCGAGGTGTCCATTGCCCAGCCGGAGGCCTTGCCGAATATGAGGTAGACCTGCCCGGCGTTGCCATGGGCCTCGTCGTTATAGACTGCGCCGATGATGATGTCGTCAAAGCCGTCGCCGTTCACGTCGCCGGCGAAGTCCACTGAGTACCCGGACCAGTCCCCGACGGCCTCCCCCCGGAAGGAGGCGTCCGCCCGCGAGAGGTCGGTGTCCTGGACAAGGCCGGTCGCCCTGCCGAATATGAGGTAGGTCTGGCCGGCGTTGGAGGCCGCATCGCTATCGTAGGCCGCGCCTATCAGGATGTCGTCGTAGCCGTCGCCGTTGGCATCGCCGCCGGTCGCGACCGACCAGCCCGAGTAATCGACGGCGTCCTCGCCCAGGAACGAGGCGTGGGCCTTGCTCAGGTCTATCTTCGGCTTCAATTCCCAGGCCTGCCCGTCCATGGGCAACGCGGCCAGGGGCGCCAGGAGGAACAGTCCGACAATGCCGACGACCGCCGCTATCCCGTGTCGCGTCATCTTGTCACCTCACGGATGGAACTTGCCGCCCTCCGGCGGGGGTACCGCCCGCATGGTCGGCACTGGCGGCGGCATAGGCTGGTGCGAGACCGGCGGCGGAGGCGGCGGAGGCGCCTGACGGGGCGGCTCCACGGCCACCACCTCGGCGGGCTCGCCCTTCCTGCGCGAACCCAGAAGCAGCAGTATCGCCAGCACCAAAACGACGATGATGATGATCATCGCGCCCCAGGCCGGAGCGCCGAGGTCGCCGACCTTCTTGCTGGTGCTGTCCTGCTCCCTCTGGATGTCCTTGGCCTGGCCCTGCACGAACTTGACCTCGGTGGTCAGGGCGTTGATGCTGTCCATCGTGGCCATCAACCGGCTCACGTTGTCGAAGCGGAGCATCGTCTTGTCGCGGAAGTCCGCAACCTTCGAGCTCAGGTTCGCATCCAGAAGGTCCGTCCTGGTCTGCAGTTCCGAAAGCAAATCCTTCATATCGGCAAGCGAGGTGTCGTTCATCCCGTCCAATATAGCCTCCAGCCGGGCCATGTCCCGGGACTGGTTGGCGTCCTGCCGGTCCATCCGGCCGTAGATCGTCGTCAGGTTCTGGGCCATCATCTGGCGGAAGGCGGCGATGTCGTCCGACATTCCGGCCAGCTCCTCCTGCAACGAAGCGTTCACGGCGTCCAGCGCGGCCGCGAGCCTGGCAAGGTCTGCCCTGAGCCTCCCCTCGACCTCGGAGAGGTTCTTGCGGAGGCTGGCGTTCATGCCGTCCAGGTCGTCCGAGACGGCGCTCAGGAGGTCCCAGACATTGTCGATGTCGGCCGAGAGCGCGTTCCTCGTGGAGGCCAGCTCCGCGAGCATCGTGGCGTTGAGCCCGGACAAGTCCTTCCTCAGCGTTGCGTTCAGGTCGCCGAGCGTCCGCGTCAGCGAGGCGTTGACCCCGGCGAGGCTGGTCGAAAGCGTTGCGATGTCGGTGCTCATGACCGCGAGCGCCGCCTGGACGCTGCTGACGGCCGTCTGAACGCTGCGCAGCGTCGTGTTCACGAACTTTATGTCGTCCCACAGGCCGTTGACCGGGTCCAGCGGCCTGGCGTCGGACGCATCCGGGATGCCGTCGTTGTCGTCGTCCGTGTCGGCGTTGTTGCCGGTGCCGTCCAGGTCGGTGTCGAGCCACTCGGCGCTGTTGAGCGGGAAGGCGTCCGAGCCGTCGACATAGCCGTCGCCGTCGTCGTCCCAGTCGGCGAGGTCCCCGATGCCGTCGCTGTCCGTGTCCCGGTCGCATATCAGGGACACGGACGAGGTGGCGTAGGACTCGTCGCCGTTGCCGTCCACCGTGATGACGATGTAGTGGTAGGTCCGGCCGTAGGTCAGGTTGCTGTCCGAATAGGTCCGGTCCGAGGCCCCGCGGAACGCGATGTCCGTGTAGTGGGATCCGTCGGTCGACCGGTAGACGCGGTAGCCCGTTATCGGGAAGTTCCAGGGCGTGGCGGCGTCCCAGGTCAGGTTGATGTACTTGAGGCTCGGGGCCAGCGTCGCCTGGAGGTTCTTGGCTGCCGGGGGCGCCGAAAACGGCATTATGAGCCAGGTCTGGCCGGCGTTGCTGTGAGCCTCCGAGTTCCACATGGAGCTTATGAGGATGTCGTCGTAGCCGTCGCCGTTTATGTCCCCGCCGCCGCCCAGCTGCAGGCTGAAGCCCCAATAGCCGATCTCGTCCGAGGCGGACTCTCCCAAAAAGGAGCATTCCGCGGTAGAGAGGTCGCGGTCCATTGCCCAGCCCGACGCCTTGCCAAGTACGAGGTAGACCTGCCCGGCCGTGGCGTGGGCGAGGTCGTTGTCCGGGGAGGATATCAGGAAGTCGTCGTAGCCGTCCCGGTTCACGTCGCCGGCGCCGGCCACGTTGGCGCCCGAGTAGTCCCCGGCCTCCTCGCCCCAGAAGGAGGCGCTGGAGGCCGAAAGATCGGTGTTCAAGGACCAGCCCGTGGCCTTCCCCAGGATAAGGTAGGTCTGGCCCGAATACCAGGCGTGGGCCTCGCTGTTCTCCCAGGCCCCGATCAGGATGTCGTCAAAGCGGTCCCCGTTCACGTCGCCGGCGCCCGCCACGCACCACCCAGCGACGTCCCAGGAACTCTCCCCCCAGAAGGAGGCGCTCGAGGAGCCCAGGCTGTTGTCCATCGCCCACCCCGAGGCCTTGCCGAATATCAGGTACGCCTGGCCGGCGCCCGCATGCGCCTCGCCGTTGTAGGGCGCGCCCACGAGCAGGTCGTCGTAGCCGTCCCGGTTGACGTCCCCGGCGCCCGCCACCGAGCGCCCGGCCTGGTCCCCGGTCGCCTCCCCGCGGAAGGATGCCGATGCCCCGGACAGGTCCGTGTTCATGGACCATCCGGAGGACTTGCCGAGGATGAGGTAAACCTGCCCGGCGGTGGATACTGCCTCGTCGTTGTACGGGGCGCCGATGATGAAATCGTCGTACCCGTCCCCGTTGACGTCGCCGGCGCCGGCGACGCTCGTCCCGGCCTCGTCGCCGAGCTCCTCGCCGAAGAAGGACGCCGAGGACGACCCCAGCGAGGTGTCCATTGCCCAGCCGGAGGCCTTGCCGAATATGAGGTAGACCTGCCCGGCGTTGGCATGGGCCTCGTCGTTATCGACTGCGCCGATGATGATGTCGTCAAAGCCGTCGCCGTTCACGTCGCCGGCGAAGTCCACTGAGTACCCGGACCAGTCCCCGGCGGCCTCCCCCCGGAAGGAGGCGTCCGCCCGCGAGAGGTCGTAGTCCTGGGTGAGGCCGGTCGCCCTGCCGAATATGAGGTAGGTCTGGCCGGCGTTGGAGGCCGCATCGCTATCGTAGGCCGCGCCTATCAGGATGTCGTCGTAGCCGTCGCCGTTGGCATCGCCGCCGATGGCCACCGACCAGCCCGAGTAATCGACGGCGTCCTCGCCCAGGAACGAGGCGTGGGCCTTGCTCAGGTCTATCTTCGGCTTCAATTCCCAGGCCTGGCCGTCCATGGGGAACGCCGCCAGGGGCGCGATAAGAAACATTCCGACAATCCACGCTGCACTGACGATCCGGTAACGGTTCATCGTTATGCCTCGACACGATATAGCAGTATCAATATTAAAGGATTTTTTTCGAAAGGCGAGACTCGACGACCGCGGTCGCGGGCCGTTTCCGGCCGGATTGACAGCGCCCGGCCTCATTCCGGCGGCGGCAGGGGCTCCAGGGGCTTCGCCCCGGGCGGCGGGCCCTGCGACGCGGGCGCGGCCTCCTTCTTGCCGCCCCGCATCAGGAGGACCGCCGCCAGGGCCAGGACAACGATTATCAGGACGACCCCAAGCCACGAGGGCGGCGCCAACGCCGCCACGTTCTTCGAAGTGGCCTCCTGCTCCTTCTTCACGCCGTTGACCTGCCCCTGCACGCCCTTGACCTCGGTCGAGAGCGACTTGATGTCGTCCACCGTGGCCATGGCCTTCGAGATGTTCTCGAGGCGGCCCATCGCGGTGGCCCGGAACTCGTCGATCCTTCCGTTCAGGTTCACGCCCATCTGGGCCGTCTCGGCGTCCAGCTCGGCGACGGCGGCCTTGATGTCGGCCAGCGTCGTCGTATTGATCCCGTTTATCAAGTTCTCCAGCTTTTTGTAATTCTCGGTCTGCGTCCGGTTCGTCGCGTCCATCGAGGCCTTCAGGGCGCCCAGCTCGTCCATCATGTCCGACCTGAAACCGGCGATGTCCGCGTCGAGCGCCGCGATCTCCGCCTGCAACGAGGCGTTCACAGCCTCCAAGGCGACGCCCAGCGCCTCGATGTCCAGCGCGAGGCGGGCCTCCATCTCGGTCATATCCTGCGACAGGCTCCGGTTCATCGCGCCCAGCTCGGCGTCCATCGATGAAAGGTCCGATGAGACGCCGTTGACCAGCGCCCTCACATTGTCGAGGCTCGACTGGAATGTGGCGTTCATTCCGTCCATCCCGGCCCTCACGGCCGCGATGTCCGCCCGGACCGTCGAGTTCAGCCCGGCGATGTCCCCTCGAACTTGCGAGTTCGCCGTCGCTATGTCCCCGCGCACCTGTGCGCTCATCGTCGCTATGTCCGAATCGATGTCGTTGATGAGGCCGGTCAACGAGCTCTGCATGGAGTTCACGTTCGACGACAGCGTGTTCAGGTTCGTGCTCATCGTCGAGACGGTCGACGAGACGCTGTTCACGGTCGTCTGGACGTTTCGCAACGTCGTGTTCAGGAAGTCCAGGTGGTACTGGAGCGCGTTCTGCGGGTTGCGCGGCTCGGGGTCGTTGACATCGAGAATCCCGTCGTTGTCGTCGTCGGTATCCGCGTTGTTCCCGGTGCCGTCCCAGTCTGTATCCAGCCACTCCGTCTTGTCGAGCGGGAATGCGTCGGCGCCGTCGGCCACGCCGTCGCCGTCGTCGTCCCAGTCGGCGAGGTCCCCGATGCCGTCGCCGTCGGTGTCGCGGTCGCATACCCGTGAGACCGAGGCCGGGCGCGCAGACTCGTCGCCGTTGCCGTCGACGGTGATGACGCGGTAGTGGTACGTCTGGCCCCATGTCAGGTTGACGTCGGAGAAACTGCGGTCGGACGGACCCCGGAACGCAACATCCGTGAAGAACGTGCCGTCGGTGGAGCGGCACACCCTGTAGCCGGTGATCTTCTCGTTCCAGGGCGCTGCCGCGTCCCAGGTCAGGTTGATGTACTTGAGCGACGGGGCCAGCGAAGCCTGCAGGTTCCCGGCGGCCGGGGGCGCCGCGAACGGCATGATGAGCCAGGCCTGGCCGGCCGAATAGTTGGCCTCGCCGTTGTATATCGAACCGGCCAGGAAATCGTCGAAACCGTCCCCGTTCACATCGCCCCCGCCCGAGAGCCAGACCCCGTAGTAGCCGAAGCCGAGCCAGTCGTTCGCGCGCTCCCCGAGGAACGAGCCCTCCGCGGTGGACAGGTCCCGGTCCATCGCCCACCCGGTCGCCCTGCCGAGCACGAGGTAGACCTGGCCGGCCGCCGAGTGGGACTCGCCGCTCGCCGGGGACGATATCAGGATGTCGTCGTATCCGTCGCCGTTGGAATCCCCCGCCCCGGTGACGATAGATCCGGAATAGTCCGACGAGTTCTCGCCCAGGAACGAGGCAGAGGACGAGGAGAGGTCCGTGTCCCGCGCCCAGCCTGAGGGCCTGCCGAGAATAAGGTAGGACTGGCCCGAGTACCAGAAGTGGGCGTCGTTGTCTTCCGGGGCGCCCACCAGGAGATCGTCGTAGCCGTCGCCGTTCACATCGACATCGCCCCCCACGGAAAATCCGGCGTTGTCTGACATGTCCTCGCCCCAGAACGTGGCGCTGGAGGCGCCCAGGGAGGTGTCCATCGCCCAGCCGGCGGCCTTCCCAAGGACGAGATACACCTGGCCCGCATCCGAATGGGCCTCGTCGTTGTACGGCGCGCCTATTATGAAATCGTCGAAGCCGTCGCGGTTGACATCGCCCGCCGCTGACACCGAGAACCCGGCCATGTCCCCCGCCGCCTCTCCCCTGAACGAGGCGGAGGCGTTCGAGAGGTCAACGTCCATGGCCCACCCGGAAGCCTTCCCGAGAACAAGGTAGACCTGGCCGGCGTCGGCCCCGCTCTCGTCGTTTTTCGGAGCCCCGATGAGGAGGTCGTCGAAGCCGTCGTTATTGACATCGCCCACGCCCTTCACCGTGTGGCCCGCCTCGTCCCAGGCGGCCTCGCCCCAGAATGATGCCGATGCGGATGAGAGGCTGACCCCGGTCGCCCAGCCCGCCGGCTTGCCGAACACGATGTATATCTGGCCGGAATACGATGCGTGCGCCTCGCTGTTGGTGCGTGCCCCTATCACGAGGTCGTCGTAGCCGTCGCCGTTCAGGTCCCCGGCGATGTCCACCGCCGAGCCGGCCCAGTTGTCCGCGCCCTCCCCGACGAACGAGGCGTCCGCCTTCGAGCAGGGGGTGTCCATCGCGAAGCCTCCCGGCCTTCCGAAGAATATGTACGCCTCGCCCCTGGCTGAGCTGGGGCGGTTGGCCTGCAGGCTCCCTATGACGATGTCGTCGTAGCCGTCGCCGTTCAGGTCCCCCCGGTTGCAGACGGCCTGGCCCAGGAAGTCGTAGCTCACCTCTCCCAGGAACGAGGCGTGCGCCCGGCTCAGGTCGAGCTTGGGCCTTATATCCCAGGCCGCCCCGTCGAACGGGAGGGCGGCCAGGGGGACGAGGACGAGCAGGCTCAAGACAAATAGAGTGGTCGGCGTTCTCATTGCCATTTTATATCCTCCAACGGTTTATGCCAGGGCATGACATAAAGTATTATAAGCTATTCGCCGCCACGCAACGTACGGACCCATCATCAAAGCGCCCGTTTCGCGGGGCCCCCTCACCACCACCGCGCCCTGCCCGCCCGCCCGGCCCCGCTCTCAGTCGCCGCGGCCATGATGTTGTGCTCCCGCGCCAGCCGCCGCAAGGTGCGCGTGCACCGCACCTGCATGATGCGCGCCTCGTAGCGGTCGAGCTCTTCGTCGAAGAACAGCACGTCGATGCTCATGACGCCGACGAACGCCGGCCGGACCCGCTCCAGGAGCGGCTCGAGACGCGAGACTATGAGCGCCTCGAGCTGGTGGGCGGTGAACGCCCGCGCCACGTGGATGTTCCGGAGCACCTCGTCCTCGTCCACCCGCCTTGCGCGTACGGGCGCCCCCTTTCCCCCGCCTCCGCCGTTCCCGTTGCCCCCTCCGTTCCCGCCGCCCGCCTCCTCCCGCCTCTCGCGGTTCAGCCTCTTCGCTATCGCCGCCACCTCGTAGGGGTCGGCCTGGCACCCGCCGTCCACGAGCACCGCGGGCCGCCCGAGCTCGAGGAAGCACCGCACCGCCATTTCGTATATGACAGCGGCGCCCGCCCCTTTCAACACGGCCAGCTCGCCGCGGCGGACCGCCACATCGCAATTTGGCGATGGCGGTCCGCCGCTTTTGATATCGTTGCGTTCGATCCCGTCATCCCGCTCTTCGCCATTATCCCGGTCGCCGTCGTCATACCGGAGGGGACCGAACGCCTCCTCGTTCTTCCTGCGGGGCGTCGATGGAGGCGCCTCGCCCTCGGAGTTCATCGCCACGCCCTCCTGTTCAGCGGCCCGGATATATATCCCGCGCGGGGGGGTGGGTGAAAGCGGGAACGGAGATGTTTATATCGCCCGCTCGCAATCCGCTGGCGATGAACGCCTTCGACCGCAAGGTGCGCGGCCTGACCGGCGCCGGGCTCTCCACCCGCGCCATCGAGACGCTCCAGGTCAACGTCGGCCTCAGGTGCAACCAGCGCTGCACGCACTGCCACGTCGATGCCTCGCCCCGAAGGACCGAGTGCATGACGCGCAAGACCATGCGCCAGGTGCTCGCCGCCGCGCGCAAGATGAAACCCCGGCTGGTCGACATCACCGGCGGGGCGCCCGAGCTGAACCCGGACCTGCGCTGGTTCGTCTCCGCCCTGCGCAGGGACGGCCACCCCGTGCAGGTCCGGACCAACCTGACAATTCTCCTGGAGCCCGGCATGGAGAACATGATCCAATTCTACAAGAGGCGCGGCGTGAAGCTCGTCGCCTCTTTCCCGTGCTACATGCGCCCCGAGGTGGACAACGTGCGCGGCCGCGGCGTCTTCAAGAAGAGCCTCGAGGCCCTCAGGCGCCTCAATGCCGCCGGCTACGGGAAAGAGCCCGGTCTCGTCCTCGACCTGGTCTTCAACCCGGAGAAGGACTTCCTTCCGGCGCCGCAGGCGGAGCTCGAGAAGGAATACCGCGACGAGCTCGGCAAGCTGGGCATCTCGTTCAACGGACTTCTCACCATCACCAACATGCCCGTCGGCCGGTTCCTGGAACATCTCAGGCGCAATGGAAGCGAAAAGTCCTACATGCGCCTTCTCAGGAGTACGTTCAACCCGGACACTCTCGGAAAGCTGATGTGCCTGTCCCAGATAGACGTCGGCTGGGACGGCACAATATACGATTGCGATTTCAACTTGGCGTGCGACCTCCCGGCCCGCTTTCCCTCCCGCCCCCAAAGGAAGCCCCTCATCTCCGATTTCGAGCCCGGCATCGACGGCAGGCGCGCCGTCGTCACCGGCGACCACTGCTTCGGCTGCACCGCCGGCTCGGGCTCGTCGTGCGGGGGTGCCCTGGAAAAATGAGGGGGCTATTCGTTGGGGATGCCCCGGGCTTTAGCCCGGGGAGCCTCCGCATGCAATGCGTAGAAACCCCGGATTTCAATCCGGGGAGTTCGCGGAAGGCGCAAGGCGCAAGGCGCACGGCGCATGGGGATGCCCCGGGCCGGACCGATTTCGTCCTGCTCGTCAAGAACCCGGCGCCGGGGGCCGTGAAGAGCAGGCTCGCGGCCGTGACCGGGGATGCCCGGGCCGCCGGCTTGTACCGGCTGTTCGTCCTCGACATGCTCGCCTCGTTCGAGAAGGCCTCCGTGTCCCCGGTCATCTGCTTCCACCCGCCGAAGGCGGCGGCCGCCATCCGCGAATGGCTCGGGCCGCGATACCATTTCCTGGCCCAACGGGGAGACGACCACCCCGCCCGGCTGAGGCACGCATTCGAGGATCTTTTCGCGGAGGGCGCCGGGAAGGTCATCGTCTTCGCAAGCGACCTGCCAGATCTGCCAGCCAAAATCATCAAACAGGCAGGGCGCGAATTGAAGAAGGCCGGCACGGTGATCGGCCCGTGCGCCGATGGCGGCTATTATGCCATCGGGTTCCGGCGCGAGAGCTTCGTGCCGGAGGCGTTCGAGGGCATCGCCTGGAGCACGGTGGAGACGCTGTATCAGACGGTCGGAACCCTTGTGCTTGCCGGCCACAGACCTGCCCTGCTGCCCGAATGGCCCGACATCGACACGCCGGAGGACCTGGTCGGCCTCTACGAGCGGAACCGGCGCACGGCGTTCAGGTCTTCGCGGACCATGGAGCACCTCCGTGGCATTTACGGCCGGAAAAGACGCAAGGGAGGCGACGCCGCCGATGGCTGAGGCGCCGGTCATATCGGTCGTCACGCCCATCCACAGGCTGTCACCGCGGTTCGAGGAGGTCCGCTCCAGCGTCCACGCCGCGGCCTCGCCCCACGAGCATATCATCGTCCTCAACGACGAATCGCTCTCCGGCTCCGTGCGGGCCGGGCACCCTTCCGACCGGATCCTCGTGTGCCCTCGGAAGGGCCGGGGCTTTGCCCTTGCCCGCGGGATTGCCGATGCCCGCGGGGGCGCCGTCCTGCTCCTTCACGCCGACACGCTGCTTCCGTCCGGGTGGGATACCGCCATCCTGCGATCCCTCTCCGATCCGCGCGTCGTCGGCGGCGGCTTCCGCATGAGGTTCGACCGGCCGACAGCATTTCTCCGGTTCATCAGCCGGTTCTCCGAGTTCCTGGACAGCGCGGGCGGGGCGATGTGGGGCGACCGGGCGGTCTTCGCCCGGGCGGAAGACCTCCGCGAGTGCCTTCCGGCGCTCGACGTCCCGCTCTTCGAGGATGTCCGGCTCTCCAAGGCGCTGAGAAGGCGCGGCCGGCTGGCCCTCCTGGACGCGACGGTCGTCACGAGCGCCGAGCACTTCCACAGGAACGGCCCGTTCCGGCAGACCCTGCGCATCCTCAAGGCGAGGGCGTGGTACGCCGCTGGGGGCGACCCGCAGAGGATTTACGACTACTATTATTCACGATAAAGAAAGGCAGCAAGGGAGCAAGGGAGCAAGGGAGCAAGGGAAAGGAGCAAGGCGCAGGGCGCATGGCGCATGGCGCAAGGCCGAACCGAGCAAGCGATAACGAGCATGGTTCTCCGGTTGCCCGCCCTCTTCACGGTTGGGCAATACGGAAAGCGTGCAGCGGATCGCGTACAGCGTGCAGAGGGCCGGGGACGGGACAACGAATGCTGGCAAATGTTTATCCGCTCCCCCGACCGTTCCAGTCCGGCCCGGGGTGAAAACACCTGGTCGAAGAGAATGTGCCGCAATCAAAGGTCCAAGCCCTCCTGGACAAATACGCCGTCGGCCCCGGCCTCGGCCTGCTCGTCATGGGACTGGCCTACCTCGTCTTCTGGCTCATGCCGTTCACGATAGACACGTACCTTGAGGACAACCGGTGGGCCCACAACTGGGCGTTCTCGGTCATCATCTTCACGGTCGGAGCCGCGTGGTATCAGAAGAGCCCGCTCCCGCGCGCCATCGCCGTCGTCCAGTCGCTCATGCTCCCGATAACCGCCAGCGGGTCGTTCAACACGCTCTACTGCTCGTTCGTGACGGTCGTAATAGTGGCCGTTTGGGGCGTGGTGGTCGCGGCCGAGAGGGCGAGAAAGAAGCCGTTTCTGCAGGACTGGATGGAGAAACGGTCCTGGAACTGGGCCAACATGCACACGATGATAATCAGCTGGCTCCTGATAGCGCACATGGCGTTCGTTTTCATCATCACGCGCGTGCCGCAGGAGGCCGGACTCAAAGGGGCGACAAAGAGGCTTGGGTTCCTCACCAACCTGCCGCCGGAAGCCGGGGACTTCGCCACCTGGTTCTTCAACATCACATTGCTGATTTGGGCGATACTGGCGATAGCGGAGCAGTTCAAGATGGGATACAACCCGCAGAATAAGCCTTGGCCGAGATGGTCTTTCTGGTGGGTCTTCGTCTGCATGATCGCCGGGACGGTAGGGATGGGGTTGAACGGGCTGGTGTTTTGAGGGAATGGCCCGGACCTGGGCCGGGATGTCAGTTGGAGCCGTTTATATAATACCTGTAAATGTCCCATAAGAGTTATAATTGCATGACGCCGATTCCCGCGCAAATGGGCGTGGCGAGGAATCGCGGCTCATTGAGATAATCGAATGATGTGAGTGGGAGGACTGGTGGCATGAAGCGGGTGATGTTAGAGGTTCTGGTCTTGGCGGTTTGCGGGATTATGGTGGGTCCAGTGGGAATGGCGGGGAAGCCGGAGCCGCCGACTCCGGTAGAACCTACCGATGTGCAACTAGAGATCTCCGATACTCCCCAACTGCTTGTAGTGAGCGATGGATATGCCCGGCTGTGGGATTGGGATTCGACAAACAAGATATATGTCCATAGCTGGTCAGGCAGCGATGCGACAAAGGGATTAATCGGGTATGTTGGAAGTGATGGTTCCAAGAAGATAATCGGTTTTTCATCGGAGACAACAGGAACCCGGAAGAACACGGTAACAAAGAATTACATTAAAATCTGGGAAGCTGGCGATTTGGGGACCTCACCATCACATAAATTCGAATGGACTGGCGGCACGAGTTATCCCGAAATAGGAAATACCGACGGTGATTCTGATAATGAGCTTGTTGTACTTGGATCCGGTGGGGTCGAAGTCTGGAGCATCACAGGCGATGGCATTTCGAAAGAGGCATCGATATCAAGTGTTGGCAGCGGGGGGCTGACCTTGGGCGATGCGGATAACGACGGGAGGGAGGAGATCCTTGTCGGGATGGCTGCCAACTCTTTCTCTCATGGGGTAGTTGTCGATTATGATACCGGCAGCGGATCTTACAGCATCGTCGGGGACCTCGGGCCGAAGGACGTCCAGTGCACAATCGATGAATTGAGCGTGGGGGATCTGGACGGCACTGCGGGGAACGAGATCTTCGGGAGCGGATACAATGGCAACAATATCTATGTCTGGAGGTACGCTGACGGAAAGTACCAGCAGGTCTGGACCACCCAGCATCCAGGCAACTACTCGTTCGACCAGAGCAACGAGATCGCCGACATTGATGGAGATGGAGACAACGAGATCATCTACACACAAAGGGACTTTTCGGAACTGAGAAAGCCGGTTGTGACCGATGAGCTTGCCGTTTACGAATATGGAGGCAAGGACAACAACGGCAAACAATACTGGACACTGGTCGAGAGGTATCCAAACTGCCCGGGAAATCAACAAGATGCGATGGTGTCGGGGGACCTAGACGGAGATGAAGCGGCAGAGCTTGCTATTTCTTACATGATCTGGGATTGGGATGGCGAAGCAATGGTTAATATACAAAATACGACCGATACATCTGTCAGGATATCCATATCATAAAATATGCGGTAAATACGGTCGGGGATTCAAAAAGACTTCGGGGGCCAAACCAATGCACAGGGGCATCGCGTTAGGTTTATCCCTAATACTGCTCTGTCAAGGTATACCTTCCATGAATGCAATGCCGTATTTTGAAAATGATACCAAAGAAGTTATTGCGAATCTTCATTCCCCAGATTTCAAAACAACCGTGAACATATCAATGCCCTCAGATTGGTATGTGATAAATTCCACGATGCTGGTCTCTGACTGCCCGATGGATATTTACCCCAATTCCCACCTCGAATCAATAGGAATAGAAATAAACGCCAGCACCATCTGGGCGTTTCGGGGAAAAGGAATCGGCCCATTGGGTATGCAGGACCGCTTCTTCAATGATAATAGGACCGCATTTCTCCAATTGGGTGCTTCCGGCGGTAGCCAGCAGTCATGGATAAGATTGCCCAAAAATTCCACTGTACAGAACGCCACTATGCAAATGACCATCAAAGCCCCGTCGAAAGCACCTCGCATCATAACGTTCCCGGGGGAGGCTGCAAACGACCATTGCGCCGTGGTATCCAACGCCGGAGATGTGAATCAGGATGGGTATGATGATGTTATCATTGGATCCGCGTATAATGACGCCGGCGGGACCGACGCCGGTAGAGCGTATATCCTTTTCGGCGGAAAAGAAATGGACAACATTTCCGATGTCATTATTACCGGTGGCGCAGCGAACAATGAACTCGGAGGAAGCGTCTCTCATGCAGGAGATGTGAATGGCGATGACTACCCGGATTTGATTGTCACCGCCGACGGTAATAGCGGGGGCTATGTATCTATTTACTATGGCGGCAAGAACATGGACAATGTCGAGGATGTTAGACTTAATAAACCAAGCGGTGGAGATGGGTTCGGCTATTCTGCCTCGGATGCCGGAGATTTAAATGGTGATGGCTATGACGATGTAGCGGTTGGGGCTCCTTATGTGGATTCCCAATATGACCAAACCGGGGCGGTATATGTCTATTATGGCGGCCAGAATATGGACAGCATCCCAGATCTCGTTCTCTATGGTGAAGGTTATAAGGATTTCTTTGGTGATGCGGTGGATTGTGCAGGAGATATGAACGGAGATGGATATGATGATATTATAGTTGGTGCCCCTTTTAATAAAACCGCAGGTAGCACGTCTGGAAGCGCATACTTATACTTTGGTGGTCAACAAATGGATAATTCCTCTGATGTAATCTTCCGTGGTACCCAGACTGGTGAGTATTACGGATATCGAGTTTCTGCCGCCGGAGACGTCAATAGAGACGGCTTCGATGATGTCATTATTGGGGCGAGCGGTAGCGGCCATGCCAGAATCTTTTTTGGCGGATCGGAGATGGACAATGTCATGGATGTTGAGTTATTTGGCAGTCCTGGCTTCGGTTGGGGTTGCTCAGGGGCCGGTGATGTAGATTCAGATGGATACGATGATATTATCGTGGGGGACCCGGGTAATAGTACATTATATGCAAATGGCGGCTGTGCCCACCTCTATTATGGAAATAAAACAATGAATAACATTTCAGCTATGCGGTTCTTCGGGGACATGGCTTCTGCAAATCTTGGCAGTCTAAGCGCGGTTTCCGGTGCAGGAGATGTCAATGGCGATGGATATGACGAAATCATTCTGGGTGCACCAAATGCAGACGCGAATGGAGACCATTCCGGTTATGCGGTAATATATAATTGCATACCAACCCCGCCGGCATTGCTAGACCCGGATATACTTATCGGGTCGAAAGCCGTTTGGAATCATACCGGGTTTTTCAAAGGTGGCTCAAATGTTCCAGATTTTTCAAAAGCTCTTAATGACTATCTTCGCAATGCTCCATCATGCATAACGGATGATTTTGGTAATTGTTATATTGACATTCCTATTGCTGTTCACGCAAAGAATGAAGGAAATTTTACGCTCACCGCTTTAAAGATCAATTACACTTATGCTTCTATCGTGCCAAATTTCTCTTCCAAGCTTAACGAGTATCTAAATAATCACCGGAAGGAAAAGGATATCAACGGCAATATAACCGTCCCGCTAACGATCTCATCGAGTTCTGCAGGCCATCTCAAGCTCTCCGGTCTGGAAATCAAACGTGACATGCCCCCAAATTGTCCCAAACCTATACCGAACAAGGACTTGGATGAAGACACGGCCATCGTGCCATTCTTGGACCTTCACCAATATTTCCAGGACGATTCCGGCCCCTCGTCCAATCTGACCTACTCCATAGTCTCCGCCACCAACTCTAGCCTCGTCCGCCTCTGGATTACTGTCAACAAATACCTCTCCGTCGACGCGATGACCGGCGACGCCAACGACAACTGGACCGGCACCGTCGAAGCGGTCGTGGCCTGCACGGACCCATGGGGACAACGGACAGAATCGAATCCATTTGTGATCACAATTAGAAATGTAAACGACCCGCCAATCATCACGAGCATACCTCCAACCACAGCTGCCAGGGGCCAGACCTATTATTACAACGCCACCGCCATAGACGGAGACAATGATACGCTGACATTCAGTCTGCCAACGGCTCCTGATACCATGACCGTCGGCCCCAGGACTGGCATCATCAAGTGGACGCCGACCGATGGCGGTCTCTATCCGGTCAACTTAACGGTAACTGACGGAAATGCATCCGACACCCAGCTTTTCAACATTTCAGTGCCTTTCGCCAACCGGCCACCCAGGATCATGAATACCTCAATACCGGAGGCCACTGTCGGCAGGCCCTACTCCTTCCAGATTCCCGCTATCGACGACGATGGCGACACGTTGTCCTATCTGCTCATGAGCCAGATCGCCAACATGACAGTGGATTCCTCCAAAGGGGTCCTGAGCTGGACCCCGACCATCCCCGGTACCTTTCCGGTTTCCGTGAGGGTCTCTGATGGCGAGTTCGATGTCATCTGCAATTTCTCCATCCCGGTCAAAGAGCCGGGCACCACCAACCGGCAACCGGTGATATCGAGCAAGCCGTCCACGACCGCGGCCATCGGAATTGCCTATATCTACGATGTCAAGGCCACCGATCCTGACAAGGACGCCCTGGCATATTCGCTGTTGGAGAGCCCTCCCGGGATGGTGATAGACCCCTCGTCGGGCCGGGTATCCTGGACACCAATGGCAAGAGGCAATTTCACCGTCAAGGTGAAAGTCTCCGACGGCAAGGGCGGCGAGGCCGTCCAGGAGTTCAGGATAACCGTCCTTGACCGCCTGCCCCCGGCCCTGGAGTTCTCTAGGCCATACGAGAACGAGAAGGTGAGGGGCAAGATCGCCGTCGCTGGAACGGCGACCAAGGGCACCTTGGATATAATCAAGATACAAATTCGGATCGATTCCGGTGAATGGCTCGATGCCGCTGGAACCGCAACATGGACCTTTTCGCTCGATACGAGCAAGCTCAAGAACGGGAACCATAAATTGAGCGTCCGTGCTTATGACGGAACCGGCTATTCAGAGGTCGTTGACCGGACGATAATCGTGGATAACCCCAAACCCCCGGCCAAGGGATTCATACCCTCTTATGGAGGGATACTCTTGACGACCTGTATTATGCTCTGCTTAATAATCCGAAAATATCGGCTAATGGAACGAAGATGATAAAGGAGTGAAACATTTGGCCGGGCGACCGTTTGCACTCCCCACCTTTCTGCTCGTCGGATGCATTCTTCTAACCTCAGCAGGTGGAAACGGGTTCGCCCAAAACGGAAAAACATCGATTACCTCTGAGAAAGCAAATTACATTCCAGGAGAGGATGTCCGTCTCGGCTCCACCTTCTCCGACCTCCGGGCCGCGGACTACAGCCTGGAATGGAACACGACCCTGGCCGGCACGATGTTCGCGTATTCCGGGCGGGTGGCAACCGACGGCGAATATCTTTACATCACAGCGGCCAGCGCCCGACGAAGCCAGGGCAATGTTCAGACCGTAAAGACCGATCTGAACGGGACGGAGATATGGAACAGGACCTGGGGATTGACGGATGACGACTTCCCCATAAATATTATCCTTTCCAACAATACGATATACATCGTCGGAGCCAGCGGGGACGGCCAATGGCCTGACCCTCTGTTTCTCTTGGCCTATGACGAGAACGGGAACGAGCTCTGGAACAGGACCTGGGCCGGACACGAAATGAGCTGGGGGACCGGCCTCGTGGCAGTCGGGGATTCCCTGTACATCTCCGGCTGGAGCTGGAACGTGAGCTCGACGATAGACCCGGTCCTCCTCAAATTCAATCTTCTCGTCCGGGATTTCGAATGGGCCCGTTTCTGGGATGCCGGCTCGGACGAATATGGAGAGGATATTGCCTGCTTGGACGGGCCGATATACATGGCAATATATGACTCGGCCGGCAGCGGTTATGCGGGGATAGTCAAATACGACCTGAACGGAAGGGAGATATGGAACAGGACCTGGGATTCGGGCTATGATGTCTCTTCGATTTGCACCGATGGCACGGACCTCTTCGTGGCCGGTTCCAGGAACGTGAACGGAAGCCACTCAAGCTATATCCGTTTCTATACCGAGAAGGGCGACCTCAAGATGGAGCGATTCTTTGGAGAATCCAGATTTCACAATAGCTTCTCTTCCGTTCGGGTACGGGATGGAATCGCCTATTGCGCAGGCTCCTGTCTGAAATCGACCAGCCCCGACTCCAGGGACGCGTTCCTGGTCGCATTCGACACGAGGACCGGCACAATGCTCATGAACCATACCTGGGGCGGGAATGACGAGGAGATATGCAATGGTATTGTAATAACGGATGATTCAGACATATATTGCACTGGCGGGACAAGGAGCTTCAACAACGGCTCCTGGGAGCTCTTCCTGCTGAAATACACAAATCGCATATATAGTTCGAACATGCCGGCCAGCTTCTCAGTTATCGGCCCCGACGGTCATGAATATTTCAATGGGACCGGCACGACGGATTCGGATGGCAACGCCTCGTGTTCATTCTCGCTTCCATCTGACGCGCCGGAAGGCATCTATGAGTGCCTTATCAGCGGCGATGTCTGCGGAACTGTCTTGACGAACCGTACCTCCTTTTCGGTCGTCTGGCCTTGGTCTCCGATCCTGATATTGGAGCCCCCGCCGGCCCAAAATACCCTCCAACCGGGAGAAGTTATTCCGTTCCGTTCATACGCCGGCTATGAATACCATCCAGCCCGTGGGAAAAAGCCGGCCTCGGCATCCGAGCTCTCGGTCGACCTTTACTATCCGAACGGCACATTGTATTTCACCATTGCCAATACCACCAGCGTATCCGGCTGGACCAACCTGAGCATCATCCTCCCGAAATCCACACATGCTGGCAACTATACCGTCCGCCTCCGGGGTTTCGAGGGGCTCCGCTGTGAATCCCACCTTGAGGTCCTGAATCCGGCCGGGCAAATAGTCTCAGCTGGCGACCAGGCCCAGTTTATACCAGTCGCGCCGGTCCTCGGCTCCGCCTCCGTGACCATTATTATCATCGCGTTGGTCATCGCAGGCACCGAAATAGGCAAGTTCGGCTTCCTCGCCCCCTTCGCGCCCCTCTACTCCCGCATCCGCCGCGACAAGGCCCTCGACAACCGCATCCGCCACCAGATCCTCGGCTACCTGACCGAGAACCCGGGCGAGCACTACACGGCCCTGAAAAGGGCCCTGAAGCTCTCCAACAGCGTCATCGTGTACCACCTCGCCATCCTCGAGCAGGGCGGGTTCATCCGGTCCCGGCGCGACGGGACCATGAAGCGGTTCTACCCGAGCGCCGTGAAGGCCCCGGAAACCCGCCAGAGGACGCCCGAAGAGCTGACCGAGGACATCCTCGAGGCCATCGCCAAAAGCCCCGGGATAACGCGCCGGGAGCTCGTCGAGCGCCTCGTCGTGAGCGAGGAGGCCATCGCCTACAAGCTGAGGAAGCTCGCCCGCGAAGGGAAGGTCACGGCACCGAAGAAGGGGAAGACGAGGGTGTATTATCCGGTTAGGTAATGATACCGGTCATTGGGAATGGTTCCGCGTTGAACACCCCCGATGTGCAATGTGAGGTCAATCGGAGGCTGACCCAGAGTCGCCGGTCGATCCCATCATTTAATCGGTCGTGACGCGGTGGGCTTAAATATTTCGTGTAAACGCTCCAATATGGTTATAATACTCACAAATCATCTTCGCTCTCTGAGACGGGTGAGAAAATGAACAGGCTATTAACAACGACAAGCTCGGTTTCTATCGTGCTCCTGCTCTTGGCCGTATCCTGGATGGCAAGCGGTGTATCCGCGGGCAAACCCCAGCAACCGCCCGTCTATGTCGAACCCTATGGCAAGCTCGTGATGACTTCCAGCTCGCAGCTGATGATTGGCATTTACGACGGTCGTGTTCGGATATACGATATGGTCGACGGCAAATTCAAGCACACCTGGACGGGCAACATCTCGGCGAATTACCGTGTCTATGGTGTGATCGGGGATGTGGACAACGACGGGA
>Ga0233425_10002357_pt1 | contig 37470 bp, 39 predicted proteins | sample Watercolumn_Towu_2_FD_181712 | JGI IMG/M metagenome (GOLD analysis project Ga0233425, IMG submission 181712) | Freshwater microbial communities from Lake Towuti, South Sulawesi, Indonesia - Watercolumn_Towuti2014_140_MG | ecosystem: Environmental > Aquatic > Freshwater > Lake | place... | reverse complement strand
TTAAACCTTGCTGTCAGGACAAAAGCCGGATATATAGGAATGATCGGTAGCAGGAAAAAAGTGGCAGAAATTAAGGAGCGGTTATTAAAAAAAGGAGCGCCGCGAAAAAAACTTACTGAAGTCTTCAGCCCTATAGGGTTGGAAATATATGCCCAAACCCCTGCTGAAATTGCCGTAAGCATTCTTGCTGAAATTATTAGTTTCAGGAGGAAGGAAAATAAAATACAAAAAGACCAAAATTCTAAAACAGTTATACATAATAGTTTGTAAGTTAGGAAAAAAATGGAAAATCATTCAATAAAAACATCAGAAATAAAAATATTAATAAAAGGTGCAGGCGAAGTTGCAAGTGCAATAGCACACAGGTTGTCGCAATCAAGGTTTAAAATTTGCCTAACTGAACTTGAAATTCCCCTGGCAATCCACAGAGGTACCTCTTACAGTGAAGCAGTTTGGGAGACAGAGAAGAAAGTTGAGGGATTAATTGCGGTTCTTGCAAAATCAGCTAAAGATATTATGGATATCTGGAATTCAGGAAAAATTTCTGTGATAGTTGATCCAGATGTAAAAATAAAAAACAGCCTGGATTTTAATATCTTTATAGATGCGACAATGCCTAAAATAAAAACAAATATAAAAAAAACATTTGCTGATTTAGTAATAGGCATTGGTCCGGGCTATACTGCCGGAAAAGATGTTCATATTGTGATAGAGACAAATAATACAGATAGGATTGGCACTTGGTTAAAAAAAGGTAAGGTGGATCCAGATACAAAAATTCCACTTGAAGTGGGTGGCTTTACATTTGAGAGAGTGCTTAGAAATAAAACTTCGGGAATTTTTAAAATTTTAAAAGATATGGGATCTATTGTGCAAAAGGGTGATGAAATTGCCAGAGTTGGCAAAGAGGTCCTGATAGCAGAAATAAATGGATGTGTCAGAGCCCTAATGAGAAATGGTGTTTTTGTAGGTATAAATACTAAACTTGGTGAAATAGATCCACGTCCTTACCCGGAATTATGCAAAATAATAAGGCCAAGGATGAGAAATATTTCCGGTGGTGTGCTTGAATCGATTCTTTATTGGTTTGGAAAATAAGATGAATAACGAATATCATATATCTTCTATTGTTCTTGCTGCAGGAAAGTCAATACGCGCTGGCGGAAGTCAAAAACTGCTTTTCAAGAAAAACGGTTTAACAATTATTGAAAAGACAGTACGTAGTTTAGTTGATTCTAAAGTCGACGAAGTCATACTTGTTTTGGGTTTTGAAGCAGATTTGATCCTAAAGATATTTAGTAATTACAATAATAAAAAATTGAAAATTATTATAAATACTGGTTACAACAATGGAATGAGTAGTTCAATTATTACCGGCCTTGAAAAAATACATATTAATTCCACTGCAGCAATGATCTGTCTGGGAGACCAGCCTTTTATTGACTCTGAATTAATTAATTTGCTTATCGATTGTTACAATTCCTCAAATAAGGGGATAGTTGTTCCTTTAAGCAGTAAAGGGGAAAAAGGCCATCCGGTAATATTTTCTTCAAAATATTTTGGTATATTAAAAACTTTAAGAGGAGATAGTGGTGGGCGTAAAATAATTGCAGGTAATTTAAAAGATATATTTTTTTTTAAAACTGATCACGACAGTGTTACTACCGATATAGATACATTAACAGATTTTGCAAAATATAATGATCTATAGAACTTAAATTATTTTCCGGAGATGAGGTCATTTTATAATGCTTTTTAAATTTTCTGTTATATTTATGATATAATTACAGGATCCGTTTGTTATTTTCCAATATTTTCTCAGTTGTTTTTCTTATATTCATCAGGAATAAGCGAAGAATTTGCTTTTTAATTAATGGGTGTTAACACTGACCAAATTCTTGAATTATCTTATTGAGATAAGAAAAGACTTCACAATTTGAAATATTTCACATGGGTTGAGCAGCAGGGTAAAACAGCCGAGGAATTAAATGAGCAGTGGTATGATGAGGAATATTGGGAAAAAAGACTCAATTCTTTTCAGAAATGGGATGTATTGATAAAGGAATTTAATGAAAAAGTGGGATTAATCCAAAACCATAAATAACAAATGGGTGTTATTTATAGCTACTTCTGTTTGGAAGTTTTGACAATAAAATATTATGATATGAAACCAGGTGTTATTCTTGAAATGGTGGACCTTCCTTTGCATGTTTGTAACCAGATATTTAAAGATATAATTTTACCCAGCAATCTTATTAACTGATAATATAACTTTATCAATAATAATAATTGTTTTATCAGGTAACATAGTCCAAATAGTTATTTCCAGATATTACTTTAAACATTGCTTCAGGATAGTTTTCTATCCAGTTTCTTGGAGGTTTTATTTTTTTTGCGTCTGACCATTTAAATTCATATCCGAATAATTTTCCTTCCCTTTCTTCAACTAAATCAATTTCTTGTCCTTCATAAGTCCTCCAAAAATAGAAATTAGAATGAATTGGAGAGTAGTCCCTAAATTTTAACCTTTCTATAAATATAAAATTTTCCCATAGTTCACCAACATCATTCCGCTGATCAAGCTTATTAAACTGAGCAATAACTGCATTTCTTATTCCATTATCAATGAAAAAATATTTATTTTTATTCACAATCTCATTTCTCAGATTTCTGCTAAAACCAGAGACGATTTTTATGATAAAAGCTTTTTCAAGTAAATCCAGATATCGTTGTACTGTCTTAATATCAGCCCTTAAATTAACTGATAATTCGTTTAAAGAGACCTCTTTTCCTATCTGGAAAGCCAGCAATTTAAGAAGGTCGGTCAGAAGTCTTGATTTTTTTACCCTGTCAAAAGCAAGGATATCTTTTAACAGGTAAGAATCAGTTATTTCAAATATAAGTTCTATTTTTTCCTGTTCTTTGGTTACCTGCACAATTTCAGGATAGGAGCCATAAACTAGAAAATCTTCTATTCTTTCCATAAGTTCAAATCTTGAAAAAGACAAAGACAGTTCAAGCTGTGACATGGGATAGAGAATAAGAGTATTTTTCCTGCCTGTTAATGGTTCTCCTACCTGGCCTGCCAGTTCAAACGAAGATGAACCTGTAACAATTACTTTTATTCCGGGAACCTGATCAACAATTATTTTCAAGGATTCTCCTATATTAGGAATATTTTGAGCTTCATCAATTGCTATCAATTCATAACCTTCAGCATAAGGCAGAATTTGCTTGAAATCTTTTGAACCCAGCAGTTGCTGCAACCTTATATTATCCCCGGAATCCAGCCTGTACCTCAACTTTGTTTGCTGAAGGTAATTTTGCAACAGCGTTGTTTTTCCAACTCTCCTAGGTCCATAGATTACTAAAGCTTTATTTGGTTTAATATATTTATCTAATGGTTCATATATTCTTTTAAACATAAAGAAATAATAATACAAATCCTTAAATTTGTCAAAATTTATGGAGTTTAAATCCATAAATTATTTTTAATTTATGGATATGAGGAACTTAAATTGAGTAATTAATATCTGGTCTATTTAAAAGAAGGAAATTAAAATAACATGAATTATTGATTGCTTTACCCAGTTTGCACAATTTGCAAAAGACAATAATGTTGAAATTTACTTTGAGCCCATAAACTTTTATCTTACATATTTTATCTGTACACTTGATGAAGGTGCAGAGTTTATTAAAAAATAGGTTATAGCAATATAACACTTCTTCCCGATACCCACCATATGCATATAGAGGAAAAATCCATGACAGATAGCATTGTAAGCCATATATCTCTTATAAATTATATACATTTTTCTGCCAGCAACAGGCAGGCTCCAGGTTTTGGAAATATTGACTACAGGTCTGTAATAAATGCTTTAAGAGAAACTAAATTTAATGGAGTCATAAGCTTTGAGATATTGCCCCTTCCTGATGATATGTCTGCAACCAAGCAGGCAATAGTGTATGTAAAAAAACTGCTAAATGAAGTATAAAAGATAATTATGTGTTGACTGTTAACATTTAACAGCTTATAAATTTCTTCCTTATCTCATTGATGAATTAAATTCATCAGGGATTGCAAAGATAAAATTAATATTTGGACTGGGATTACATAGAAAACACACTGAGAATGAAAAGCTTAAACTAGTAGGCACATATTCTGCAGCAAAGGCAGAATTGATAGATTCTTACAGAAATAAATGTAGATTTTTAGGAGCAACTTCCTTTGGAACACCTGTTGAAGTATTTGAAGAAGCGCTTGATGCTGATCTTTTGATTGCAACCGGAAATATAGAATATCATTATTTTGCAGGTTATTCCGGAGGTGCTAAAGCTTTGATGCCTGGCATTTCCAGTTATGCTGCAATTACCAACAACCATAGCTATATGCTTAAATATAGTGCTTGTGTTGGAAATATACTTGATAATCCAGTAAGAGCTGACATTGAAGAAGCAGGAAAGCTTGCAGGCATAGATTTTATAATCAACGTTATACTTGATGATTCCAAGCGAATAATAGGTGCAGTTGCAGGGTCAAATAATACAGCATTTCTTGAAGTTGTTAAAATATACGACAATATTTTTAAAAATATCATCTGATGTAGGTTATAAATTTAAGAAATCAGCAGCTTCAATTTACGGAATTACCAGATCATTTTTTTTAAATAAAAAAACATACGATCTGCTTAATACCACATATAATAAATCCCAACAGTTATATAAATCCCTCTACGATGATTATTTATCCCTTGGAAATTTTACTGAGTTGATACTGTATATTTATATTACTGAAAATATAGACAAAAAGATTCTTAATTTATTTAAATTTGATTTTTGTATTAAGAAAATAAGTTAAAAGTTGATTTAATCTGGGAATTCAGTTTTATGTTTTGAAACCAACAGAAACGATTCATTCTTTAACCAGTTGCTCCATAAGGAATATAGTATGTTGTAAAAAAACTTAGAAATTCGATTTGTAATGGAAATATAAGGAATTGTTACAACATATGTAATAGGTATTTAGATTGAGTTTCCGGGAAAATATCCAGTCTGCTATAAATAGATAAATCAGTTTTATAAATATTAAGTAGCTGCAGTATTAATAATACCCAATGATATTATTGTCACTATTCTTTATCATTATGGTAAAATAATAAATAATCCTGAAAATCTTTTTTATCTATTAAAAAGTAAATATGAATATAAAATTTATTGAACATGCCGAAATAAGAATGAAGGAGAGAGGCGCCTCAACAAAAGAAGCACTTCTAGCTATTGAAAGGGGTGAGAAATTTACAGCAAAGTTTGATAGGGTTGGTTATAGGAGAAACTTTTCTTTTGGCAAAACATGGAAAGGAAAATATTATAATACAAAACAGGTTGAAGCATACACTGTACAAGAAGGTGATGATTTGATTATTGTAACTGTTATTGTAAAATACTTTTAGGCAATTAAATGGAGGTAAGAATTGGAAATAAGTTATGATAAAAAATACAATATTGCATATATAAAGATTCAGGAAAAAACCAGTAAGGTAGAAACCATAACGTTAAGTGATGAAGTTAATATAGACATTTCTCCTGACGGTAAGTTATACGGGATAGAGCTTTTAAATGCAAACAATCAGTTAAAGCCACTGGATAATGAAATAGTTTTTAAAGATACGGTAACTGGTAAAAAAACGAGAATACCTATTGGTATAAGTTAATTATAGGCTTTAATTTGGGGTTATTAATTGACATATCCTAAACTGTAATGGTATTTTATTGTTATCACGATGAATAAAACAATATCTTTTGTTAGGGGCCGAAGATTAACAGATATAGTATAATTAATATACCATCCTCAGGATTTTATAAAAGCTTAAATACTGATTTTACCAGAGTCTCAACACCTAATGGCAAACAGTTTTCATCAAAATTGAAGAGGTTACTGTGAAGCTGCTGATTAAGACCTTGATCACTTCCGGAACCTCCAAGGAAGAAATAACACCCGGGAACCTTTTGCAAATAAAATGAGATATCGTCACCACCCATTGTCTGTTGCGGTTCAATTACATTTTCAGCACCTGCTGCCTCTATGGCACTTTCGCAAACTATATCGGTTATTTTACTGTCATTTACGGTTACAGGATACATGTATTTAAAATCAAACTTATATCCTGCCCCCATGCTTTGCGTGACGCCTTTTATAACCCGCTTTATTTTTGCTGCAATAATCTCATTAAGGCTCTGATCCAGCGTTCTTACTGTGCCTTCAAGCTCAACTTCACCGGCAAGGATATTAAAGGCCGTGCCACCGTTTATTTTTCCGACTGTTAAAACACATGGGGAAACCGGATTAATTTCCCTGCTTACAATTGTCTGCAGGCTATCAATTACTTTGCCTGCTGCAACTATTGCATCAACACCTTCATGCGGCATGGCCCCATGGGTCCCTTTGCCGGTTATTTTTAATTTGAAATAGTTTACACTGGCCATTATGGGCCCTTTTCTTATTCCTATTTTGCCTGAAGAAATTCTGGTCCAGATATGAAGGCCCACAAGCGCCTTAACATCCGGGTTTTTTAATACTCCGGCATCAATCATTGGTTTTGCTCCACCGGGTGATTCCTCAGCAGGCTGGAAAACAAATTTGACATTTGCTTTCAGCAGATTTCTGTGCCTGGCCAGTATTTTTGCAACAATCAGTGCAATTGCCATATGTCCATCATGGCCGCAAGCATGCATGAAGCCCTCATGTCTGGAAGCATAGTCGAGTCCTGTTTTTTCAATTACAGGCAGTCCGTCCATATCTGCACGTATCATCACTGCTTCTGATGAAGGATTTTCTGAATAAATATTGCCAACAAGCCCGGTATTGGCAATCCCTGTCTTTACATCAAGGCCAAATTCCCTGAGCTTTTTTTCTATAAACTTCGAAGTCTTAATTTCTTTAAAACCGGCTTCAGGAATTCTATGGAGATCGCGCCGCAGGTCGATAAGTTCGGAAGTATAGTTTTTTAAGTCTTTAATTTTATCAATCATAATTTACCCAGGATGGGATTTTATTAATTAACTTTTACAAGCCTTTTTAAGACTTGAATTTTATAAGTTAAATATACATATTTTATTATTTATTTATTTTAAAATGAAATGAAATATTATAAAAAACAAATTTTGTTTTTTATTCTTTTTAAACCAACTATAAAAATGCTATACTTTATGCAAAATAGGTGAAAAGAGAATATAGTTGGTTAAAATAATTAAACCTGTCAATAAGAAAAAAAATAAATATCCTTCCAATAAAAAAGCATTTATTTTTGGCAGAAGGTGTTACACATGTTTTGCAAATTGCTGCTGGCGATTTTGTAAGCTTTTCGAAAAAAAATAGGCAAGAACTTCTGTCATTAAAAAAATCTCAATGAAATTAAAAAAACTTGGTAAAACTAATTTAATGGTTTCACAAGTTGCTTTTGGCGGCATTGAAATTTCACGGATTGAAAAATTAAAAGCTGTTAACCTGATACAAGAGGCAATTTCTCTTGGGATAAATCTGATAGATACTGCCCATACTTATATGCATAGTGAAGAAATTATTGGGCAGGCAATAAAAAAGCTTAGGAATTCAATATTTTTATCAACAAAATCAATGAGTACATCTAAAAAATTGCTATTATCTGATCTGGCTTCAAGCTTTAGAAATCTTAAAACTGATTATCTGGATATTTTTCTTTTCCATGATTGCACCCGGAAAAAATTTGAAGAGTTATCAGCAAATGGTACTCTCATGCAGGTAATGAAAGAGAAGCAAAAGGGAAATATCAGGAATATTGGTTTTTCCAGCCACTCTCCGGCAGTTATTGAAAAATATTATGAATTTGATGATTTCTCAGTTCTTATGATGCCAATAAATTTTGTATCGACTGAGTTTACAGAAAATAATATTTATAATAAAGCAGTTTCTGAAAATATTGGTATTCTGGCAATGAAACCTTTGGGGGGTGGAAGATTATCAGACATTCAATTATGCTTTAAGTATCTGAATAAATTTAAAGAGGCGATCCCGGTAATCGGTGTTGAAACTATAGAGGAACTCAAACAGGATATTTCATGTATGAAAAAATCAAAAATATTATCAGATAAAGATCTATTAAAAATCTCCAAAATAGTTAAAGAAATTGGAAAAACTTACTGCAGGGATTGCAGATATTGTATGCCCTGTCCACAGGGGATAAATATTCCGCTTGTAAACTTTGTAAAGATAAATTACAAAAGACTTAATAAAAAAGTAGTTTTCAATGATGAATATATTTCTGAAGTCAGGAAATCCAGCTTATGTAATGAGTGCTTAACCTGCGAAAATAAATGTCCTTTTAACCTTCAAATTGTTGATATGCTTAAAGAGAACATGGAATTTTACTTAAAAAAATATTTTAGCCATAAATCTTAAAAGCTGTTTTTACACCCTCATAGGCATCTTTGCAGTAATAATCACATCCTGTTTTTTTTCTTACAAGTTCAGTAACAGGAGCTCCTCCAATCATAATCTTTATTTTGTCTCTTAGGCCTTCTTTTTTAATTAATTCAACTGTATCATTAATTGAATTAAAAGACATGGTCAAAAGACAACTCAGCCCAATTAATTTTGCATCTCTTTTTTTAATCTCTTCAGTAAAACTTCCCGGGCTTACATTAACACCAAGATCGATAACTTCAAAACCGGAATTTTCTAGCAACATTTTTACTAGATTTTTTCCCAAGTCGTGAACATCCCCAAAAACAGTACCAAGAATTATTGTTCCCCTTTTTTCAATTTCTATCCTGTTTATATATGGCTCCAGTATTTTATTGCAATTTCTCATAATTTCTCCGGCAAAAATTAAATCAGGAATAAAATATGTTTCTTTTTCAAAAAGCTTTCCAATTTCAAAAAGAGCCGATCGAAGCTCATGAATTATTTCTTTTATATCTTCACCACGGTTTATTTTATCCCGCAGACTTATTTCAACTTTTTTTTCATCAAGGGAAACAAAGTTCTTAAATAAATCATTTTTAATTATATTTTTACTGAGCATATCTTACTATTATCTTATAATTAAGAGTCAGTCAGGCAAAACCATATAAACCTGTTTCCTATTTTTTCAATTTCTTTCCAGGTTTTTTCAAGGATTTTTTCGTTACCGGTTATTTCAAGGTATTCTTTCTTTTTTTTATCCCAGGGTATCAGCTCACCGGGACCGGGTTCTAATAATCCCTGATTATCTTTTTTGTTTGAATTCATCTTAATTCTCCTTTAAAAAACCCAAAAGCATTTTCAAAATAAAAATAATTTTTACAGAAAATTTATTTGGATTATATTTCTAATTACAAAAGTAATTAATATTGGCCAAATTCAAAAACAGCTTCTGTTAATGCCCGAACATTCTCAATTTTTGCATCCTGCTGAATGGCTCCTCCTGCGTCCAGAATATAACCTCCATATTTGGCGACTTTTTTTATTACTTTTTTGCAGAATTCTTTAATTTCATCAGGTTGTGAAAAGGCGAGCATATCATTGGGAATACCACCGCTTAAACAAAATTTTTCACCAATTTTATTATAAACTTCAAAGATATCTTCTTTGTCAACATGGTAAATTATGCTTTTTTCAGGTAAAGTTTTGACATAATTTGTCCAGTGACTCCAATCACCCTCCGCATACCACAGTGTTTGAATTTTATTTTTCCATAACTCTTCGATTATTTCTTTAAGAGTTGTCCAGTATATTTCCTTAAAAATCTTTTCAGAGAATAGATTGCCGCGATGCAGCCAGAGTCCGACAGGAAATTTTTTTTCAGGATCCGATGTGTACAATGCATTTTGAAGAAGGTGATACTGCAAAGCTTTACATGCTGCCAAAACTTTTTCAGGCCTTCTGTAAACATCAATGCATAACTGTTTGAAACCTCTTAATTTGTTGGCAAGAACATCCATTGGAGCTATTAGAATACCAATAACTGATGAAACGGTTCCGGAATCTTCTTTCATCAGTTGAGCCTGCTCAATATTTTTATAATCATAATGGAGCATGGCCATTCCGCCTTTTAACCAGGCCATATTATTGCTGAAGGTGTTTTTTGCACCCGGTGGCAAAAAGTATTTTGACACGCGCGGTAGCCATATATTGGCTAAAAATTCAGTAGGACTTTCAATTAATAAATCATAATCATTTTCATGCATATATGCATCTTCTTCATCTTCAGGCTCCAAATATTGGAAGCCGGCGTCTGGAGGTAAATCTATTCCAGGGACTTTAAAATATTTTAAACCAATTGTTTCAGTAAGCCCCGTCCACACGTAAATAGGATTTGTCAAAGTACCATCCCATTTAAAATCCCTGGCACATTTTCTTATGGAGAAAAAAGCTTTTTCAAGGTCATGAGTAACTTCTTGTATTGAATATCCTACATATTTGGCACAAAATTCTGCTGCATATATTCTAAGAGGTACCCTATCAGGTTTTTCATTTCGCATAGCAGTAATTAACCTTTTTGCTTTTTGATCATAAATTTTTTCCAAGTTGGTTTCTGGCATTTACTTCAGAGGATATTTTTAATAAATTGAATTTGTTTATTTAATGTTAACCGGGAAGTCAAAGTTTTACCCGGTTAACATTAAATATATTTAATTTTTTATTGTTCTATCCAGGACGGGATTTCAAAAGTAAACCCTTCCACCTGTTTTCCGCCAAGGTATCCAAGAACTTTATTGCCGTTTTGAAGCTGGTAATGCTGCATAGGAATATTTTCAGAATCAGCAAGAACTGTATGATCATCTGTGAGACTATAATTATAGCTTCCGCAAACACCCGTATAAACATTTTCTTCAATATATTTTTCTATAGCTTTATGATCTTCTACATTGTTTAACGCTTTTACAGCATTAACCCAAATCATTAATGAATCATAAGTAGCAGCAGCCATATTTCCTGGTTCTGTTCCAAATTTTGCCTTGTAACTTTCGGTAAATGCCTTACCTACATCATTTGGCAGAGCAGCGAGGGTGGACCATCCAAGCACACCATTATGTTTGGTGGCCGCAAGATCAACATATTGCGGTAGTCCCATTGCATAACCGATATCTACTATTGAATTGGTTGGATCCAGTAAAAATTGATCAACAAAAGTTTCGACATCAGTAGGTTCCACATCTTCAAACAAAATAAGTGAAGGTTCCGTATCTCTGATCTTTGTTAGAATAGGGGTCCACTCGACAGTATAATAGGGGAACACCTCGTCAACAGCAATTTCCCACCCTGTCTCTGCAGCTCTGTCTCTTGCTGCGCCCAGGACATTGAGTTCCCATTCATAATCTCCTATTAATATGGCTATTTTTTTATTGGGAAATTCATATGGGAGATTATTCATTGTATCGATCATTTGACGTCCCCAGTCTTTTTCCACACCGGCTGTAAAGAATACATTTGAATAATCCGGGTTTTCTCTTACCAGGTCAGATGCAAGATAGGTTCCGTCCCCATTAAGATAGATAATATCATATTTTCCAAATGCCTCTACATCGGCTCCAACACCTGCATAGCCTGTTACCACTACATCCACTTTATCCCTTAAAATAAGAGTATCTGCAGCTGCAATTGTTTTTTCTGCTGCATTATCTTCAATATCGTAGGTAACCAATTCCATTTGTCTTCCCAGAAGTCCTCCGGCTTTATTTATTTCATCAATAGCCAGCTCAACCCCATTCTTCATCATTTCTCCATCAGCTGCAAAAAATCCTGTAAGAGGCATTGGGCCACCAACTTTAATAGGCTCTTTTGAGGTAGCTTTACATCCGGCAAAGGAAACAAAGGTAGCTAAAAGAATGATTATGCCAACAAAACCTGCAATGATAAAAAATTTTTTCATATCGGTCTCCTTGTGCAATTTGATTATATTTAAAAGATTACTGTTTATTCTTTTTTTGGCACCTCCTTTGAAGAATAAACATCTTATATATTTTTATATTTATAAAAGGCAAACTATTGAAATAGGTTAATACTTTATGTATACTTTATTTTGTATTATATATTATTTATTTCTTTTTATCAATAAGGATAAACTTTTAAAAGTTTTATATAATTGTGAATAATAAAGAAATAATATTAAAAGTGGAAAATCTCACTAAATCATTTGGAGAAATAGTTGCCTGTGACAATATATCCTTTGAGGTCGAAAAAAAAGAGATTTTCGGAATTGCAGGGCCCAATGGTGCAGGAAAAACGACTTTATTTAATTGTATATCCGGATTGTACCGGTCAGCAGGCAAAGTAATTTTCGAAAATTTGGATATTTCAAAATTTAGAGCTGACCAGATATGTCATGCAGGTCTGGCAAGAACTTTTCAAATTCCTCTATTATTTAATTCAATGACAGTTTATCAAAATATAAAAATCGGTGCTTATTTTGGCCGACAGAAATCTCATTATGTAGAAAAAGAAATAGAAGATGTTCTGGATTACTTTGATATAAAGGGTATAAAAAACAATAATGTCAGCAATTTAAAGCTTCTGGATAAAAAACTTGTAATGCTTGCAGCCGCAATGGCAACCAAACCTAAGCTATTAATGCTTGATGAGCCCATGGGCGGACTGTCACCATCAGAAATTAAATTTGTCACCAGTTTAATTCTGGATCTTAACAGCAGTAAAAGCATTTCAATTATAATAATTGAGCATTTAATGAAAATTCTGGTTGATGTAGCAAAAAGACTTATGATAATTGATAACGGAAAAAAAATATGCATTGCACCACCAGCCAATATTTGTAAGGATAAACATATAATTAAGATTTATCTGGGTGATTCATATGCTTGAGGTTCAAAATTTATATACATATTATGATGACTTTAAGGTATTGAATGATGTTTCAATTAGTATAGAAAGCGGAAATTTTGTTTCTATAATAGGGCCGAATGGCCATGGAAAAAGTACCTTACTTAAAACTATTTGCGGGTTGTTAAGACCAAAATCAGGTATTATTAGATTTAATGACAAAATAATAAGTAATCTTCCCGCCCATTTACTGGTGGATATTGGGATTGTATATGTGGCTGAAAAAAGGCATCTTTTTCCTGAGATGACTGTCTTTGAAAATTTACAGCTTGGTGCATACAGTTCGCATTCAAGGAAAATGGAAAAAGAAAATTTAAATTATGTATTTGATTTATTCCCTAAATTAAAAATTAGAAAAAAACAGCTTGCTTCAAATTTAAGTGGTGGTGAGGCAAGGATGCTGGCAATTGGAAGGGGACTAATGTCCTCCGCCAAGTTTTTAGCTATTGATGAACCTTCGCTGGGTCTTGCTCCAAATTTAAGAGTTGAAGTTTTTAATAAGATTAATGAGATAAATAAAAATGGGATCACTATTTTGCTTGTTGAACAGACAATTACAGAAGCTGCAAAATATATAGATAAAGTATACCTTCTCGAAGATGGAAGCATTACCTTTGAGGGCACAACTGAGGATGCGTTATCCAATAATCATATTAAGAAAGCATTTTTGGGATTGTAAATTATATAAAGTAAAAGGATATTTTTGTAAAATGCTGCGACAATTTTTGGAGGTCTTAGTCAGTGGGATAACTCTTGGTTCTATTTATGCAGTTTTGGCGCTGGGACTTACAATTGTATATGGTGTCTCAAAAATTTTTAATCTGGCATACGGATCTTTTTTTACCTGGAGCGCCTACCTGGCCTGGATACTTACCGGTGGACATTTTAAATTGAACTATCTGATTGTTATTCCATTAATGATTCCTATATTATTTTTTATCGGTATCGGGATGGACAGGGTATTAATTTACCCTCTAAGAAAAAGGGCCGACTGGCAGACAACTACAATCTTCTTGACATTAGGGCTTGCCTTATTTTTAGATACCCTTGCTCAGATCGTTTTTGGACCAAGGGTTAAATCTCTTCCCTCAATATTTCCAGGCAGTATAGAAATACATTCTTTCACAATAAGTAAAAATACAATAGGAATATTTTGCCTCTCAATTTTACTGGTTATCCTGATAGAACTATTTTTAAGTAAAAATAGAATTGGAATGGCTATGCGCGCAGTATCACAGGATCAGGAAGGCGCACGGATTGTGGGTATTCCTTTAGACAGATTATTCAGCTATGCTTTTGGCTTTTCAATTGTTTTAGTAGGGGTTACCAGTGTTTTTGTAAGTTCATTTTATAATATTTCTCCTTCTGGAGGTTGGAATCCTTTTATAAAAGCATTTGTTGTTGTTGCTTTTGGAGGGTTGGGAAGCACTAAAGGAGCTTTATATAGTGCCTTTATATTGGGTATACTTGAGGCTATGGTAGCTTGGCTGATAGGTGGTGTCTGGATTATGCCCTTCTGGTTCATAGTATTGTTGATTTTATTGATCGTGAGGCCATATGGTCTGATTGGAAAATGGGGTTAAAAATCTTATTTATTTGAGGGTTATAGATGGTTTTTAGAAAAAAAATTAACAGACAGGTTTCTATTTTAATTGTAATATTTTTTATTTTTGCTATTCTCCCAGTTTTTTTTGGTAACACTCCCTTTATAATGCATCTCCTTGTTTTCAGCCTAATATGGGCTTGCCTTGGTACGATCTGGGATCTGGTGTTTGGATATGCAGGTATTCTAACGCTTGGCCAACTGGGTTTTTTTACGATAGGTGCGTATGCTTCTGCAATGCTAACTACAAATTTAATGGTTTCCCCTTGGGTAGGAATAATTTTTGCCGGAGTGGTGGCAGGTATTGTTGGAGTTCTGCTTGGAATTCCATGCCTTAGGCTAAAAGGTGCTTACGTTGCTCTTATCACTTTTGCTTTTCACCTTGTTTTACCAACCCTAATTCACAGAGGGGATATTATTAAAACCGGAGGAACAAAAGGAATATTTGAAATAGTTCCTTTAAAGATTGGCGGATATGTCTTCAACCAGCTTTATAAGGTTCCATGGTTTTATGTGTTTTTGGGTTTGACAATATTGGTTTTCTTTATAATCTATAAAATTATTAATTCATCATTTGGTAGTGCTTTTGTAGCCATTCGGGACTCGGAAGACTTTGCTAAAAGTCTAGGTATAAATATTTACAAAACAAAATTAATGGTATTTGGACTGACTGCTGCGCTTGCTGGGGTAGTAGGAGCATTTTATGCTCATTATGTTGGATATATTGGATCAAAAATACTTAATTTTGATTCGTTTTTATTTATTTGGGTAATTATGGCTATTGGAGGTGTTAGCAGGTTTCCAGGAGTATTAATTGGTTCATTTATTATTACGGTAATAAATGAGCTTCTGAGAGGCTTTGAAACATACAGGCTTTTAATATTGGGGGCGCTTGTCATAATATCAATTATTTTTATGCCAAATGGAGTTATGGGAGGGTTAAATGCAATAATAGATCGCATTGCTTTGCTTATTAAAAAAGGTCAAAAACTTTGACAGATAAAATAAAAATTAACAGGGGAATGAGCTAAATGAGTGTATTTGAAATGTTAATGATACTATGTTTTGGTATAGCCTGGCCCTTTTCAATATATAGATCATATAAATCAAAAACAATAAAAGGCAAGAGTTTCTTTTTTCTATTAATTATATTACTTGGTTATATTTCAGGAACTGTACATAAAATTGTATATAATTTCGATTACGTAATAATCCTGTATATTTCAAATTTAATTATGGTAAGCATTGATTTAATCTTATATTTAATTTATAAGAAAAATTTGATAAAAACCAGTTAGCATATGAATAAACTGGAGGTATATTTTCTTTATTAAAAGAAATTAAAATATAAGTTATAATTGATATAAATTAATTAATGTATACTATATACTAAAATATTATATCCGGTATGTATAATTTTTTACGCTAGGTTATGTAAATGGACATCTTTTCAAAATATAAAATAGAACATAATTCACTTAGTGAAATGGCTTACAACAAGATAAAATCCCTTATTATAGATAATAGCCTTAAACCAGGAGAGAAGATAATTCAGGAGAAAATGGCTGCGGACCTTGGCATCAGTAAAATACCCCTAATACAGGCTCTGACAGTTCTACATAATGAAGGACTGCTTGAGAAAATACCGAGGAAAGGTTTTTACGTGAAAAAATTCTTAAATGCTGAAATTGCAGATATTTTTGATATAAGATCAGCTCTTGAAATGCTCTGCGTATCCAAAGTTATAGAAAAAATGAACCCGGAGATAGAAAAAACTCTTAAAAGCTTTATGGATGATTTTAAAATTTATTACCAGAAAAAAAATTCTAAAAAGTATTATGAGACTGATGTAAAATTTCATCAATTTCTCATAGATGCAGCGGATAATGAAATATTGAAAAGCATTATAGATAATTTTAATATTTTGCTTATCTGCTACACAAAAGGCTTTGTGCTTGAATTAAATGAAAGTTATTCTCAACATAATAGTGTTATAGAATCATTGCTTGAAAAAGATACTGAAAAGGCAGAGGCTGCCATAAGACAACATATACTTAGAATAAATGAAAAATTTAAATTAATTAATAATAATTAAATAATTTAAATCATTAATTTTGCCCCTGAGAATTTTAACAGTAATTTTAAAAAATTAATTTATCATTGTAATTAATAATAAAATAATTTATAATATATATTGTATACAGAATATTAATTGTAATATTAGTTATTTTACAGAGGTCTATCATTACTTTAAAATAAAAAATTAAAAGAAAGGGAGAAAAAAAATGTCTTTAAGAGATAACTGGTCAGATGAAGAAAAAAGCTGGGATTATTTTAGGGATGGATTCAGACATGAAAATTCTGCCAGACATATTTTCGGACAGGATGGCTGTGATTGGCAAGAAAGAATCAATTGGGCAAGAATGAGAGAGTATCGACTGGGTAGATTGCAATGGGCAATGAAAAAACATGATATCCAGGTTCTGCTGCTTAATTTTGGTGAAAATATAAGGTATGCAAATGGTACCTGGGATTATAACTGGAAGGGTAATAATGGAACAAGGTATCTTCTTATTTTTCAGGACAAAAAGCCTTATTTTTTTGATACGGTTGGAATGGACATGGAAGTTACAAGAATGTATTGTCCATGGATCACTGAAGACAGGCTTGGTGTAGCTATAAGCTACAGATTTGCAATCGGAGGTTATCAGGACCAGTGTAAAAGGTACTGGGAAGAGATCAGAAAAGTGTGCATAGATAACGGTGTTGATATTAAAAAAGATAAGCTAGGCTTGGATGTAATTGATATCGGAGGTTATGAGATTGGTAAAAGCCTGGGTATAAATATTGTTCTTGCGGGACAGGCTATAAATGATGCAAGATATGTTAAAAATCATGATGAGCTGGAAGCCTTAAAAATTGCAGCTGCATATACAGATATGGCTTACTGGGCAGCCAAGTATGAATTTGCAAAACCTGGTGTAAGAGAAAGAGAAGTTGAGGGCCAGGTTGTTAACTTTATGTATAAATGCGGGGCACAACATTGCTGGGGAACAAATGTGGCATCGGGAGGCAATACAAATCCCTATATTCGTGCCTTTACAGATAAACTGATAAGACCCGGGGACATGATAATTCTTGATATCAATACGAATCATTATTACGGTTATGTTTGTGATACGGTCAGAAGCTGGGTTGTGGGTGCTAAAATGAGCAAGAAGCAAATAGATGTTTACAAGAGATGCTATGATTACATGTTAAAATCACTTTCAGCGATTAAAGCAGGAAATACAACCGGTGATATTGCAAAAGCTTGGCCAAGATATTATGACAATACTTATAAAACTTGTACCCTGGTTCAGTTTGGTCACACTATCGGGTGTGGTTTATATGAAGGCTTCTGGATTGCTCAGGGATTCTCAATAGATTATCCTGTTGAGCTTCAGGAAAACATGTATCTTGCTATTGAGACCTATGCAAGCGACGGACCCGGCGGGGATACAGGAGTAAGAATTGAAGAAAATCTTGTAGTTACAAAAGATGGATTTAAACTGTTCAGCTTGTTCCCGCTTGAAGAAGAGGCGGTAGGTACTCCTGATCAATATTATAAATAAATCTATAATTGCAAAATGGTAAAGGTTGTGTATATTTACAATTTAAAGAAAGGCGTGGATTCCAAAGAATTTGAAGATTATTACTTCAAGATTAGAATCCCGCAGGTCATGAAAATACCTAATCTTGAAAAATTTAGCTTCAATATTAATTCCGGAAACGAGAAATCGCCATTCAGATATATGGCAGAATGCTACTACATGGATTTAAAAACAGCCAAAGAAACACTCCAGTCAGACTATTTTAAAGATGTGCATGGTTATATTTCAGGCAAACTTGCGGACATGAATGTAATGTTTTATGACACCCAAGAATGGATACCTTCTGAATGGAAGGAATAAATATTTTGCTGTATTTTTTTAAGTAAAAAATTTGAATTTAGGTATTATCTATGAAATTAAAAGCTAAATGGGTAAAAATTACAGATGTTGAACCAATACTTCCTATAGCTCATATAAATACTGATACCTGGGGACTGATTACCAAAGATACCTGTGGAGTCGAGAATATCAGATTGTCTATTAGTGAAATAAAACCAGGGGGGTGTGCGGAGAGTTTTGTTCATGAAGGTTTTCAGCAGCTTACATTTATTTTATCGGGAAGGGGAAAAATTTCAGTTAATAATGAAGATTTTTTTGTTGAACCTGACGGCTGCCTTTTCATTCCTGATACTACTGAACATAAAACTGAAGTTATAGGCAAGGAAACTTTAAGACAGATAATAATTCTGGTAAAAGTTCCAGAAGAACAAAAAACAAATCAGAAGTAAAATCTCAAGGAGGCATAATGATTAATTTTGAATATCTTGAACCTGCCAGTCTTGAGGAGGCGGCAGGGTATCTGAAGAAGTATTCATATGAAGCAAAATTAAAGGCTTCAGGAATTTCTTTGCTTCTATTGTTGAAGCAGGGTTTTTTCACTCCAGGATATTTAATAAGTTTACTGAAAATTAAAAATCTTTCTTACATTAAAACAGATGACTCAAAAAATCTTCTTATTGGGGCGTTGGCAACACACAGAGAGATTGAAATGTCAGAAATTATTAACAGTCATTTTTATGCCCTTGCTGAAATGGAGTATGACCTCGGATCTGTCCAGATTAGAAACAGGGGCACAATTGGCGGGTGCATTTGTCATGGGGACCCCTTAATTGATCCCCCTGCTGTACTGATAGCGTTGGATGCTGGTGCCAAAGCATTCAGTTTGCGCGGTGAAAGAATAATACCCTTTTCTGAATTTTTCAAAGGCTATTATGAAACAGCCTTGGAACAGGATGAAATACTTACTGAACTTGTAATACCAAAAATACCTTCAAATGCTGGGTGTGCATATATTAAACATACATTAAGAAAGGCAATGGATAAGCCTTTTGTCGGTGTAGCTGCATATCTTGAAATAGATAGAAACACTGGAATTTGTAGTAATTCAAGGATTGCTCTTGGGGCAATTTCACCAACTCCAGTCAGAGCTATTGATGCAGAAGAAATGCTTATCGGCAAAAGACTAGATAATCAAACAATAGATAATATTTTCAGAGACTATGAACTTGAAGATATGGAGTTCAGTTATGATATCAGGTGTCCTTCAGATTATAAGAAATGGACAACTCCTGTAATTATAAAAAGAGCGGTAAAGACAGCTCTGGAAAGAGCTAGTAAAGAGTAAATTTAATTAATATTTTATTCTTTAGTGTCAGGGAGGTTACTAAGTTGGCCAAAAGAAAAATTAAACTGGATATCAACAATAATATATATGAACTTGAAATAGAACCAAACAGAATACTGGCGGATCTTTTAAGGGAAGAACTGGGGCTTACCGGAACCAAAAAAAGCTGCGATATCGGAGTTTGCGGAAGTTGTACGGTTTTACTTGATGGGAAAGCTATAACATCGTGCATTACACTTGCTGTGGATTGTGTAAATAAAAAGATACTGACTATTGAGGGGGTTGCAAACGGTGATAAGCTTGACAGAATTCAGGAAGCTTTTGTAGACAGAGGAGCGGTTCAATGTGGTTTTTGCACACCCGGTATGGTTCTTTCAGCAAAAGCCCTGTTGTGTGAGAATCCAAATCCAAGTGAAGTTGAAATAAGGAGAGCAATAGCAGGGAATCTTTGCAGGTGTACAGGTTATTCTAAGATTGTAGAGGCAATTAAATCAGCATCTGGATAAATCTGCTGTAATATCCCAATTATATGATTAATTTAAAATCAATATCAGTAAGACTTAGAAATTGAAATATTTTAGATTTCTAGGAAGGGGGTCTAATTGTCAGAAATGAGAAAAGAATATTCAATAATAGGAAAGAGAAACAGGCGTTTTGGTGATATTGACAAGGTCACCGGTAAAACTATATATGTACATGATATTTATCTACCGAATATGCTCTATGGTAAGATTTTCCGAAGTACTGTTCCCCATGCAAGGATAAAAAAATTGGATGTTTCGGCTGCGAGAGAACTGGGTGGAGTAATGGCTGTAATAACAGGAAAAGATATACCAAAAATATATTATGGCCCATGGGTCAGGGACCAGCTAGTTTTTGCCGATGAAATTGTCCGTTATATTGGTGAACCCATTGCTGCAGTTGCAGCAAAGACAGAAGATATTGCGGAAGAGGCATTGAGGCTGATAGAAATAGAGTATGAAGAACTTCCTGCTGTTTTTAATGTTGAAGAAGCTTTTAACGCAGGAGCTGTATTAATCCATACATGTTTTAATGACTACTGGAGACTTTATCCAGAAGATCTTGCAGGTCATGGTTGTAATGTAAATTCTCACACTTCTTTCTATCACGGTGATATAGAAAAAGGTTTTAAAGAGTCTGATATAATTGTGGAAGAAAAGTTTACTTCGCAGATACATCACCAGTGTTATTTGGAAAGAAGAGTTACAGTTGCTGATTATAATGACAAGTCGGGTGATCTGGTCGTTTGGGCAAGTGCCCAGTCGCCATTTTTGACAGTGGCGCTTCTGGCAAGGGTAATGGAAACTCCAATTGCCAAAATAAGAGTAATCACTCCTCCACTCGGAGGCGCTTTTGGCGGAAAGGCTAATCCGCTATTTGAACCTCATGCGGCTTTTCTTTCAAAAGTTACCGGAAGGCCGGTTAGAATAGAACTTACAAGAGAAGAAGATTTTGCTACAACTAATCCAAGGCACGCATCAATTAGCTGGGTTAAAATTGGTGCAAAAAAAGATGGCACTTTTACGGCATTCCAGATTAAGTGGCTCCTTGATAGTGGTGCTTACACATTCGAAGGTCCGGCAGTATGCGATTGCGGTTCAGTATTTGCCAGGGGACCATATTGGTTTCCAAACTGGAAAATAGATGGGTATAATGTTTATACCAATAAAATAGTTGCCGGTGCATTCAGAGGTTTTGGTAACCCTCAGGTAACATGGGCACGGGAATCTTCCATAGATTTACTTGCAAGAAAACTGGGAATGTCAAAATTTGAACTTGTTAAGAAAAATATGGTCAAACCAGGACAGTTTATAGTTACAGGTCAGACAGTTGAAACCCCGGCAATTGAAGAGTGTGTAGCAGAAACCACAAAAGTCCTAGACATCAGAAAGAGGCTGGAAGTTAAAAACCAGGGAAGAAATTTTGCCTGTTTTCAGCACCCTACAGGGATCCTAACTTCATCAGCAATCATAAATATGCATGAAGATGGCAGTGCTTTTCTGCTTACAGGAATATCTGAAATAGGTGGTGGTCAGGCTACAGCTCTTGCATCTATTGCTGCTGAAGTCCTGGGTATACCTCTTGAAAAGGTTAAGGTTATACAATCAGATACTGCGGTTACTCCTTACGAATGGTCCACAGTGGCGAGCCGTTCGATTAGAAACGGAGGAGCTGCCGTAAAACTGGCTGCAGAAGATGCAAAAATGCAAATGCTGAAAATTGCTACTAGATTTTTTGGAGAAGATGTAAAACCCCAAGACCTTGAGACAGGCAATAATTTTGTTTACCTGAAAAAAGATCCCAATAAGAAATTTACAATAGATGAGATTTGCTTTGATGCCCTCTACTATAAGGGTGGTGCGATAGTGGGGAGAGGGACATATTACAGGGATGAACCGCCTAGGGATCCAAATATAATGAAAGGTGTTGCAACTCCTTTATGGGCAGATTTTACAGAAGGTATACATGCAGTGGAGCTAGAGGTTGATCCAGAAACCGGTATCGTAAGATTGTTGAAACTAGCCAGTTCGGCAAACTGCGGACAGGCTATAAATCCAATGACAATTGAAGGCCAGATGGATGGCGGATTGACTCAGGGTGTTGGTTTTACATTGATGGAAGATTATATTTTTGACAATGGGAAAATGGTTAACCCTTCATTTCTGGATTATACAATACCAACTGCCATGGATGCTATTGATCCGGTATCAGTAATGGTGGAAAAACCATCACCAGACGGTCCTTTTGGAGCCAAAGGGATTGCAGAAACAGGAATGGTAGCAACTTCACCTGCAATTTCTAATGCGATAGAAGATGCTCTTGGAATCAGGATAAAAGATCTACCAATAACGCCTTATAAAATAATCAAGGCTCTCAGGGAAAAAGATTTAAAAAAAGGAGAATAATATGCTAATTGAGGGCAGTTTTACAGTGGGAGTAAACATAAATAAAGCATGGGAGACAATGCTTGATGTTGATACAATTGCTGCATGCATTCCGGGGGTTGAAGGTAATACAGTCAAGCTTGATGAAAATACTTTTGAAAATATCCTTTCTCAAAAAGTTGCTTTTATGAAGGTAAAATTTAAAACAAAGACTGTGATAACTGAGAAAAATCCGCCAAACCATATTTCATTTATAACTGATGGAAAAGACACCATGGTGGGTACGTCATTAAATGTCAAAAGCAATGTCTACCTGAAGGAAATAACACCAAATAGTACTTCTATTTCTTATAGTGCAGACACCCGGATCGTAGGTAAGCTTGCAACATTCGGAGAAGGAGTGATGAGAAGCAAATCCAAGGAAATTGGTGAGCAGATTATTAAGAATTTGAAAGAAAAAATAGAGAGATAAAAAGGGGGAAAGGGTGGCTATCAATTCAAGAGTAAAATTCATGGATGCAGCGCTTGGAAAAACCATAGCAGATCTGGTAATCAAACATGGTAGTCTTGTTAATGTCTATACAGCCGAAGTTTATAAAGTTGATATTGCAGTAAAGGAAAATAGGATAATTGCAGTCAATAATAACTTAGACTATTTGATTGGTGATAAAACTCAGATTATTAATGCTGAAGGTAAATATATAACCCCGGGTTTTATTGATGCACACATTCATATTGGTGGCACCCATCTGACTATGACAAGATGGGCAGAGGTACTTTTGAAAAATGGTACAACATCTCTTGCCACAGATTGCTATGACATAGGAGTGGTTGCCGGTAAAAAAGGGGTAAGATTTGCTATAGATGAATCAAATACGATGGGGCTTAATGTACTTTTCGTAGTTCCTGTTGTTGCATTTATGCAGCATAATCCTTTTGGAAATTCAAACACATTTAATGAAGCCGATATGTTTGATATGCTGGGATGGTCAGAATGTGTTGGAGTAAACGAACCGCCGGTTGCCTGGTTTCTTGAAAAAAATCCTTCAATTCTGAAGTTATGTGAGGAAACTTTAAAGCAGGGTAAAATAATTGTCGGTCATGGAGCTGGAACTTTTGGCGAAAAACTGACAGCATATCTTAATATGGGCCCTAATTCTGACCACGAGTGCCTCAGCGCAGAAGAAGCAAAAGAGAAGCTAAGACTTGGGATGCAGATTCTAATGAGGGAAGGATCTGCTGCAGTAGACCTTGAACATGTTGTTAAAGCTATTACTGAATATAATATGCCGTCAGAAAATTTTATGTTTTGTACAGATGAAAGAGACCCGGTGGATTTTTATCAGGTAGGGCATTTAAATTATACAATGAGAAAAGCAATAGCCTGTGGATTAAATCCTATAAAAGCAGTACAGATTGCATCAATTAATGCTGCTAAGTATTACAGAAAAGATCATGAGATTGGAAGTATAACCCCTGGTAAGCTTGCAGATATATTAATATTAAATGACCTGACAAAGGTAGAAATTGATTATGTAATTTCAAAAGGTGAAATTGTTGTTAAGAATGGTAAATATATAAAACCTGTTATAGATGTAAAATATCCCGAATATATGAAATGCAAAATAAATCTTAAAAAAGCAATTGAGCTTAAAGATCTTGCAATTGTAACAGATCTAAAAAAAGACAAAGTGAAAGTCAGAGTCGCGCGTTGTGTGGATGGTACACTGGTATCGGAAAAAGAGGAAGCAACCCTTCCAGTCATTAAAGGAGAGATCAAACAGGATTCTACCAAAGATATAGCAAAGATGATTGTTATTGAAAGGCATAAGGCCAAGGGTCTTATCGGAAGGGCATTTGTCTCCGGTTTTGGTTTAAAAAAAGGTGCTTTTGCACAAACATATAATCCCGTAACTGATAATATAATAGTATTAGGTACATCGGATAACGATATTCTTGCGGCTATTAAAGAAGTTCAAAAAATAGGTGGGGGATTTGTAGTTGTAGAAGATGGAAAACGAATAGCCGAACTGTCCTTGCCAATTTTAGGAATTCTGTCAGATAAATCAATTGAAGAAGTGCAAGAGGGTTTTTCAGCAATTTTAAAAGCAATACGAAAGCTGGGTTCAACGTTTAAGTCTCCCATTTTAAGCCTGGCATTTATGGCTATGGCATATGGTATTCCAACCTACAAATTGAGCGAGTATGGACTTGTTGATATTGATGAAGGAAAACTTGTTGATAATGTCATTGAGTAGTTAAATGAGTTAGATTATTAAAATTTTATTTACTGGAATTAGAGGTGCTGTATGGCAGAAAAGGGAAACACAGGCAGAAAAAAGAAAGTGTGGCTTATTGTACAAATGGATATAGATCCTGAAGACGAAGAAGAATATAACAGATGGTATGATACTGAACATATTCCAATGTTTTTAAAAGTCCCCGGGGTACTTGGTGCAAAAAGAGCAAAACTCCTGGGTCCTTACAGCGGTCCAAGATATATCACAATCTATGAATATGCAGATGACAAGGTAGCAAAATCAAAAGAATATTCTGCTGTGCTTGAAACTCCCTGGGCAAAAAAAATGATGGGTAAATTAAAGAATTGGTCTCTTGATTTTCTTGAAGAAATGCCCGGTTACTGGGATTATCAGTATGAGTTTGAGAAGTAATAAACTATTGAGAGTTTAATAAAAGCTCAATGACATATTAAATAAAATTTATTTTATTATATTTAAAGGCTAACATGGGCGGAAGAATTATAAATCTTGAAAATATAAGCGGTCTGGAGCTTGACGGTTTAAAAAGAGATAATGTTTTGGTAATAGTTCCTGTAGGGATTCTGGAATACCATGCGCATCACCTTCCATATGGTACAGATTATTATATAAACAGTTATGTCACAAAAATGGTTGCGCAAAATTTGCTTACCAAAAATAAATTACTTGATATTTTATTATATCCTGATATTCCTTTAGGAGTTTTTGGCATAGAAAATCTTTCCATTTCTAAGTTTCCCACTGCAGGTAGTTTTGTAATTGAACCATCTACAATGAAAAATATTTTAATTGAGCTCATAGAAAAATTTATTCAGTTTAAATTTAAAAATTTTATTATTATCAGCTTTCATGGTGCCCCGGAACATTGCAGAACCTTAAATGAAGCTTGTGATCAATTTGAAAACAATTATGTTGTAAACGTACTTCCTTTATTGAACTATTTGTGGTTTCCTTTATTTTTTGGAGGCAAACTCATCAACAAAATAGAATTAAAAACAGGCAGAAGATTCTCAAAGATTGAAAGAAATGCTTTGCTGCATTTTGTTCATGCTGAAATTGTTGAAACATCTGTAATGCTTTATCTATACCCGGACCTTGTTGACCCCAAATACAAAAGTCTTGAACCTGTGATTTTCGGCTATGAAGAAATGTTTGAAAAAATCAAGGAACTTGATCAATGGCAGGGATATGTTGGAGATCCTGCACCTGCAAGCAAGGATATAGGGAAGGGTGTTCTGGATACTGTAATAGAAGAATGCTCCAGTATAATTTTAAAATATTTAAAAGACAAAAAATATATAAAAAAACTAAAAAGATATCCTGAAGGTTTATAGATAAAGATTTTGAAATTTATAAAAACAAGGAGGTGATTGTCAAAGAAAAGAGTTATTTTATATTAAGATTATTAAAAGCAAAGGAGAAAAAATGAAGAAAGCAATAATTCTATTGCTTGTGGCAGTTTTTGCAGCATCAATGCTTTTTATTGGCATTGGATGTAAAACCGGAGAGACTACGGAAACTACAGTAGCAGAAACTACAGTAGCAGAAACATCTGCGGAAGAGACTACTGCTGTAGAAGAAACAACAGCAGAAGAGAAGATAAAAATGGCTCTTGGGACAGTTTCCTGGAAAACTGATGGAAGCTGGGGTCAGAGTATGGAAGAAGCCTCAGTATTTATTCAGGAAAATTATCCTAATGTAGAAGTTAATTTTACCGATGCCATTTCTTTTGGTGATATTAATAAATATCTTGAGCTTCAGTGTCAGAATGGTGTGCAACTGATTTTTCTGGATTCTAATGCAACATGGTTTACAGCCTTGGAAGAAATCGCTCCAAAATATCCGGACACCTGGTTTGTTACCGGTGGAGGAAGTCTTGAGGATAATCAGAAACTTGCAGATAATGTAACGGTCTATATGGTTTCACAAGAAGAAGGTGAATTTCTTGCTGGAATTGCTACTGCAATGATGACTGAATCCAAAAAAATTGGTTTTGTTTCCGCATTTGATTATCCTGCAATTGTTGCCAATATGAAAGCATGGGAACAGGGTGCATTATATGTTGATCCTGCAATTGAACTTTCATATGCATGGACAGGTGTGTGGGGAGATGCTGAAAAACATTACGAGACAGTGAAAGCTGTTCTTGATCAGGGAGTAGATGTTCTGAACCATGATCTTGACTCCCTTGGGTTTCTTAAAGCTGCCCAGGAAAAATCAGCATGGATAATAGGTGCTCATCGTGACCAGTCAGATTTGGACCCAACATTGTTCCTTACAAGTGCTTTAATATTGCATAATGATATGGCAGAACTTTCACTTCAAAAATTTATGGATGGAACAATTTCAAAGGAAGGTGCAAAGTTTGGATTAAAAGACGGTTATGATACTCTTGCTCCACTGACAAATGTTCCTGATGAAGTGGTAACTAAGGTTGAAGAAGCGAAGGAAAAAATTATAAGCGGTGAAATTACAGTAGAGTTGGTTTTTGCACTGGAATAAAAAATAAAATTTGTTTATATCAAACAGTTGCAGATAAACTATTGGTCAAAACAACCGAAAATTATTGAAGCAGGTAAGCTTTTTAGTAAAGCTTACCTGCAGATATCATGAATCTAAAAACAAATAATTTAGCAGGAAAATTTTCTTTATGGGACCGGTTCTGAGAATGGAAAATGTCACCAAAAAATTTGGTGATTTAATTGCTAACAATAATATAAGTTTTAATTTGAATTGTGGGGAGATTTTGTGTTTGTTAGGGGAGAATGGAGCCGGTAAAACCACGCTAATGAATATACTTTATGGCATGTGGCAACCTGATGAGGGCAATATCTATTTAAACAATAAAAAAGTTTATCTTAGATCTCCCAGGGATGCCATTAAAAAAAAGATAGGAATGGTCTCGCAGCATTTCAGCTTAATTCCAACAATTACTGTTCATGAAAACATTACTATTGGAAAAATACCTACGATAGGCCTATCTCCATTTCTTGATGAAAAAAAATCAAAGGAAAGATCCAAAGAACTTGCAGAAAGCTGTGGTTTCAGCATAAACCTTAATTTAAATGTAGAGTCTCTTTCTGTAGGTGAGCAGCAAAGGGTGGAAATATTAAAAGCACTGTTCCAGGGGGCAGAAATTCTAATTCTGGATGAACCTACTGCAGTGCTTACATCCCAGGAATCAGATGAACTTTTCAAGATTATCAGAAGTATGACTGAGCAAAATAAGTCTGTAATTTTTATTACTCATAAAATGAAAGAAGCGTTAAACTGTGACAGAATAATTGCATTGAGATCGGGTAGAGTTGTGTTTGAAGAAAGGGTATCAGATATAAATTTAGAGAAATTGACCGAAGCGATGTTTGGAAAAAGCTCGGATTTTCCTGTAGATGAAAAAAAGGAAATTAAAAATACAAAACCTGTTCTGGAATTAAAAAATATTTATGCAAAGGATGAAAGGGGCCTTGATGTTTTAAAAAATATCTCTTTTTATATAAATGAAGGCGAGATATTTGGAATTGCAGGAGTGGCTGGCAACGGTCAAAGAGAACTTGCTGAAGTCATTGCAGGATTACATAAAAATACTGGAGGGAAAATCTATTTTAAAGGTATCGATTTTACAGGTTTTTCTCCAAAAGCCCGCAGAAGTAATGGTATTGCACATATTCCTGAAGAAAGGCATAAAAATGGAGTCATGATTGATTTACCGGTATATCTAAATCTGATTTTAAGTATGGAAGACAGGAAACCATTTTCCCATAAAACAATTCTGAACTATAAAGAGATTTTAAAGTTTACCCGGGCAATGGAAAAAGACTTTGAAATAAAAATATCAGGGCCAGGTATGCTTGTACGGTATCTTTCAGGAGGAAATATGCAGAAACTTGTACTTGCGAGGGAATTTTCTACGCTACCTGAATTCATAATTGCTTCTCAACCAACAAGGGGTCTTGATATCAAAACAACTAATTTTGTAAGAGAGAAATTAATAGAAGAAAGAAATAATAGAAAAGCAATTCTGCTTATTTCTTACGATCTTGATGAGATTTTTGCCTTATCAGATAAAATAGGCGTGATTTTTGAAGGTTCAATCACTATTGTTGATCTGAAAAATACCAAAAGAAGAGAAATTGAGAAAATGATGCTGGGTATTAAAAATGATGAAATTGACACTAAGGCAGCCTATGAATAATGCAGGAAGAGAAAAGATAATACTTGGTAGAGCTATTTCTTTAATTGTTGCTTTTATTATAGCATTTGCACTTACTTCGATTGTTGTTTATTTTTCAGGATTTAATGTGTTGAAAGTTTTTTGGATTGCTATTACCGGCGGGTTTGGCAGCATTGATAAGGTTAGCTTATCGTTAAATGAAGCAGCTCCGCTTTTGTTTTGCACTCTTGCATATATAGTTGCCTTTAAAAGTGGTATCTGGAACATTGGTGCAGAGGGGCAGCTATTTGTAGGTGCCATTGGATCTGCGCTTGCAGGTATATATCTGCAAGGTCTTCCGAAATTTATACACATAATAACTATAATTATTGCAGGCTTTGTATTTGGGGCTTTCTGGGGTTTTATTCCGGGAATTTTAAAGTCTAAATTTAAGACAAACGAAATTATAACCTCCCTTCTTATGAATTTCATCGGTGTTTGGCTTGTTTCATATGTAGTTAGGTTTCCGCTTAAAGATCCTGATTCATTTATTGCAGTGACACAAAAAGTTCAGGACTCCGCCAGACTGCCTTTATTGGTAACAAGAACATCCCTTCATATGGGAATTCTAGTTGGAGTAGCAGTTGCAGTAATAATCTGGTTTATATTCCAGTATACTGTTTTTGGATACAGGTTAAAAACAATGGGGGTCAATCCCCTTACTGCACGTTTTGGTGGAATAGCAATTGATAAAATGGTACCAGTTACAATGATTATTAGCGGTGGTATAGCTGGCCTTGCAGGCACTGTCCAGGTATCAGGGGTACATTTTCTGCTGACTGAGTTTATCTCACCGGCACATTATGGTTTTTTTGCAATTCCTTTAGTATTCATTACAAGGCTCAACCCATTTGCGGCGATTATAGCAAGTATTTTTTTTGGAGGATTATTGACCGGCAGCAAGATTGTTCAATTGACTGTCGGTATCGATCCAAATGTTATAACTATTTTTGTTTCACTGATAATGCTTTCTTTAATGCTTGATCAGTATATTGAAAAAGGGATTTTAAAATTATTTAAGAAAGTATAGAGGATAAAATGGAGCTGTTGCTATTAATTATTGCAGCAATGTTTAGAATGAGCTTTACTCTTTTTGTTCCTGCATTGGGTGAAACTATTTCACAAAGAGCTGGAGTATATAATGTTGCGGCAGAAGGTTATATGCTCTTTGGGGCTCTCGGGGCATATTTAACAACAGCTATTACGCATAATGCATGGTTAGGTGTTGTTGCCGGCATCTTATGTGGAGCATTTTTAAGTCTTATCCATGCATATTTTTCAATAAATATCAAAGCTAATCAGTTTGTTTCTGGAATGGCACTATGGCTGTTCAGCATGGGATTTACCTCTTATATTTTTAGAACCGTTAAGGTGGAGGGGATTATTATTGATGGTTTCAACCCTTTAATAATTAATCATCTTACAAATCTTCCGTATATAGGAAAGATTATTTTTAATGAAAGTGGATTATTCTATATTGGGATATTGCTGATCCCGGTATTTTACATTTTCCTTTATAAAACTAAACTTGGGCTTCTGATCAGATCAACCGGGGAAAATCCTTTTGCAGTTGATATGGCAGGCTATAGCGTATACAGAATCAGATATGCAGCTGTTCTGATATGTGGTGCAATGTCGGGTCTGGGTGGGGCTTATCTTCCCCTTGTAATCCTTCATAATTTTAATGAAAATATGACAGCTGGAAGAGGTTTCATAGCTCTTTGTATTGTTATTCTTGGAAGATGGAATCCTGCAGGAGTATTTTTAGGTTCACTTTTATTTGCAGCAGTTGATGCTTTACAAATGCAAATGCAGGTTGCCGGAAGTAGAATACCCTATCCGTTGCTTCTAATGCTTCCATATGTGGTTACAATAATTGTTCTTGTGGGGCTAGGCCCAATTATGAGAAAAGCTGTGGCACCAAGAAAACTTGCAGTGCCTTACGAAAAGGGTGAGGAATAAGTTTTAAAAAAAATTGTATTAGAATAAAGGAGGAGAATATGGATTTTTTAAAATTGGTGACAGAAAATGAAGTATCAAAAATAAATGATTCGGCTTTGAAGGTTTTGGAGCACACAGGTTTCTGTGTTAAAGATGGTGAAGCACTAAGTTTATTTAAAAAAGCTGGGGCAGAAGTCGACGAAAAAAAAGAAGTTGTAAAAATACCCAAAGAAATTGTCTTAAATGCAATTAAAACTATGCCAAAAAAATTGACCCTTTATGGCAAAAAAAATTCAAAGGTGGAATTAGGGCAGGGAAATGTTTATTTTATGAATGGTTATGGATCAGTCAATGTATTTGATTGGCAGACCAGAACAAGGAGGCCAAATACAATAAAAGATCTTGAAAATTTCTGCAGAGTTATTGATAAAATGGAGAATAATTCTGTTTTTTATAACGAGGTAACACCTCAGGAGATTGATGCTGCAGTTCTTGACAGGCACAACGCTTCTGTGGTTCTTGAATTTAATGAAAAACCTGTTTTTTTAGAGATTTATTCAGTTGAAGGTCTCAAAGATATCGTTAAAATGATTGAAGCAATCAGCGGTCCTGGCTGGAAGACGAAGCCAATTTGTGCCTTTCAGCTCTGCGGAATAACACCGCTTTTACTGGATAATTTAAGGACCCAATTGTTGATGGAGGTAGCTAAAATAGGCGCCCCTATTGTTTTTGGGACTTTGCCACAAACATGCGGAACTGCACCTGCATCACTGGTAGGTACAATTGTTGTGCAGACCGCTGAGACGCTTGGAGCATTGACACTCTCACAACTTATTAATCCTGGTGTTCCATTCATATTAAATAATTTTGCGGCTGCGATGGACCAAAAATATGGAGTATTTGCTTCAGGAGGCCCAGAGATGCCATTAATGCAGGGTTTAACTGCACAAATGTGTAGATTTTATGGAATGCCTCAGATAGGCACGGCTGGTTCAACTGAATCCAACTTTTTTGATGTTCAGGCTGGATATGAAAAGTCAATGTCTACATTGTTTGCAGCTCTAGCTGGTGTGGAACTTATTCATGGAGCAATGTCGGGATGGGTTCAAAGCGTTCTTTCCCACAGCCTTGCGGCAGTAGTTGTTTCAAATGAAATATGTGGTTATGTTAAAAGGATCTTAAATGGTGTAAAAGTAAATGATGATACTTTGGCCCTTGATGTTATTCACGAAGTTGGTCCCGGCGGCAACTTTTTAATGAATCCTCATACTTTAAAATATTTCAGATCAGAAATATGGGAACCTACTATATCAAAAAGGCTTACACCGGCAGAATGGGAAAACCAGGGTATGAAAGGTGTTATGGATTATGCCCAGGATAAAGTTAACAGAATTTTGGCTGATGAACCTGTTTCATACATTTCTGATGATGCCAAAGGAATAATCGCTGAAATAGTTAAAAAATCAGACAGAGAATTAGCAAAAAAATAAAGGGGCAGATAACTTGTCAGAAAAAATGACATCCCGGCAGCGCATTATAGCATCGGTTGAGCACAGGGAACCGGACAGGTTACCTGTTGATTTTGGTGGTACGAACTGTTCGACCATTCATAGAATTGCCCACAAAAAGCTAATGGAACTGATGGGATTTACAGATTTTAAGGAAGAAATGTATGATATAATTCAACAGGTTGTCCGTCCTGATAAAAGACTTCAAAAAATATTCGGCTCTGATACATACCTTTTACTCCCCGGATTTTCAGATGATTTTGAGTTAAAAATAACAAAAGACTCAAAGTACAGCTATTTATCTGATGAATGGGGAGCAAAGTATAGAAAACCGCATATTGGTTTTTTTTATGATTTTTATACTAATCCGCTGTCAGGTATAAAATATGAACAATTAAAGAATTATAAATTTCCAGATCCAACAAATAAGGGAAGAACAAAAGATTTAAGCAGGCAGGCAAAAGAGGCTTTTGAAAAAACTGAATATGCATTGATAATGTCAGATGGGATATGGGGGATGCTTCAGCATTCTGCACTGCTTTTGGGATTTCACAGGTTATATGAGGCACTTGCAAGTGAACATAAACTTATAACTGCAATTCTAGACAGGCTTTTGGAATATGAAATTAATTACTGGGAATCAGTTTTTATCAAAGTAAAAGAATATGTGCAGATAATTCATATTTCTGATGACCTTGGGGGTCAATTTGGGCCAAATATAAATCCGGTTGTTTACAGAAAATTAATAAAACCATATCATAAGAAACTTATAGATTTTATAAGAAAAAAAGCAAATGTTAAAATCTTGTTTCATTCCTGCGGCTCAGTTTATGAATTTATTCCTGATTTCATAGAGATGGGGATAGACATACTAAATCCTGTCCAGGTTTCAGCGGCAAAAATGGATTCAAATACATTAAAAAAAGAATTCGGTAATGATATTACTTTCTGGGGTGGTGGTATAGACACCCAAAAGGTACTTCCTTTTGGTACACCTGAAGAAGTCAGGAATGAGGTAAAAAAAAGAATTTCTGATTTTGCGCCAGGAGGGGGTTTTGTTTTTACAACTGTACATAATATTCAGGCAAATATACCGGCCGTAAATATAAAGCAGATGTTTGAAACTGTTAAAGAGTACGGAAATTATCCTATAATTATTTAAAATTCACAGTTTTTTACTTGTATTTTAAATTTGAATATTGTTATATTGTTATTAATATAACGGTTAATTTATAACCCTATGCTTATTTTTTTATGTTTGAAAAATCAGTGTTTTTTACAACAATTAGAAAAGAATGACAAAAATTAGGGCAAGAAAAATTACTCATCCTCAAAAGGCTGAAGCTGGATTTAATATAAACGGCAGAATATGGATAGAGAAAGACGGTATGTTGTATTTGGGGTGGGGGAGGATAATGTTGCTGGAAAAAATCAATGAATTTGGCTCATTGTCAGAAGCTGCACGTTCAATGAAGCTCGGGTATGGAAATGCCTGGTTATGGGTAGATTCCATGAACCGCCTTTCGGGAAAACCTCTTGTGGAAAAAGTTGCCGGCGGCAGAAATGGCGGGTATTCGAGATTAACCCCTGAAGGTAAGAAAGCAATTGTCAAGTATAAAAAGTTAAGAGAAAAATTCATGGATTTTTTGAATCAGGAAAGATATCCAAATTTAAGAGAGGATTAATTTTGAGAAAAAATATATTATTGCCTGTATTTTTAATTGTAATTTTAATTTTAGCAATTACCTCCTGTAATAGCGGTGAAAAAGTAATTTTAACAGTCTCAGCAGCGTCAAGTCTTGTAGATGCAATAAATGAAATTAATGTACTTTATTTAAGAGGTAGACAAAATATCACAATTTTAATGAATTTTGACGGGTCAGGCACACTTGAAAAACAAATTGAAAATGGGGCTCCTGTTGATCTTTTTATATCAGCATCAGAAATACAAATGGATAATCTGCAGGATAAAAATTTAATAATAAAAGAGACGAGGGAAAACCTGCTGAGCAATAAAATTGTCCTGATAGTACCAAGGAGCAATAATCTCGGACTGGAAGATTTTACTGATTTGACAAAAGATTCAGTGAAAAAAATTGCAATTGGTGATCCCCGGTCAGTACCAGCAGGAATGTATGCAAAACAAGTTTTTGACTATTTTGGCATTGTTGGGGTACTTTCACCAAAACTCGTTTTTACCGGCAATGTCAGGCAGGTTTTAACATATGTTGAAAGTGAAAATGTAGATGCAGGGATTGTTTTTTTTAGCGATGTAATTGCGCGCATGAATAACGGGAAAGTAAAAATAATAGCCACGGCTCCCGATGAGATTAATAATAAAATTGTTTATCCTGTGGCACTGGTTGCATCAACTAATAAATTTAAACCTGCAAGAGATTATGAAAACTTCCTTTTAAGTAATGAGGCAGGAATTATTTTTCAAAAATATGGCTTTATTGTATTAACTGAATAATTATCATAATATTAATTTTTAGATCAAGGGGCAGATAATAAATATAACTGAAGCACTTTTATCACCGGTCTGGATATCTTTAAGAACGGTTATGATTGCTACGATTATAAATTTCTTTGCAGGAATATTTATTGCTCGCATCATGTCAAGATATCCTGGAAAACTGAAAAATCTAATCGAGGGAATTTTTATGCTACCCATGGTGCTTCCACCAACTGTTGTGGGTTTAATATTGTTACTGGTGTTCAGCAAAAACAGTCCAATTGGAAAGTTACTATCAATGCTTGGGACCACTCTTGTGTTTTCATGGCCTGCTACGGTTATTGCTGCAGTATTTGTCTCATTTCCTCTGATGTATATAACTACTCAGGGAGCTTTTGAACAGATCGATACAAACATTGAAGACGCAGCCAGAACCCTTGGTCTAAATGAATGGAAAATATTCTGGGTAATAACTATGCCCCTGGCTTGGCCTGGAGTTGCAGCAGGTACGGTTTTGGCTTTTGCCCGGTCACTTGGGGAGTTTGGCGCAACTTTGATGTTTGCAGGTAATATTCCCGGCAGGACAGAAACAATTCCAGTAGCAATCTATTTTGCGGTACAAGCCGGTGATAAAGTAAAAGCCGCTTTTCTTATAACTATAACATTGATTATCACATTCATTTCAGTTTTGGTGCTGGCATACTGGAAAAGAAAAAAACCAAAAATTTTAAGTCTATTAAACTATGCTTACAGTAAAAATAAAAAAGAATTTTTCAGAGTTTAATATAGATCTCGAGTTTATTGTCGATGACGAGATACTTGTAATTCTTGGATCTTCAGGTTCTGGTAAAACAATGACCTTAAGATGTATAGCGGGCCTGATTTGTCCCGATGAGGGTTACATTGAATTGAATGGTAAAACATTGTTTGATTCTAAGAAAAACATAAATCTATCACCACAAAAAAGAAAAATGGGATTTTTATTTCAGAATTATGCTCTTTTTCCACACATGACCGTAAATGAGAATGTTGCATTGGGAATTCAACAAAAAACACGTCTGGAAGCAGATAAGAAGGTTGCATGGCTTCTTGAAAAAATGAATATCCCCGGACTGGGGCATCGGTATCCTTCACAGCTATCTTCAGGACAGCAACAAAGGGTTGCGCTTGCTAGGGCACTTTCAAATGAACCTGATGTTCTTTTATTTGATGAGCCTTTTTCTGCACTGGATACTCCCAGGAAGGAAAAACTTGAATTAGAACTTTTGTCACTTAGAAACTTCTATAGAGGTGACATTTTATTTGTTACACATGACTTGGCTCAAGGCTATAAACTGGGTTCAAGAATTGCTATCTTTGAATCCGGAAGAATTATTCAATGTGATAATAAATATAAAGTTATAGAGTCTCCTGTAAATTATACTTCTGCCAAACTAACAGGAGTAAAAAATTTAATGAAGGGCCAAATAGAATCAAAATCAGATGGCAAAATTAAGGTAAAGATTAATGACCTGGGAAGTGAGTTTATTGTACTGGTAAAAAAAAATATAAATTATTATACAAATCAGGTAGTGACAATAGGGATTAGACCCGAGTTTCTTCAATTTGTTGATAATAATAAGGCTGAAAACACATTTTTGTGCAAAGTTATTAAGATCATAGAAGGTGTCGCTGATTTAAGTTATATACTAGAACCCATAAATGAAAATGTAAATTATAAAGGTAAATTTTATCTTGAAGCAAACCTTTCAAAATTCAGTGATTTAAATATTATTGAGGGCAATTCTTATTTTATAAATTTACCACCTTCACAGTTAATAGTAATCACATGATATTTAATAAAATAAATTATAAATTATAAATTGATTCAGGAGGAAGTTACTATGCTTGAAATATATAAGGAGATTGTTAATATAATTAACAGAGGGTCCAGGGCAGCGCTAGCAACAATAATAGATACAAAAGGCTCAGTTCCAAGACAGGCAGGTGCCAAGATGCTGATAAAAGAAGATGGGAGTTCAATTGGAACAATAGGTGGTGGCAGTCTGGAATTGAAAACTGTTAATGCTGCTTTTGAAGTAATAAAGGAAGGCAGGACTGTTTTGCTCCATTTTGATATGTCCGGCTCGGGGCAAAAAGCCGAAATGATATGTGGGGGTAATCTTGATGTACTCATAGAACCAATCGTATCTGGTGAAACTTTATTTTTGTTTGGAGCAGGTCACATTTCTGAGATTACTGCTAAGATTGCTAAAATGCTTGGTTTTAGAATAATGGTTGTTGATCCAAGGCCTGATTATAATAACAAAGATCGTTTCCCGGACGCAGATGCAAATATAGTATGTGGATATGAAGAAGCTTTTCCAAAATTAACGATAAAATCAGATGACTATATTGTTATTTTTACCACTGGCCATTTATACGATGAAACATGTTTA
>Ga0233425_10002356_pt1 | contig 37489 bp, 10 predicted proteins | sample Watercolumn_Towu_2_FD_181712 | JGI IMG/M metagenome (GOLD analysis project Ga0233425, IMG submission 181712) | Freshwater microbial communities from Lake Towuti, South Sulawesi, Indonesia - Watercolumn_Towuti2014_140_MG | ecosystem: Environmental > Aquatic > Freshwater > Lake | place... | reverse complement strand
TCCGGCAGTATGCCAAGCAGCAGCAGATGGGTAGCCGCTCTCATAAAAGCGGGAGCTATGGAAAAAGGTGCGAAGGCAGAAAAGGGGCGTTACACGATCATCTCGCCCAGGATAGTGCTAGAGCATGTATTGAAGCGCCCGGCAAGCCAGGCGCCCGGAATACTTAAGAATCTCAGAGCGGCAATGGCCATGTATCCTTCCGTCACCCCGGCCCCCGCCGGTGCCGCAGCGGAAGCACAGGCGCCCGCAACAGCCGCCGCCCAGCCCGCGCCCGCGCCGGCCGCCGCGAAGCCCGCCGCCCCGACCCCCGCCGCCGCTCCGGCAGCAGTTGCAGCAGAGCGGAGCGCGAGGATCGAGAAGGCAAGAACGGCTCTCAAATATGCTCAAACCGAATCAGGTATCGCGGAAGCTCTGCAATCGCTACAACGCGGGGAGGCGTCAGGGCTCAGCGCCGCTATCAAAGAGGCAAGGATACGGCGTATCAGAGAGATAGATGCGGTATTGGCACGATCCGCAGACAAGGCAGAAAGAGTCATTCTGTCTTCAGACAGGATCGAATTGCTTGCGGGGTTCCTGAAAGATGAAGGATTTTTCGGGCTTGAGATGGAAAAGGTTGTAAATGCCTATAAGTTCGCGTTCTTTAATGACAAGGAAGCTTACAACTCGCTTCTAAGCGCGGTCGGTGAATTGGCGGTTCAATATGCCGATGCTGATGAGGATGTTTTCGTCCGCGCATTGGAAATAGATCTTAAGCAGCGTATGCCCGAACTTGCTGCCCGGATTCCCGCGCCGGCGGTAAAAGCATTTGCAGGCATCGGGAAAAAATATATGACAGCGGCCATGGCTGAGATCGGCGGCGCGAGGGCAGAGAAGCGGATAGGAACAGATGAGGATACGGGCGAAGCGGCACGAGCGGCGCAGGGGACGCTCCAGAAGGAACTGAACGATGGGGATACCGCGAGTGAGCTTGTCAAAAAAGTGATAAGGGCGGAGTCGAAGTTCTCCGAAACCCTCAATAGGAATGTTAAGGTTGTCGAACACGACTGCGGCACAGACGCCGCGGCCTCGTTCAGGCTCATGGATAGCGACGGCCGCACGCTCGTCATAGTGAAGAATAGGAACGCCGTCCTCAGTAACGCCGCCGCCGAAGCGGGCATCGACTATAACGCGCTTCTGGCGGAGGCCGAATTCCACGAAATGCGGGAGCAGTACTGGGAATCCGTTAGGGGGCTCTCGTCCCGCGATGCGCACATAGTGGCTTCTGCCGATACGAACCTGAAGTACGGGCTCGAGAAGTACGGAGGGCTTACCCTCTGGCAGATGCTCAACCTCGAACTCATGACCTCCGCCCAGCGTGCGGACATCGTAAGCGATTACAACGGTGAAGGGCGTGAACATCACAGGAACGTGCTGAGTAGTAACCTCGAAGGAGAAGCCCTTGCCAAAGCCCTTGAAGCGGAGAAGGCGTTTGCTGACTCCGCCGGGGCGAAGCGCCCCGCTCTCGACGTCCTCGAGAAGGCCGCCGACTCCATCGAAAGCGCTGGACAGCAATTCGAGGCAAAGCCCACCGCGGAGAACGCCGCCGCGCTGAAGAGAGCGGTCGACTCGTTCTTCGCCGCGGAGGCCGCATCGGAAGCGGCAGGCCTTGTCAATGACGAACGCTACAATGCCCTGCGCGAGCGCGCGGGCGCCTTCCTTGGCGCCGCAGTCCACAGCGCTATAACCGCCCTCGGAAACCGCATTGGGGCGTTGAATGCAAGAGTTGCGGAATTCCAGAACAATCCGTCTCTCTTCAGCGAGGCCGCGATGGAGGGGCTGAGCAAGGATCTGGCCGAAGCCAATAGCGCCATCGGACTGATGATGGATAAGATCAAGGCGATGCAGGGCGACACGAAAAAGCCCCGATACTCACTCGACGCTGAGTTGATAGACAGCTTCGAAAATGTCGTCAAAATGGTTGATGAGGCGACCAAGAACGCCGCTGATGAAGTTCAGAAACAGGCGGCCGCTCAGGCTCAGGCGGCAGCGCAGGCTAAAGCGGCGGTCGAATCGCGCACCTCCCTCGACGCCCTCGAGAAGGCCGCCGACTCCATCGAAAGCGCGGCACGGCAATTCGAGGCAAAGCCCACCGCGGAGAACGCCGCCGCGCTGAAGAGAGCGGTCGACTCGTTCTTCGCCGCGGAGGTCGCATCGGAAGCGGCAGGTCTTGTCAATGACGAACGCTACAATGCCCTGCGCGAGCGCGCGGGCGCCTTCCTTGGCGCCGCAGTCCACAGCGCTATAACCGCCCTCGGAAACCGCATTGGGGCGTTGAATGCAAGAGTTGCGGAATTCCAGAACAATCCGTCTCTCTTCAGCGAGGCCGCGATGGAGGGGCTGAGCAAGGATCTGGCCGAAGCCAATAGCGCCATCGGACTGATGATGGATAAGATCAAGGCGATGCAGGGCGACACGAAAAAGCCCCGATACTCACTCGACGCTGAGTTGATAGACAGCTTCGAAAATGTCGTCAAAATGGTTGATGAGGCGACCAAGAACGCCGCTGATGAAGTTCAGAAACAGGCGGCCGCTCAGGCTCAGGCGGCAGCGCAGGCTAAAGCGGCGGTCGAATCGCGCACCTCCCTCGACGCCCTCGAGAAGGCCGCCGACTCCATCGAAAGCGCTGGACAGCAATTCGAGGCAAAGCCCACCGCGGAGAACGCCGCCGCGCTTAAGAGAGCGGTCGACTCGTTCTTCGCCGCGGAGGCCGCATCGGAAGCGGCAGGTCTTGTCAATGATGACCGCTACAATGCCCTGCGCGAGCGCGCGGACGCCTTCCTGAACGCCGCAGCCCGCAGCGCGATAACCGCCCTCGGGAACCGCATTGAGGCGTTGAATGCAAGAGTTGCGGAATTCCAGAACAATCCGTCTCTCTTCAGCGAGGCCGCGATGGAGGGGCTGAGCAAGGATCTGACCGAAGCCAATAGTGCCGTCGGCCTGATGATATATAAGATCGAAATGATGCAGGGCGACGCGAAAAAGCCCAGATACCCGCTTGTCGCTGAGTTAAAGAACAGCTTTAAAAATGTCGCCGGGATGGTCAAGGCGGAGACTATGAACGCCGCTCAGGTTCAGTCGCAGGCGGCGCAGTTGACCGTGGCGCGCAGAGCCATCGACGGCCTTGAAGCCGAGGCCTCGTCTATAGAAGCGGCGCTGGAGTCATTCGAGGCAAATCCCTCCGCTCAGACTGCTCAGGAACTCAAAGAAGCCATCGATTCCTATGCTGCCAGGAAATCCGCCATCAGTAAAGACGCAGTCCTTTCCCGGAGCACCCGCTATAAAGCCATCCTCGATAAGGTAGACGGGCTCATAGGCATGGCGGTCCGTAGAGCCATTACGGAATTCGGCAAGGCTGTCGAGTCGTATAGCGCTCTGGTGGCCGATTTCCGGAACAATCCCTCGCAGTACTCGGAGACGGCCATACTGAGAGGGTACGACTCCATCGTAGAAGTCAGCGACTCCGCCGCAGACCTGATCGACATTGTTGTCGCGGCCATTGATGAGACAAAAGGCGCAGAATTGGTCGATGACTTCACTAACATGCGCGAAATGGCTGAATTCGCGATGGATAGCGCGAATGAGGCTATAGCAGTCGCCAAGGCAGTTGCGTCCCGCGACGCCCTCGAGAAGGCCGCCGCCGAAGCCGCCCGTGTTGCAGCCGCAGCCGAAGCCGCACAGAAGGCCGCGAGGCTCGAGGAGGCTCGTCTGAAGCAAGAGGCTGCGGAGGAGGCCGCGAGGCTCGGGGAGGCCCGAATCGAGGAAGAGGCGCAAAGGGAAGCCGAAGCCGCCCGTGTTGCAGCTGCAGCCGAAGCCGCACAGAAGGCCGCGAGGCTCGAGGAGGCTCGTCTGGAGCAAGAGGCTGCGAAGGAGGCCCGAATCGAGGAAGAGGCGCAAAGGAAAGCCGAAGCCGCCCGTGTTGCAGCCGCAGCCGAAGCCGCAAAGGTAGAAGCTGCCCGCGCCCCAGCCCCGGTCGCGGTTCCGGGTCCGGCGCTCTCCGCCGAGGCCCTCCTAGAGCAAGAGGTCAGGCAGGGGCTTTCCGCTCTCGGATATACCGATCCCGACGCCCTCCTGGTAGAGATGCTGATGAATAGCGATATCGCGCCTGCCGAGCTCTTTAAATCACGTGCCCTGGCGATGGCCTATATCAGGAAATTGCAAAAGGCATTATCCGGAAACAAGATGACGCTCAGTTACGGAGACGAGACCGTCGACTTCTATTTTGTGAGCGCCTCGAGGGTGCAGGATATGGCGGCTCTGGGAGGCATACAAAGGGCCGACGGCAGCGTGGCGTTCTTTGCCGGAGACCGCAAGACGGTATTCATAGACGCGGCAAACAGGACGGATCCGAGCTTCATCAAACACGAGCTCGTTGAAAGCCTCCGCGATAGAGAGCTCGGCCTGATGGCCGCCAAGGGCGGAGTCGCGGCAGGCCTCGAAAGTACGGCCGCGAAATTATGGCATGAGATGTCCGCGAAGTTCGAGGGCACCGCCTGGATTATGGAAGGCTGGGATGTATCGGCGGACCGGGAGGTCACCCAGGAAGAGCTCGACCAGATAATGGCCGAAGGCGCGATATTGCTGATGCGGGAGCGCGAGGCGGCGGAGCGGGCTGATAGGCTCGCCGCGGATAAGGCCCGCACCGGCGAGGAGGGGCGCCCCATCCGCGCGCAGGCGATCCAGAAGGTTCCGTACGAGGAGATAAAGTCGGTAGTCGATGAGCTTACCGGCGCTGCCGGTCGAGCCTCGCTGGTAGAGCGCATCGCGAAGGCAGAGAATCCGGTAGAGCGCGACAGGCTTATTAAAATATTATCGCTTCTCGCTACAGTAAAAGACGGCACGCCATGGGCCTCTTCGCGCGCAGGAGCGCGGATCGCGTTGGAGATGGTCCTTAAAGATAAGAACTTCGGGGGGATAGAGCTCAATATCGAAAAGAAATTCACCGCCGCGGCGCGGCGGGCGGCTGTAGGGCAGTATATGGAGCATTCGGCCAATGCCGCAGCGCGCAATGTCTTCGACGCGATCATTGAGTCCGCGCTCCTCGAGAAGGCCGATTCGTCGGTCGGGGAGAACGGGCGGTGGCTGTGGAACCTCCTTCCGCAGCTGGAGAGCGTCCAGAACAGGGAAAAGGTCTTTTCTACTGTATATGCCAACATCGTCACTTCGCTCGAGAAGGTCGATGCCCTGCTGGCGAAGCCGTCCCCGGAAGCCGCGGAGCTGTATCAGCTTGACGTCCTTCTCGGCGGGTTGCGCTTATTCACCGGCGAAGTGAAAGACGGCGAGCGGAAATCGGACGTCCTTATGCAACTCGGCGAAGTATTGAAAGATATGGAAAAGTTTCTCAAAGAGTTCGGTCCGGACGAGAAAAATATTCCGGAAGTACTTGTTGACTACAGGAATAGGCTGGACAAATTACGGTCGAACCTCAACGACAGGCTCGGCGAGGCAGACGCGCGGATTAAAACCTACGCCGACAGAGCGGACAAAATGCCGAGGGGCCTTACAGATATTGCATTGGAAGCATTGAAGAGGTTCCCGGACGGTAAGATAAAGACTGATGATGACAGGCAACAGCTGGTGGCATCGGTAAAGAGTAATGCCGCGATGCTAAGACTGACTGCCGGAGACGCGGCTGTCGACAGAGCCGTAGACCTTGCTGTCCAACTGGCCAGTGACCAGGCCCTTCTCGGTGAAAGTAAAAGGTCGCTAGTGGTGATAAACGGCCTCCTTAATGAACTCGCAGGCATGGAGGCGGGCCCAAGGGCTATGGAAAAAGCTATGACCGCTATAAGTGCGGAGAGGGCCGAGGTGTTGAACGGGCGCAAGCGCGGCCCGAAAGAGGGCAGAAAGGATGGGCTGAGGCAGGACAAGGTTATAAACGGCGTGCTCAAAGATGCCCTTAAATTGACGAACGAAAGAAGGAGGGCGCAGGATCCGACCGCCGCCGAACTCACCCTCGAAGACGGCCTCGAGGAAGCGTCGGGAGATATCGTGAGGCTTCTTTACGGGCTGGAAAATGTCACGGCAAAGGAAAAGGATGCGAAGGTCAGGATCGTGATGGACGCGATGTACGGGCTCTACAAGTTCCGAACGCAATACGCCCGCGTCCTGCACAGCGACGAGGAGAAGATGAGGGCGTGGGGGGCATGGTTGAAGGGCCTCCTGAGCGCATGGGAAGATAATATGGAGAAGGCGACCGAGGGTGAGGTCGACGGGCTCCTCGGCAATCTGAAAGCCAACAGCGGCACGCTATTGGCGCGGATAGACAAAATGGTGGCCGCGCTGAATAGCGATATCGCCGAACAGAGGGCCGAGCTGGCGAAATTGGATAAGGATATCGAGGAGCACCAGGAGAAGCTCAGAGCCGGACATATGAACCCGGAGACACGGGCAAGGGTTGCGCAGGAGGTATCGGACGCGCAGGACGCCCGCAAGTCGATCGATGGGAAGATCATCGGATTGGAGGCTATAAAAGTAAAGCTTGGATATTCGGCCGAGGTCATCAGCAAAGCAACACAGGACGGAAGGGTGCTGTCAGCCTCCGAAGCCGCGGGCCTGCGTCAGTATCTTATGGCTGCCTTTATACAGGGCAAGGTGCAGGCAGAATTAAAGAGACTGCGGGAGAAGGTGAAGAGAGAGGCCGCTAAGATCCTCAAAGAGGTGAAGGAGAAGGGCGCTGCCGAAGAGGCCGGTAAGGCCGAAGGAGAAGCCGCGAAGAAGAAGGCGAAGAACTACACGCCTGAAAGCATGAAGGCGGCATACGAGGCTATGGACGGCGCCGACAGGCTCCTGGCGACGGCATGCGTCGACCTCAGCATGAAGTATGTCGGAGGCTACGCTAAAGGGCTCTATGAGACGCAGATCCTCGCCGGCCTCCTGGCGGCGGATGGTTTCATCGTCGACGTCAAGACGGGTGAAGGAAAGACCGAGTTCGCCCTGATCGCCCTCACCATCGGCTCCCTGACGGGGCTGAAGGTCTTTGCCGAGACGGCGAATCCGCTCCTGGCGCGCAAAGACCACCTCGCCCGCAAGAGCATCTTCGATTTTATGGGCATCAAGTCCGACCGTTTCGAGAATACCTCGAACAATCCGCAGGAGGAGCTGAAGCGCCTCTTCGATGAGAATAGCGCGGATGGCGGGCCGGCGGTCATCACGACCGATACGGCGGGCAAGAACTTCCTCTTCGCCAATGACCTTGTGGCGGATGAAAGCACCAAGCTGATCAAGACGGGCAGGAAGTTCCTCTTCATCATCGTCGACGAAATAGACGCGGCCATGCGCGAGGCGTCGACGCAGTATAAGATCGCGCTTCCGTCCGAGGCGATACCGACTGAGTCGTCGAGATACAAGCTCATAAAGGAATGCGTAATATTCGCGCATAAACTCGCGGTTACCGACAAGATGGGCAGGGAGATCGGCCGTGCGGTGGAGACCGGAGAGGGTAAAGGGGAGGGGAAGAAGGACTACCTCTATACCATAGACAGGGCCCTCGGGAATGTCGTGATAAGGGGCGAAGAGGCTGGCGCGGCTGAGGGTGAGAATGAATTAAAGAAGCTCTGCGCAGAGAAGGCGCGGGAGCTCGGCGTCAGCACCGATACGGTGTACGGCTGGGTGAAGAAATCCATAAAGATGATAGAGACGTATAATCTAAATGCCGACTATCTGGTTAAGGGTACGGAGCTTGCACTCGTCGGCATAAGCGGCATAGCGACCAACAGGCGCCTGACCGACGGGTTGCATACGATACTGGAGATGTATGCCAAGGAAATAGGTAATAATCCGAACATCGTGGTCCGCGACGACTCCTTAAGTAAGTCCGAGATAGGCGGAGGACCGGCCCTCACCGAACGTTTCTGTTTCATTACTGGATCGAGCGGAAGCGCCGTCTCGGTAGCCAATGAGTTCGCCGGTGTGCTCGAGAACAGGAAGGGGGTCGTGGATATACCGGCCCACACGCACAAGCTGATAAAGGAGCGCAAACCTATCATCATAGACGGCGAGGGCGATATGCGCTCGGCCGTCATCGACTATATTAAAGGGGCGCTCGATCCGGTGAGCGGAAGGTACACGCCGAGCCTCATCTATGTGCGCAAGAACTCGACTGCCGAAGACCTTGAGAAGATCATAAGGAATAATTACCCCGGCCTTGAGGTTCAGATAGTCAGCTGCACCCTCGAGAAAGAGAAGCTCGATGCTGTTATGAAGAACTCTGGCAACGCGAATGTCGTCACCATCTTCACCGACGCTGGCGCCCGAGGCAATAACTATCAGGCATACTTTCAGAATATCGGCGTGCTCGGCGACGCGGGGATCGCGAAGCAGTTCAGTCCGCTCTTCGAACTGCTGACAAAAGATAAGAATATAGTGGATCTTGAAAAGGCGCGGGATGAATATCTGAAAGCGGCCGACGACGCCGGCAGGGCTGCGGCGAAGGCAAGTATACGGGACGCTATTGACAAGATCGGGAAGAGTTTGAAGACCGGCGATGAGAAGGCGCGCCTCGGCGTCAGCCATACAGACCTCTTGAGGATACTGGATACCGAAAAGGGCGCCATGGACCAGGCCCGGGAGAACAGCCAGAATGCGATCGGAGGCATACGGCTTCTTATTGATGAAGACGCTCAGGAATTGAGGAATATATTGCTATCCGCCGATGAGAATGTAAATCGCACAAACGAAGCCGGGAGGGCGGAGGTGCTCGCGAAGCTCGAGGGTTTCTTCACGCGTATAGAAAAAAATCTTTCGAATGATAACAAGGAGAAACTGGCGGACTTCCGGCTGAATGTGCGCGCCCGGTACGTCACCGGCTTCAGGCTCCTCGCCCAGTTAAGCGACAAGTCTCTCGGCGATATCCAGCAGGCCCTCGGCAGGGTGGCGCGCCAGGCAGACCCGGCCGAAACTACCCTTATGTTCGATATATCGGATAACAGTGACGATTATAATATTCTCGTCAAGGGCTTCCACGACAAACAGGACAGGAGGCTCGGAGAGGCTCTCGTTGATATGGGCCACTACCGCGTCTTGAACGATAAAAAGAATAGGGGTGAGCTTCTGACCGAAGAAGAAGCCATGGAGAGGGATGCCCTCCGCGATAAGATAATCGACCACGCATTCCAGGCGCTCATAGCGATAGACAAGCGCGGGCAGGAGGAGAGGATCAGGGGCAAGAAGATGGACGTCAGCCAGCTGCAGTACTTCGAACGGATCGTGATGCCGTTCAATCTGATGGTCAAGCAAGGCAAGGCCAAGGGGCTGACGGGCCGCGAGGTGGCGATAGAATGGATAACGGAGATAGCGAACGGATTCGCCGACGCGGACGAGGCCAAAGCCGCGCGCCTGCAGGCCTATCTGATGTTCGTGTTCGGCGAGAACGCCAGTGCGTTCAACAGCCTGCTGAGGTCGGTAGGAATAGAGAAGCTGGACAAGAATAATATCAAACTCTTCGCAGCCGTCCTCAAGGCGTTCCTGCGCGGTACCTCATACGACGAGCTCTCCGATAAAGACGCTGATTCCAGGATCATCAAGAGCGCGGTGGATAAAGACGCTTTCGACACGCTCGCCGCCACATACAATAGCGAAACCCTCCTCGGTAAAAAGTTCTCCCTTATCTTCGACCGCGCCCGCGTTACGCTGCTGCAGTACGAGTTCTTCCAGAAGTCCACGGAATTGCGCTCGAGTGTAACCGACCCGAAAGAGTTCTTGAAAGCGCTCACGAATTGGTTCAAGACGAGGCGCAGAGACATGGGTAAGGAACTCGCCAGGACCATGTCCGCCATCTGCGAGCAATTGATCACTAAAGATATTGAGAAGGATACCCTGTCTCAGGCTGCGCTCGAGAAGGCGAAGTCAAAGGCGAACGCCTTCCTGGCCGGCGCGTCGAAGAAGGCGTGGGCCGTCGTCAACAGGCCCTATGCGGCGAAGACGGTGGAAGGTAGGCTCGCGATGTTCACGGCCACAGGCGCCGCGGCGGGCGCGTTTTTCGGCCCTGTCGGCGCTGCCATTGGAGCCGTTGCCGGTTTGACGGCCGGCGTCCTGACCGGATTTGCGCCGCGTTACGGCATGAGCAAGCAGGTTGAAAGAGTCGGAAAAGCCCGCGCGCGCTTCTGGGCGGCCCTGACGGTCGTCAAAAGGACTGTGGAGGACGCTGCTAAGGGAGCGTCAGGCGGCGCTGTCGTAGGCGCTACCATCGGAGGTTTTGCAGGCGCAATAAGCGGACTTCTGGTCGCAGGTCCTGTCGGCGCATTGGGCGGCGCCATGGTCGGGATGAAGGTGGGGGTCGGGATCGGGGGGCTGGGAGGCGCGCTTTTCGGAGCTATACACGGTATAGCTGACGGAATCAAGAGGGCTTTCTTTGATGTATCGCGCGATGTCATAGGCGACAGGTCCGGCAGGGAGGTCAGGGCTGTCATGGAAGAAGAGCGCGCGCCTCTGGCGAAACGCCAGGAGGAGGTCCGGGAGGTCGGGGGCGAATGGGAGCAGTTGAGCGACGCGGTGCTCGAAGTCGACGAGAATGGCAGGATAGCGCCTGAGATAAGCGCCGTCCTTGCCGGCGAGACGGGCAAGGAAGAGCGCGTCGAGTCGAGAGAAGAGACTGCCGCGCGCGTGCAGGAGAGGCGCGAAGTAGAGGTTGTGACATCGGACGGTGCGAAGAAAAAGGCCCTTGTCTATGAGATAACAGCCAGGACTGAAGACGGCAAAGTCGTCGGCGGCGGTAAAGTGACTTCAGCAGAGGTGAGAGAAGGGTTCGACAAATACAGGGAACGGGTGAGACAGGCCGGAGAGGCGGCAGCAGCCGGCGGACCACCGGCTCCGGAGCCGGACCTTATCATATTTGTTCCGAAAATGGGTCTCGCGACCCAGGCTCAGCAGCCGGACGGCGACGACAATAGGGACGAGAGGATACAATCCGCCGTAAAGCAGCTTGCTGAAAAGACGAAAGGGCTGAGGCCCGATGAGAAGCCGTATTGCGTCGTCACGGACGGCCTCGCCCCGTCTGAAAGTGACTCGGAATTCGGTTTCGCGAACGTCCACGTCATGACCCAGGACAGGGCCATTGAGATGGCAAACGCCTCCGATGAATCGGGCGTCGCGATGGACTTTAAGCTCGCCGAAGGAGAGCGGGCGAAACGAGTCGTCCATAACGGTGATACCATACTTTTGGTTCGCTGCGATTCCGGAGAGGTCGTCCAGATGAACTTCGGAAAGAGCCCGACCGAAGAGGACCAGTCTGCGATCGCGAGGATAGAGGCTCTCTCCACCCTGAAGGCCAAAGGCGCCCAGGCCCTCAGAGAATACGGTTCACCCAGGGCGACGCGCGAGCGGAGGGCGCTGGAGAAGAAGCTCGGCGCTATGGCGGGGATGCCCGGAATACCCGGTGCGGCCGACGTCGATATGGATATAGCGGTCGCGGACCCCACCGTGAGGAATATACTCGATAACAGCACCATTGATTCCGACGCGGTGGAGATCACTCCGCAGGGCGTATCGGTGAAGCTCGCGGACGGGAACGCGCGGCGGGTGGTCTCATTCAGACCGCGCGATGAGAAAGGCAGCCTGCTAAACCCGCAGCTTGCGCCCGACGCGGAGCGCGCTGTCGAGAGCCGCGAGACCGTCTACCTGCCGTATACAGACTGGCGGCAGAGGTTGCTGCAGAAGTGGATGAGCTGGACGGGCTCGCGCCTTTACAGGATGAAGGCTGCGCTCGGGACCGGCAGGCTTTCAAAGTACCTGAAGGAGAAACTCAAAGGTTATCCGAAACTTTCCGGCGCCGTCGATTGGACAAACCGCGCTCTCGCCCAGGTCGGGAGCCTCAACTTCTTCGTCCAGTTATTTGTCGCTATGCCGCTTACGGCCGGAGGTGAGCTATGGACCAAAGCGGGCGCCTGGCTCGATGAAAAGGCTAAAGCCGTATCCGGCCGATGGAATGATTGGCGGCGCCCGTCTGCGGCGGTCACACCGGCGGCCGATATCAGTAAGGCGCTCGCATTCTTTCCGATACCGGGCGATGAAGCAGGAGCGCGGAAGCTTTGCGTGGACTGGTTAGGCAGTGAAGACAACGAGATCATCTGGAAGCTGGGCGCGGTTAGATCACGTTCCCGCAGTTTGAGCGAGTGGCATGATCTTGCGAAGCTCCTGCGCGCAAAGGCAGACGCCCTTGAGAAGAGCAAAGAGGCGGGAAAGGCCCGAGACCTTTATGGCCTGGCGGCCAGAGCCTATACCATAGCCGTTTACCTTCAGGAAGGTAACTTGAGGCTGTGGGATCTCCACGCGGGCTTTGCCATAGTCCTGAACAAGCTCGGCAGGAACGAGCTCGCTCTCAAGCATATAAAAATAGCCCTGAAGAATTTTGCAGAGGGACCAGTGAGGGATGACATCCTGCTTATCCAGGCGGAGATACTTGGCAGGGATAAGAAGAAGTTCGGAGAGGCGATAAATGGACTGCGGGCCGTAAGGAACGAAAAGGCTGAGAATCTGCGCAAAGAGCTCTACGCCGAGTGGCAGAAGAAGCTCGATGAGGAGAAGAAGAAGGAGGGGCCGGGCTTCTGGGGTCAGGTCGGGGCGACGTTTAAGTACGGCTACAGCTGGCTGAAAGAGCACAAGATAGCGGCGGCCATCCTGATCCCGGTCATGGGCACCGCTTCGACTGTTGCGGTCGCGCTCGTCCTGGGACTTCCGCTCGGAAGCATTACCGCCATGAGCATCATACTGTCGTCGAAAGCGACCATTGTCTTTTTCGCTCCCGCCTCATGGTCGGCTTTATGGGCCGGTATTTTTGCCGGAACTCAGCAATACATATTCGCCACGCTGGCGTTTATCGCCTTAAGGATCGCCATCGGAAAAGGGATATACGCGCCCATTACGAAAGAGAAGGATTATTCCGTCAGCCGGTCCAAGGGGAACGACCTTAAGGATGCGAGGCGCGACGTCAGCCGAAATCCCGGAGACGTCGACGCTCATATCCGCCTCATCAACGCTTATACAGCCGCCGGCCGGACCAAAGCTGCGGTCAGGCACGCTCGGGCGGTGGTCAGGCTCTTCTCCCGGCATAACGTACTACTGTGGCGCTCCAGATACACATCCGCGGATAACCTTGCGGCCTTTGCCATCAGACTTCTGGATGTCGAGACCGACGGGAAGGAGAAGTTGTACGAGATAATACAAAAGAGAGTTTTGAAATCGATCCTCCAGAGGCCGCTCTATGCAGAGGTTATACGTCTGAAACTCGCCATAAAGAGGGGGTCTCCGGAAGCCCTTAGAGATGCCATCGAATACATCAAGGCTATGGATGCCTCCAAGCTGGATCCGCAGAGTCCGGCAGGCAGGGAGGCGCTGATATTTGCATTCCGGACATTGAATACAGGATTGCGCGACGAAGCCAAGAAACCCGCCGCAAAGAGGAACACGGTCGAGCTCGCCGCTCTGGAGGCGGCGAGGTCCTCTTTGCAAGCCCGTGTGCTGGTTATGCCCGCAGGCCTTGAGGACGAGAGGGTAAGGCTCGCCGTTCAGGGTATTGAATCAGGTTCCGCACTCGACGGTCTCAATGGCACCCGAAAGCAGGAGCGGGAGGCGGACTTTAAGGCCGCCGAATCTCAGGCACTCGATAAGGAGATGGCTGCAGCCTCGCTGGAACAGGAGAAAGCCCCTGAGCCGGAGCAGAGGTCCAAGGTTCTCGAGAGGGCGGTGGCGCTCGACCCGGAGAATAGCGCGCTCAGGGCAACCCTTGCCGCTGAATATATGAAAGACGGCAACTATGCAGGCGCTGAGAAAGAGCTGGCCCAGGTACTGAAGAGGTCGAAAGACAGTGCGGAGAAAGCGGAGGCAGCTGTGACGATGGCGCTTGCCCGCCTGATGCAGAACAAGAGGCCGGGCTTCTGGCTCATGAGAAGAGTTAAGGGCGCCGATATGCGCGTCATTATCAATGACATCACCGCGCTCCGGAGGGGCAGGGCGATCGATGTGCCCGCAATGCTGGCGAGGCTGACTGCTATGCTGCCTACGGCGCCGGGCGCCAAGGTCGACCTGCGGACAAGCCTCGTGATGCTGGCCTCCATCACGGGCCTCGAGAGGGATATAAACAGTTCCGGCAGGCAGAAATTCGTCGCTATGCGGCGCAGCGCACTGACCGGTTTGACCGGCCTGAGTGCGGCGCTTCAGGGCATGACATTCGAGCTTGAGGGTGTCGGTAAAAATATCACAGAACTCCTCTCGGACGCAAAACTCGGCGCTCTCGCGGTCGCGATAGCCAAAGATGTCAAGGCGGAGAAGAAATATAAGGAGCTGGAGAGGGACAGGCGCAAAACTGATAAGCGTATAAAAGACCTGAAGAGTAAAGTACAAGACCTTCGGAATGAATTATCGCGCGGCGGAACCGCCAAATGGTTCTGGCTCGCGTGGAGATCGCCTGAAGACATCCGTATCGAGCTCGAGGGGACGGACGGTGCCGGCGGAAAGAATAAGAAACTTGCCGACAGATTACTGGAAAAGGCGGCGATAGAAGAAAGAATGCTGACCTTCATGTCGTCGGAGGCCTCTTCGCTCGTAGCGAGAAACCTCATCGGAGATATCATATCCATACAGGATGATATTATGTCCATCGAAAGTAGCGTCTCCCGGAATGAATATGTTTCCGGGAAGGCGATATCACAGGTCAAGAGTCTCATGAAGACGCATCCGGACAACGAGGCGCTTCAGAAAAGGCTTGCCGAGCGGTTCAATCAGCTGATACGCGCTTATAACGGCTCTCAGCAGAAGCCTGCCGCTGCCGTAAGATTAGCGGATATACCATCGCGAATCAGTTCCGAAATGTCTTTGGACGAATCGGTTTTTGACGATGTCCGAGACTGGGGCGTCGTCGCGAAGCTGAATAGGATAACGCGCCGGATCTCCGCTATACAGGAAGACGAATTGCGCAAACTTGACAGCCCGACCTTCAATGCAATAGCAGATCTGTTGTTTGCTCTGCTTGGCACGATGAGGGATAAGACAGCCCGCGAAGCGGCCGCAAAGGACGTCCTCGGCGCGCTGGAAGGGATGGCGCGGCGGGACCCGGGCGTAAAGTTTATGAACGTATTGATCGCGCTGGCGGCCGCGCAGGCGAATGCGGAGCTTAAGAACATCCTGATGTCGGAGATCATCAGGAGAGGGTTGGCAGGCAAGGACTGGATGGCGGAGGCTACCAGCTGGGCTCTGGAGAATGCGCGATCGAAACTGGCCGAGATAGGCGCAGAGAATGATAAGAAGGCCAGAGCTTCAAAGATAGCGGAGTTTACGCAATGGCTTGGCACGATCTCCGACGGACCGACCGCGCAAAGTATCATAGACGAAGTGAAGGCGATCCGGAATTTAACTATAATGTCAGAGGTGGCCGCGGCCATTGCCGGCACGCCCTCTGCGCAGCATTCCGTGAAGTTCGATCTTTATGTCCATATATTGTACAGGAATACGGATAAAGAGGCCCGCGAAGACGCCCTTTCAAAACTCCTCGCGCTCGTCAGGGCTACGGAACCCTCCACTATCCCGCTCGATTCCCTGCTGCTCATGGTGGACGCTATCCTTAAGGACGGAACCCTCACAGACAAGGAATTGACGGGGCTGTTTAACTTCCTCGTCGCCCTCAGGGCAAGAAATATGGGCGATGCGGCTGATGGCACGCTAAAAGCAAAGGCGGGTGAAGTCCGCCTCAGGATAGAGGCGCTGAGGAAGTCGCGCCTTGAGGCTGCGCGCAAGGCCAAGTTTGAGTCTATGGAGGCGGTGGTCAATGAGAAGCTGGCGCTCGCCACAATATATGAAGGCATGGGCGAGCTCGAGAAGGCGCGCCTTGAGCTTGAGGCCGCGAACAAGATACTCGTCGATGAGACGAACGGATTTATTAAACTCCAGAAGGAAGGTAAGATCGCCGAATACGGAGGTGATACGAATACGGTTATCACGACGAATGACGGAATAATGGATTCACTGGAGCGCATCCTCCGCAAGCAGGACAAGATAGACTGCGACTGGTATCTTTCATTGGCCCGGGGAGCCTTGCTCCTCGCAAGATATTACGGAGCGCGCAAAGACTATGCTGAAGCCAACGTGTATATGGCGAAAGCGTTTGTTCATCTCGCGTCCGCCGAAAAAAGAGACCCCCGCAATCCGGGCGTGAAACTTGCCTTCGACGTGACCAGGTACGAGAAGTCACGTCTTGACCTCATGGAGAAGAATAGCGGAAAAGACCTTCCGGAGTCGGCCAGAAAACGGGCCGAGAAACTCTCGGAGACGGATAAGGCAGACGTTGAGATGGGAGAATTTGATAAGAAGATAGCGAAGCTCGAGGAGGAGATGCGCGCGCTCGAGTCACCGGTCACTTCTCGGCGCTCGCGGGCGGCCGCTGCCGCCGGACCGGCCGTTGCCGGGAAACTCAGGAATGACTCTGCTCTGGCCGAAACTGCCGCCGGCATAGCCGATAAGAAGGCGGCGAAGAGGCGTGAGGAGGAGGCAAAGGCCGCTGTGGCCGCGAAGAGGGACAAGGCTTCCGTCGAGCGTGGTGCCGCTGCCGCTGATGAGGCCGCTGTCGACATATCCGCCGCCGCAGGAGGGTCCGGCGAGCCGGGCATGAAGGGGCTCCTGCTCTCGGCTATCGCCATAATCCTCGACGGCGCCAAGGATGACGAATCGGTGAAAGAGGCGAGGGCGCTCCTCTCTAATATCGATACGCCCAATGCCCGCAGGCTCCTTATTGAAGCGCTTGAAGAGATGCGGGATCGGACGGCGCGCGCGATACCGGATAAGGCAAAGGCTAAAGAGAAGCTCGATATCGTGCGCGATCTCAGGTTCGACCTCATCTACAGAACCGAAGGGACCTCGGGAGCGGCTGCGGACGCCGACTTCCTCGACTATGTCATTGCCAGGCTGAAAGACGATAGGCCGGCCCTTCTGAGCCTCCTTACCGATATTACCCGAACCGGCCCCAATGAAATGGTCATAGTGATCGCCAAAGAGAAACTCCTCGACATGCTCTTCGAGCTTGCCGGCCTGAAAGAGGACGCCGATATATTTAAGGAAAAGGACGACGCTGCTGTAGGGGCGATCCTCTACAGGAAGCTCTCCGAAAAATTGTCGAAGCCCGGCGCGGAATACAGGCCGGACGGCGCAAAGCTCGGCGTGTGGGCGACGTTCGTCGTCGATGTCGATAGAGGGCTCAGAAACAGGAAACAAAAGTGGTCCGATATGAGCCCATTCGCCAGGACTGTCATGCTGGCGGGTGAGATTTCACCCGAGGCTGTGGCAATAATAGTGGGCTGGGGGGTGTCAAGAGACAATAAAGAGGCGTACCTGCAGCAGGCTAAGGATGCATTTGACCGCGAAGATTTCTTCAAAGCGCTCACCCTGCTCGACAAGGCCGGAGATTCACCCGAAGCGAACCTGTACAAGGCGATGACGCTCCGCGGCCTCGGCAGGTTCCATGACGCGGCGGCGTTTACGGCCGGGGCTGTGAAGAAGGACCCCAAGAACGAAGCGCTCCTCCAGGAACTGCTGAAGACATACGAATCGCTCGGCGACCGCGGCCGCATGGCCGAGACGCTCATGAAACTGTGCGAACTCGCGCGGGAGAATAAGAAGCCGGCGGAGGCGGAAGCATTCATACTGGAGGCTATGCGCCTCCAGCCCCGGATTATGCAGTACAAAGCAAAACACGTCTCTCTGCTGATAGCCGAAAAACGCTACGCGCAGGCCGAGGCCGAGATAGAAGCGATACGGAAGGCATCGAGGAATTTCATGCTTGTGCGGGGCGCCTGGTTCCGGTGGGGCGCGAAGAAAGATATGAAGAATTTCGGCCTGATCGCGACGAAGGAGGATGTCAGGGAGCTGCTCACCGGCCTTGCGAAGATATATCTATCCGACGCGCTCCCGAAGCGCGCGCCGGAGGCGGAGAGCCTGCTCGCCGGCAGGAGGTTCGGCAGGTTCTTCAGGGGCTCAGCCATGGCGTACGCGCTCCTTGCCGAGAGCCGCCAGAGGCGCCTGGACCGTATCGGTCGTGACGAGCGAAAGGCGGGGAAATACCTGCAGAAGGCCGATGCCATAGCGGAGAAAGATAAAGAGACTCAGGAGAGGCTTGTAGAGCGTTATACGGCGGCCGGCACGTTCGCCGATATCACGAAGGCCATAGAACTCTGCGGAAAGCTCGCGCAGGCCGATGCGGATAAGAAGAAGGTCTGGGATGCCAGGGCCGCGTTTCTTCATGTCAGGAGGAGCTCGCTGGTTGATAAGGCCACCGAGAGGCGCTCGAGGCAGGGCGATGTGAAGTTCAAGAGGCAGGCCGGCGATCTTGCGAAGGCGCTCGAACTTGCGGAAAAGCTCGACGCGGCTGACAGAATGTCCATAGCCTCGGGCGTAAGGGCCGGGATCAGGGATGTCGATATGGCTGCGGCCGCCTGGGAGAGGCGTATGATGTGGGCGAAAAAGAAGATCAGGGAGGCAAAGGCGGGCGCTATGTTCGCCATTCGGCTCGAATTATTTAAGGCCCGTGTCGGGATCGCGGAGGCGGAAGGCGAGCTCGATCAGGGGGTGTTGGGCGGTATCATCAATGCTCTCGAGGCGATGAAGGTTGACGGAAAAACGCCCGACGGGATTATGGGCCAGATAGACCAGGCGCTCAGCCGGGCCTGCAGGATAAGGGGAGACTCCCTGAAGATCACCAACCCGGACACGGCAATGGCCGATTATGCCAGGGCGGTCGCGCTAGACGGAAAAAATTACAAAGCCCACTATGCTCTCGGCGAATTGTATGAGGCCAAAGGCGATCACGAATTCGCGTTCAGGCATTTCATGGAAGCTATGAAGGATAAGGATCTGGAGAGCGCCGCTACGGGAAGATTGAAAGGTCTCTATGACAGGGTTACGGCGGCGCAGGCGCGGACATTCATCGAAGGGTTGGAGAAGATCGAGGCGGGGCGCTCGGCTGAAAAGGAGCAGTTGACTGTGGTTGCCAAAGCCGTCGATTCCGCAGCCGCCATCGCCGACATGTATATTAAGATAGAGGCCTTGCGCGAAGGTTTGAAGGCTCGCATGAGAGAGCTGAAGAAGAGACCCGATAGCGACAAGAATGCGGCCGTTAAAGAAGTCGCGGGGATCGAAGCCGCGGAGGCCTTCATGGACCTCGACGAGGCGGAACTCACCGCGCTCGATAAGGATCTGACCGTTCTATTGGAAGATATGGTTGGCGCGATCGGCGCGCGGGCCCCGCCTGACCAGGCGGCCATCATAAAGCTCGTTGCCAGAAAATTTAGCCAGGGCGATGTTGATAAAGCGATAGCCCGCCTGAAGAGGCTGCGCCAACTCCTAATGGACCCGAAGTTCCCGTCTATCGCAGGCCGCGAAGCAGTCGATATAGCCCTCGCCGGCCTCTATATCAAGAACAATGAAAACGGAGAAGCGGTCCGCATATTAAATAACATCCTCGCGCAGAACCCGAACTATAACATACAGATAGAAGCACACCTCGCGCTCGCGAGCGCGTATGCGGCCCAGAAGGATCATAAAAAAGCTGCCGGGAGCATGCTATCCGCAATTGCGGCCTATGAGACGACTGCCATTGGCGGGCACAGGGACAATGGCATGAGGCAGTCTATAGCCGGCGGAGTGAGCGCGTTCTTACGGGGCGTGAAGACCGGCGCTATCGATCTCAACGCGACGGGTATGGAGAAGGACGGATTGCTGAATACACTCTCCCGGTCCGCCGTCCTCCTTGAAAGTTGTGATATGCTCGGCGACCTCGTCGATATTATGGCTGCGCAGGCCCCGGCCGGAGTCGAGGCTGTGGCAAAATTATTAACCGATCCGGAAGTCTCGAGAGATAACAGGGAGAAGGTCGCGTCGCTGCTCCTCAGCCGGATGAAGTCGGACAGGCGATTTGTAGATAAGGCCGTCGCCATGGCCGTTGCCGCAGACGTGAGAAGTTACGCTGAGGCGGATGTTTCGGATGACGCGAAGGCGCTTCTCAGCCAAGTTGACGCCAGAGGCGGCAGGGGGCTATTGCGCGCGCTCTTCACCCGAGCCCCGAAGGACGCCGCCTATTATCTGGAAGCCGGAAAGCGGTATTTGGCAAGCGGCCGTTATGCCGCGGCCATCAGGGCGCTTGATAGGACCGCCGGGATCGACAAGGCGGTATCAGAGCGGGCCGACTTCAAGGAAGCCGTCTTCAGGGCTCAATTGGGCAAGGCCGAGCGCGGACATGGCTGGCTGTGGAGGGCCACGCATACAAGGGAAGCCGAACTGCGGGGCAAGCTGGACGCCCTCGAGAATGCGATGCGATACGCCTACGACGACAGGACGAAAGACGAGCTCAGGCAGATGATCATAGGGGCAGGCATCGACCTGCTCCGGTATTACGACGGGAAGAGCAGGAGCGTCAGGCGCGCTTACACGACTTTGCGCACGCTGAACCAGGCGCGCTTGGGCGTCATCCTGAAAGTGGCGCAGCTGGAGCTTGAGCTCTTTTATACCGGCCAGGCTGAGATATATTTTAACGAGGCGCTTGCCATCGATCCGAACAATGCGGCAGCCAGGGCCGGGCTCGACGATGCGGCGCTTTACGAGGGCGCTATAGGTCTCTATAAAGCCGATCATCCTGGCGCGTTTGACGTGAAGGCGTTCGCGAAAGAAAAGAAGTCCTGTTTAGCGAAGGCCTGCCTGGCGAAAGCCGGGGCTGCGGGCGTGTCAGCAGGCGATGCAAAGAAATATCTGGGGAAAGCGATACAGTTCTCGCCCGATGACCCGGCGCTTTATGTAAGGCTTGCCGGATCTGCGAAAGATGAGGGTGACTTCGAATCCGCGCGGCAGGCGATAAAGCGCGGAATGGAGGCCACGAAGGGCTTAAAAGATGCGACGGATAAGGCAGCCGCGGAAAAGGATCTCACCGACATTCTCAAGAACCTCGACGTGGTGGACGGGCTCATAGAAGGCGCCCTGGACGGCAATATGGCCAGGGCGATCAATGCTGTGAAGGTCGCCGCTATGGACGAAAAAAAGCGGAGCGCGCGGATAGCCGATATGCGCCGGAGGCTCTCGGGCAGAGCGGGGGCCGCTGTCGGCACGCGGGTGCGCCTGCTCGAATTCTATAAGGCGAGCATTGGCATGCCTGCCAGGCTTACGGAGGCCGAACGCGCCGCCATTCAGGCCGTCGTCGAAGATGTTCTGGCCGACCAGCCCGGGGCAAAGTTCGCGACCATAGCTGGTGATCCCGCCGGCGTTGCGCGCCTTGTCAAAACCGCGGAGAAACTGCTGGCGGCTGACAGGCTGTGGGAGCTGGAAGGTCTGCTGACAATGCTGGAGGCGGAAAATATCGGCGGCGACGCGATAGCCCTTATAAGGGTGAAGCTCGATATCATGAACGCCCGTAATGAGTTTACCGGGGACGCGGCGGACGCGGCGAGAATTGACCCGAAGGAGAAGGCTATTGTCGCGAAGATAAGTTTAATGGTGGATCCTGTGAGGCGGCACGACGCGTATATTGCGCTTGCCGGATATTACGAACATAAGGCCGGAAGGCTGAAGGTCCTTAACATGGGCGCTCAGGCGCCGGAGGCCGTCGGCCGGGCGGTAGAATATTACAAGCTGGCTTCGGACATTATGCCGTCGTCTCTGCAGGCGCTCCGTAGATTATTTGCCTTCAGAAAAGATAAGGCCGACGCGCTCGCGCGTCTTTCAAAAGTCCTCGAGCCGGATAATCTCAGGGACAAGGATGATAATTACAGGAAGGAACTGTTGTCCCTGCTGGCCAATTACGACGATGCTCAGGCGGTCAGATCCGGCGTCATGGCTATCGCCGAAAGCGCCGGCAGGCTTTCGATCGATCTCGCGACGGCGCTCATCAACTTTGCCGCGCCAAGAAAGATCTTCGGCGTGGTCGTCCATATGGCGCAAAGTCAGCTTGCATCCGTATCTCTGGGTGAGGCCATAGCTATAATGGACGCCCTCATCTCGTCGTTATCGTCGATCCGCGTCGGCGCCCTTAAGGATATCAGGGAAGCGGGCGATATCATAGCGGCTTTAGGATCGCTCGACGCGCGGATGTATGCCGGGCGGGATGCCGACAAGGACTCTTTGAAGAGCAAAATATCGACCGTTGTCGCTTATTTCAGGCTGAGTCAGCGCGATTTCCGCCTGACGCTGAAGGCGCTGGCCGACGCGGAGAAGGCCGATATATATGCCAGGGCCGATACCGGCCTCGTCCGTATAAAGATGAAGATAGCGGCGCTCGCGAGGTTCCGCTTGCCTCTGGCGTGGATCTGGGCTACGCGCGGCCTTTCCCCCGAAGCCGAAAAGAAGGCGCGCATCGATCTCGCCGAGGCCTACAGGACGCCGGGAGCCCGGGCTTCCGCCAGGAGTACGCTTAGAAGCCTCGAGCGGGCGGCCAGGCTGGACCCCGAAGACATAGATACGCACAAACAGCTCAAAAAGGCATATTCGGATATCGGCAGACTCGACAAGGCCATTTATGAGATACGCTCTGTGATGAGACTGCTTGTCGATAAAGAGGAGTATAAACAGGCGGTGGACTATTATGACGCCGAAGTTGCGCTGAACGCCGGGAGTTACGCCCGGTTCCGGGCGATTTTGGCCGATATCGACCGGATGAGGGCCGCTGCTCTCGATGGGCTGGCAAAGAAGGCCGAGCCTTCCGTGCCGGAGGGCGTGGCACCGGCCCCGGAGGCCGCCCGCGCTGAAAAGGCCCGCACGACTATCAGGAGAGGCGTCAGGGAAGCGATGATAGAGAATTTCTTCCGCAAGGTAATCGGCCGGGGTGAAGCGAATGTGAACAGGGTGCTGAAAGACCTCTTTATAAGGTCCGCCGCGAAGGAGTCGGATATTCCCGCCCGCGCGACGGTGCTGCGCGACCTGAACGCTCTCGCGGATAAAGAGAGGGGAGTCCTCGTAAAATATAAAGTCGGCAGGGAGAACCGCTACAGGCTGGCTCCCGACGTTACCGTAGGCATAGTGGGGGCCCAGCCGCCGGACGAAGCGTTGAAAGCGCTGCGCGACAGGTTCGGCCGCACCGAGTTCATATATCTCGGCAGCGAAGGCGGGAGGACGGCTGAAGCAAAGCTTGCCTCGGCCGGAACCGGCAAGGTCCGCGTTTTGCTTGACGTCGGAGCCTTAAGGACCGATGAACTCGGCAAAATAGTGAACGCGGCCGGCGCGCAGTCGTTCTTCCTCGAATTCCCTTACCTGGAGCCGCTCAACGACGGGAATATATCGGGCCTTAGCCACGATACCCTGAAAGACTACTTCGATACTATCATAGCGAACCTTCCGGAAGCGCGGTCGATGGACCTCGACAATATCCTTTCCGGCGCTTTTACCGGACAGATGCCCGCTCCGCCGGAAGGCGCCGACGCGGCAAAGGCCGCAGAGGCCCTGAATGACCCGGAAAGAGAGGCGCTCTGGATATCGGGATATATCGAGACGCTGAAAGCGGCGGCGAAAGACCCCGCATTCGCGCCCGCTAAGGAGGCCAGGAAGTACGAGCTCGCGAGTTATCTTTTCGGCAGGAGCCCGTCCGGGATCCGCAGCGCGCTCGCGCGGCACCAGGCGATCGCCGCCGCCCTCCATTGGAGGGATAAGAACGCGATCGACGCGTCGGCTTATATGGCGAATATGGTCGAGGATGTCATCGGTCGCGCCGACGGGCGCCCCTGCGTGCTCGCCTTTGAAGCGGCCCTGATCAGCGGAAAAGCGCTCGATGACCTGAACAAGCTCGCGGTCCAGATCGACGGGATAGACAAGTCCCGGATCCGCGACGGATTAAAGAAGAGCGGGTTCCATATCTTGGTGCTCGGGGCGGATAAGGAAAGGCCTGCCGGCCTGGCCGGATCCGTGAAGTACTTTACGAGGAACGCCGAGCCCGTAGATGCTCAGATAAAGAACGAGCCCGAATTCGCCGAGGCGTATGTCAGTATCGCGCTTCAGAGGCGCACAGGCGACGCCATGAGCGATATACTCGGAGATTTCAGGAGCCGGAAGCCCTCATCGTATGTTGTTCTGGGACAGGAGGAGAAGGCCGACCTGATAGTGCAGGTAAACATACCCGCCCTGCTGTATTCGATATCCGCCAAAAGGCCGTGCGGCATATTCGTGGGGCGTTTTAACGGCAAAGATTTTAACCGTATAGAAGAGACGCTGGCGAAGATCGGCGGACTGTACCGCATGCTGTCCGACATCGGAAAGGCCATCTCCGAGATATTCCAGTCCATCAAAGCCGCCGCGATAAGCGTTTAGTCCCTCCGCGGTGCGGTTCGACCGTTTCCATTTTTCAAAAGAGCGTTAACCGCCTTCAGGTTTTTTATCGCGTCTTCATAATCCGGTTTTATCCTGATACTTTCTTCCAGCAAGCCTTTTGCTTTATCAAGGTCGATCGTCCGGTACATATACAAGATAGACAACGGACAGGATGAGTCCCATCTCCGGGCGCTAATGAGTCCACATGAAAATCGTATTGTTGGCAAGACCGTTTATGTTGTATAATGTCCGCGACTGAGTTAGAATGCACGCCAGCAAGAATATTCCGATCGGAGGCCTTTCTGGGAAAAGCCAGTCGCCGGAAAATGCTCAGAGAAGAGCGGGCACATTATCCTGAGCCTGTAAGCGCGGGCGATAAGTTCGCTTATTTATGGAAATGGGTGCCGCTGGCGCTTGTAATTATTTTTGTAGCGATAGTACGCATACGGCTCCTGGGTTTTCCTCTTGAAAGGGACGAGGGGGAATATGCGTATCTCGGCCAATTGATCCTGCAGGGAGTCCCTCCGTATAAGCTGGCGTATAACATGAAGTTTCCGGGCGTATATTTCATGTACGCCGTCATTATGGCTGTTTTCGGCCAGACATCGTCAGGCATTCACTTCGGCCTTCTCCTGGCGAACATCGTTTCTATTATTCTGCTTTACCTTGTCGCGCGGAAAATCACCGATCATACGGGAGCGATAGTAGCAAGCTGCGCGTACGGGGTTCTTTCGCTCGGGCCCGGAATATTCGGATTTGCCGCTCACGCGACGCATTTCGTCGTCTTATTTACCCTGGCCGGGCTATGGACGCTGCTTAGATCTTTTGAAAAAAAATCAACGTGGGGTTATTTATGGGGCGGCGTCTTTTTCGGATCGGCTATCCTCATGAAGCAGTCAGCAGTATTTTCTGGGATATTCGGCGCATTAGCCGTTGTCGGTAACGTCTTAAGCTCAAAGCCGTTGTCCATGAAGAATCTATGCATTTATTCGTCCGTTTATCTGGCCGGGCTGGTCGCTCCGATCGCAGCGGTTTTTATATTTCTATACTCAGCCGGAGTGTTCGATAAGTTCTGGTTCTGGACGTTCACTTACATCTCTCATTACGTGGCCCAGATCCCATTAGATATAGCGGCGGGTGTATTCAAAAAGACCGCGCTCAAGGCAATAGACGGCTTTTATTTGATGTGGGCACTTTCCGTTGCAGGGCTGATCATGGGTACTCTCGACAAGAGGTTGAGTGGCAGGAAATTATTGCTCGTGTCGTTCGCTCTTTTCTCTTTCCTGTCCGTCTGCCTAGGTTTTTATTTCCGGGAGCACTATTACATCGTTTTGCTTCCCGTGCTCTCGATCCTCGCCGGCGTATTTTGCTATTCCGTCGAGTTTTTTACAAAAAACAGGTATTTAGCTGTAACGTTGTTTTTGATAGCGGTCTTTGCGGGGGTTGGCAGCAATAAGGAATATTTTTTTACGGCGGAAGCATCCAGGCTGGCGAGGGCGGCTTATGGCGTAAACCCGTTCCCTGAATCTGTCGAAATAGCGAAGTTCGTTGCGGCCCGGACACGCCCGGACGATACGATAGCGATCCTGGGGTCGGAGCCGCAGATATTGTTTTATTCAAAGCGCCGTTCCGCGACCGGCTATATATACACCTACAACCTGATGGAGGACCACCCCTACAGCCTTAAAATGCAGGGGGAGATGGCCGCCGATATTGAATCGAAGCAGCCAAAAATCATTATAGACGTACAGATAGTCGCTTCCTGGGGTGTGGTGAAGTCGTCTCGGGAGGACATTTTCCATTGGGCAGACCGCTATATCGCGGCAAACTACAGGCTCGTGGGAGTGGCTGACATATTCAGGGACCATACGGTATACGAGTGGGGCGAGGCCGCCCGAAAATATAGCCCGAGATCCCCTGACTATATCCGCGTTTACGAAAGGGGAGTCTGAGAACGATGTCGGTCATTCCAGTGAAGCTCCGTGGCCTTACGGCCATGGCATCATTTAACGCGGGATCCCGCTCTCTGCCATGGAGCGGAATCCCGCCCAAAGGCCATTCATCCACACCCTCACGGGTATGGCCTTCTGGCTGCGGGGTAAAGTTCTCCGCTTCCGTCGCGATTATCTTGGCCATCTCCGTTTTGTCAGGAGGCCTGCTTTTATTGTTCAACCTTGGAAACCAGTTATTATGGGAAGATGAGGCCGAGACGGCCGTCCTGGGGCTCAATATACTCAAATACGGCGTTCCCAAAGCGTTCGACGGAAAGAACCTTATCTCCCAGGAGTGGGGCAATGAATTCGGCGATGATTACCTGTGGCGCTGGACGCCATGGCTGGATAAGTATATAGCGGCTCTGTCTTTTAAGATTTTCGGGAAGAGTACTGCCGCCGCGCGCGCGCCGTTCGCAGTCCTGGGTGTTGTGAGCGTCGTTATGGCTTTTTTCCTGGCCCGCCGTATTTTTCAAAACAGCCAAATCGCCTGCCTGAGCGTCGCGTTGCTTGTGGTGAATGTGCCTTTTTTACTTTTCTGCAGGCAATGCCGGTATTACAGCCCGTTGATCCTCGGGACCATTCTGACAGTTTATTTTTTTTACGGGATTATGCGGTCGGGGCGTTTCTCCGTAATCGGTTTTATCGTGTCGACCGCCATCGTTATCCAATCCAACATGTTTTCTTTTTTCTCCGTCCTCGGCTCGTTGGCTGCGGCGTACGTATGCGTACCCGAAAACAGGCGGACTTCGAGGAAGGTGGTCATCGCCTACATAGCCGCCTTTACGGCGGGCGGCCCTGTTTTATTGGCCAATCTGATATTCGGTAAATCCGCTCATATCGAGCGCTTATACACGTACTGGGATAATTTGAAAAACTGTTTCGCGGATGTCCACTATTTTATGTTTTCATTTCTACTCCTCGGCTTGTTTATTCTCGGTCTTCTTTTTTGTAAAAAAGTGGCGGATGACGCGAGGCCGCATGCCGGGCCCATGAGCTTCATTTTGATATTCTGTTTTTCGTATGTCGTTTTATCGGCCCTTCTCCCATGGCATTTTTTCAGGTACATGGTCAATATGATCCCTTTTTACTGCATCCTTACGGCTGCGATCATATATCTTCTTGTCCGCTCGCGTGTCTTATGGATATACGCCGGGATATTGATCGTTGTATCGGCGCATATGTATCATCCGAACGAGCTATGGCCCCGCAAGCAGCGCTACATAAGAGAGAAGCTATGCAATATGTTCCCGAAATTCGTTAAAGAGATAACCGGCGATTACAAAGGACCTCTCAAGGCTGTGATTACATATCTGGATAAACACGCGGGCGACGATGAAACTATCTTTGTAAGTTATGGCGCCCCGGTGGTCCAATTCTACACCAACCTTACCGTTATAGGAGGACAGGATGGCCGCGATCTTCCGGCGGCCATGTATCCGGATTGGCTGTTAATACGTAATTTCTACTTTATAGACAGGCCGGTTGCCAGGCGCTACCTTGAGAAGAATTCCGCGATCATCGATAAATGGATTAATTCAGGCGCTTACAAGAATATAGAATTTCCGGACGTTGGAGATGTTTATTGGGAAAATACCCCGGACCCGTATTTCCACCTTTTCGCATCACCCGGCCCAAGAGTAGTCTCCGGGACGGTAAAATTAGGGAAAAAGCGCTGATTGGCCGCGGGCTTGAGAATTGCGCATTTTTTTTGGCGAACCCGCCTGAAAACGCTTTCGACGATCATTTCAAGCCCGTCAAATTGATTATGCAGACCGGCAAGATCCCGGCTAAAGACGCGTGCTTTCAATACTCTAAAGAAGGCTTCGGGAAGAGAAAGGTAGGTGAAGCTCCATGGCCTTACGGCCATGGCATCATTTAACGCGGGATCCCGCTCTCTGCCATGGAGCGGAATCCCGCCCGAAGGCCATTCATCCACACCCTCACGGGTATGGCCTTCTGGCTGCGGGGTAAACGGCGCACGGTATTATTTGCTTTCCCATGACTATTGTAATATAATAACCCGCATGGTATTCAACTCCCTCACATTCGCGCTCTTCTTCATCCCCGTATACGCGCTGTACCTCGTGCTGCCGCGTAAATGGCAGAACGTCCTGCTTCTGCTGGCAAGCTACCTCTTTTACTCGTTCTGGGACTGGCGTTTCCTGTCCATTATATGGCTGTCGACGGCAATAAACTTCCTTTCCGGCCGCGCCATAGGCCAGATTGAAGGCGACCGGCGGCGGAAACGTGCCTTAGCCGCCTGCATCGCCTTAAACCTTGTCATTCTGGGGATATTCAAGTATTTCAATTTCTTTGCCGACAGCCTCCAGATCTTCCTGTGGGCCGTAGGTATCCATGCTGGCAGGACAACCCTTCAGGTAATCCTGCCGCTCGGCATATCGTTCTACACGTTCCAGGCCATGACATATCCCATCGATATCTACCGCCGCGTCATCCCGCCGGAAAAGAGATGGGGCGACTTCGCGCTCTTCGTGGCTTTCTTCCCGAACCTTGTCGCGGGGCCGATCGAGCGCGCCAGGAATATGCTGCCGCAGATAGCGCGCCAGAGGCGCGTTGCCTCCGGCGACTTCGCGGCCGGGGCATGGCTTATATTCTGGGGGCTGTTCAAGAAGATCGTCGTCGCTGACAATCTCGCCGCCATAACCGCGATAGCCTTCGATCCGACGGGCGTCGTCGCCGGCGCTACGGCGCTCGTTTCGATGTTCGCGTTCGCGTTCCAGGTATACGCCGACTTTTCAGGGTACTCCGACATGGCCAGGGGCTTGGCGAGGCTGATGGGCTTTACAGTCATGCAGAATTTCCGCACGCCGTTCTTCGCCTCGAACCTGTACGACCTGTGGCAGCGGTGGCACATAAGCCTGACGACGTGGATAAAGGAGTACGTCTATTATCCGCTCGCGCTCGCCAGGTTCGGCGGCCGCCAACTCGCGGCTCCGGCTGTCGTCATCCTGACATGGGCGATCATGGGCTTCTGGCACGGCGCTGAATGGCGGTTCGTGGTATGGGGAGTTTATCATGGGGTCCTGATAGTCCTCTATAACAGGATGCGGCCTTTCCTTTACTGGGTCAGGCCACGGTCCGGTATCGCGAGGGGCGCATGGGGCGCGCTCGGCGCGGCTACGGTCTTTACGCTATTTTCCGCTGGCCTGCTCTTCTTCGCGGTCGATTCCGTGAAGGGAGTCGGGGCGGTGCTTTTCAATATAGCGGCAGGGTTTCTGCGCGGCCTACCCCTTGACGGCAATCTGGTATCGTATGTGCTGCCGTTCATCCTGCCGATTATAGCGCTTGAGTCGTTCCAGTTCGCGAAGGACGACGAGCTTGCCGTCTTCAGGCTGCCGGCCATCGTTCAGGCGGCGGCGTACTTCGCCGTCTTTTATTACCTTGTTTTAGCGGGGAGCTTCAATGCCAAAGCATACTACTACTTCCAGTTTTAATAAAGCCCTCGCGGCGGTCATCGCGTGTGCCGTATTCGTCGTCGCGACCGAGTGGTATATCTACGCCAACCGTCCCGGAATAATCAAGGATTTCTGGAGCAAGTTCGTCATAAACGAGCGCCTCCTTATAGATCAGCCGAAGGATTTCGACTATCTCATAATAGGGGACAGCATTCAGAAGACCGGGATCGACCCGACGCGCGTGGCCGGCGATATTTTGTGCCTGGGCCTGCCGGGAGGCAAACCGATGGGGCTCTATCTTCTCTTCAAGCGCTATCTCTCCGCTCATAAGCCGCCGAAAGCGGTGTTTCTGTATGTCGATCCCGAGAATGCGTATCAGTCTCTCGATAGCATATTGCGGTATTTCGTTACGGTGCCCGAAGCCCTGTCTGTCTGGGGCGACCTGACGCCCCGGGAGAGACAGGTATTCATCACGCGCTATTGGGCGAGCCTCGACATGAGGATTATGAGGACTCTTATGAGGGACGAATACCACGGTTCCAACGACCTTTTTGTCAAAGATCTGATCGGGAATCGCGGATATATGAGCGCGCCGCGGGCCGAAAATTCGCTGCCGGAAGACTCTTTCAACAAAAATACCCCGAGAGTATGCGATGACATCTCCGTTTCGGCCAGCGACCTGAAATACCTGGATAAGTTCATGGGCCTTGCCCGCGGGAGTAATGTAAAGGTCGTATTCCTGGGCTTTGTTGTCCCGGAGCAGTTATACCGTATACTGGCGGAGAATGGATTCACGGGCAAATACAGGCGGTTTTACGAAGGCCTCAAGTCACGGTATCCGGACGCCGGTTTTGTGGACGAGCCGGTCGCTTATTTGCCGAACCGGTTTTTCGGGGACTATTTTCACATGAATAAAAAAGGCGTCTCGCTATATACGGAGTATTTCAACGATAAGGTCTTCGCGCCTTTTATATACGTGACGCCGCGGGAAGGCCGACAGGAAGGATAAGGATGAAGCTCTGCAAGAACTGCGTGTTGCCGGTAGGGTTTCCCCACATTACGTTCGATGAGGAAGGGGTATGCAGCCTTTGCCGGGCGTATAAAGGAAGATCCGCGGCTCTCGGCCTCAGAAAAGAATATACGAAGCGCTTCGAGCGGCTCCTGAAGGAGTCTGCGGGAAAGAGCGCGTACGACGTCCTGATGTGTTACAGCGGCGGGAAGGACTCCACCTATACGCTCGACATCCTCCGGAAGAAGTACGGGCTGAGCGTGCTAGCCTTCACCTTCGACAACGGATTCATCCCCGAAAGGACGTACGTTAATATAAGAAATGTCGTCGAAGCGCTCGGCGTCGACCACGTCTTCTTCAAGCCCGACTTTAATATCGTAAAGAGGCTCTTCACGCATACGCTGAGGCACTGCCCTTACCCGGCCAAGACGCTGGAGCGCGCGAGCGCCGTCTGCACTACGTGCATGGGGCTGGTAAAATACACGGCATTGAAGACGGCCGTCGAAAAGGAGATACCGCTCATAGCGTTCGGCTGGTCTCCCGGACAGGCGCCGGTCACCTCGTCGATAATACGGCTGGGCCCCGAAATGGTCTCGGCGATGGAGCTTGCCATTAAGGCGCCTATGAAAAAGATAGCCGGTGGCCCTGTGGACAGGTTTTTTCTGGAAAAACGCCATTACGCAGCCGCGGCGACCCTGCCTGCTTTCGTGCATCCGCTCGCGTTCACCGAATACGACGAAAAGAAGATACTGGCCTGCATCAAGCGCCTCGGCTGGAAGCTGCCTAAGGATGTCGAGATGAACGCAACGAATTGCCTGCTGAACCCGCTCGGCGATGAGGAGCATATAAAGCGATACGGCTTCCATCCGTACGCGCTGGAGATAGCCGCGTTCGTGCGCGAAGGCTGCATGACGCGCCCTGAAGGCATCAGGCATCTGCCGTTCAGGAAGGACCGCAGGCTTCTTGCGTCGCTCAGGAAGCGTTTAGGCGTTTCTTAATCGAATGGGGAGAAGATGAAGATACCTCAGGGCAGCATAAAGAGCCGGATGAAAGATTTTATTGTGCGGACATACCTCGGCCGCAAAGACGCGCCGCTGGGTGACGGTGACTCGTTCCTCGGCGAAGGCATCATCGACTCCATAGGCGTAATCGAGCTCGTCGCGTTCATTCAGGAAACGTACAATATAAAGATCGCGGTACCCGAGATCATACCTGCCAACCTAGATACCCTGGATAACCTCGAGCGATTCATAATCAGGAAGTTATCCGGTCTATGATCACCCGCATTGGCCAGCTCATATCGCATGCCGCGCTGCACCGTCCCGGCGCCGCCGCCATCATCGAAGCCCAGAGCGGCCGGATGACGACCTATGGAGAGCTTGACCGTAAGGTCGGGATCATGGCCGCGTATCTTTGCTCGAAGGGCGTCGTCCCCGGCGACCGCGTCGGGCTTCTCTCGGGCAATTCGGCCGGTTTCATCGCCGCGTATTTCGCCGTGTCCCGGGCCGGCGCGGTCCCGGTCCCGCTCAATATCACGCTGCGGGAGGACGCCCTTATCCGCCAGGCGAAGATATGCGGGATCCGGGCGATCTATCACGGGCGCCTGTTTGCAGACAGGGCCGCGGCAGTCGCCTCGGCGGTATCATCGGTCCGCTTTCTATTCGACGACGCGTCCGGGCCTCGCTCCGGCGGCGTCCGCGAGGGCGGAGGGGGAGGCGCTCCGGCGACTATAATATTCACATCCGGAACGAAGGGCGAGCCCTTAGGCGTCATGCTCAGCCACCGGAACATACTCTCAAACGCGGCCGCGGTCGCGGCGTATACCGGCCTGTGCCCTTCCGACAGGATCCTCTGCGTCCTGCCGCTCTATTATATCTACGGCCTCTCGACCGTATTCTCGCATTTTTATGCCGGCGGGACGGTGATAATCGAGAACCGTTTCGCGTATCCGAATATCGCGCTTGACAGCATCGAGCGTTTCAGGGCGACCGGATTCGCGGGCGTCTCGTCGCACTATTCGATCCTTGTCAACCATTCGGACATCAGGAGCAGAAAGCTTCGCACCCTTAGGTATATGATGCAGGCGGGCGACGCGATGCCGGCGACGGTGACCAGAAGCCTTGTTCGCCTCCTGCCCGGCAAGAAGCTGTACCTCATGTACGGGCAGACGGAGGCGGGGCCGCGCCTTGCATATCTCGAGCCTCGGTTGGCGGCGGCCAAGCCCGATTCGGTCGGTAAGGCTGTGCCGGGAGTCACGATAAAGATCGCCGGCAAAAGAGGCGAATGCGCGCCCTGGCAGGTCGGCGAGATCACGGCAAGGGGCGACAATATCATGATGGGTTACTGGCGGAATAAGAGGGCCACAGCGAAGGCACTGAAGAATGGATGGCTCCATGCGGGCGACATGGGCTACAAGGATGACGACGGCGATATATTCATCACCGGCAGGCTGTCGGGCCTGGTGAAGATCGGCGGGCAAAAGGCCGACCCGTTCGAACTTGAGCGCGTAGCCGCGGAATACGAAGGCGTGGCAGAGGCCGCCGCCGTGCCGGTCCCGGACAGATTGCTCGGCAACAGGCTTCATCTATTTGTGAGCCCTGTGGCCGGGGCTAAGATAGACGGGAAAGCGCTGAAAGATCATTGCGTCCGGCGTCTTGCGGATTACGGCCGCGCAGTTGACGTATCCGTGCGCGCGTCCCTTCCCAGGACCGGCTGCGGGAAGATCGACAAGAATACTCTGGAGGGATATCGATGAAGAGACCGGTTGTGACGGCTCTGACGGTCATGTTGCTGCTCGCCTCCGCCGGCGGGGTGTTCGCGGCTTCAGATAAGCACATCCCCGGCAGGACGAGCAGGTGGGTGAACGATTATGCCAGAGTCATCGACCCCGATACCAGAAGATATCTGGAGCAGCGCATCCGGTCGATAAAGCAGACGACCCCCGACCCGGTCGAGATCATCGTCGCGACTTTCAAGACCATAGATAACTGGGACATCAAAGATTTTGTGACCGCTTACGGCGAAAGATGGCGGGAAGCAAAGAAGGGCAGGCGGGATAACGGCGTCGTCATAGTCCTTGCCCTCAAGGAGGGCGGTGTCATGATGGGGGTGGGCCGCAATCTCCGGAAGGTCGTTACGGACAAAGATGTGGACAGGATCATCAAGAATATAATATCCCCGCGCGCGGCGAAAGGGGAATATTCGCTCGGATTAAAAGAGGGTGTGGAGGCCGTCATCACCATCATCGAAAAAGGCAAGGTGCCGGCGACCCCCGCGATCATGATCGTCAGACTGGTATTAGCCGCGCTTGGGTGTGTTCTTATTGTTTACCTGATAAAAAGCTATCGCGATAAATGAGCACTGTAAACAAGAAACTTATTCAGTTGATTTCGGTGTGTATAATCACCGTTATGGTGGTATGCGCTTTTGCGCCCGTGCTGAAGAACGGGTTTATATACTGGGACGACCCGCATTACGTTTCCGAAAACGTATACCTCAGAAGCATAACGCCGGCAAACGTGAAGGCTCTATTGACTTCGGTTTTTGTCGGGACATATCAGCCGGTCGTGAACATCACCTATCTTCTTGAGCGGAGCTGGTTCGGCTGTGACGCGTCTGTTTACCATGCCACTAATCTTCTCCTGCACACGCTCAACTGTCTGCTAGTCTTCTGGCTGGTGATCCTCTGGGACGGCAATATCCTCGTAGCATTATTGACCGCTCTTTTGTTCGGACTGCACCCTTTGCGCGTGGAATCGGTCGCCTGGGTGAGCGAACGGAAAGACGTCTTGTACAGCTTCTTTTTCTTATGGGCACTGGCGGATTACTGCCGCTATGTAAAGAATAACGCCGGCCGAGAATATTATCGCTCATTTTTTCTCTTCTTTCTGTCTCTCGGATCGAAAGCAATGGCCGCGGTGTTGCCGCTTGTATTTTTTGCCGTGGATTATCTTTTCAAGAGAAGATTCGATAAAAAGCTCATCCTTGAAAAAGCGCCGTTCTTCATGCTCTCGCTCATATTCGGCGTCATTGCCGTAGTCGCGCAGGGAAAGGCCCTGGGAGTTGGCCACGGGGAGAAGTTTGCGTTGCCGCTGCGGTTGGGCGCGCCGTTATACGGTAGCATAATGTACCTGTGGAAGACCGTCTTCCCGGCGAAGCTTTCGGTGATATACCCTTATCCGGCTCTAGACGGGCGGTTCTTCCTGATATGTCTGACCTCCGCCGTTCTGCTTTCGCTAATCTGCTGGGCGGCTGTCAGATCGGCGCGCTATTCCAGGAAGACGGCCTTCTCCCTGCTCTTCGCTCTCATCACCGTAGCGCCGGTTCTGCAGTTAATTCCCGTCGGCAAGGCTATAATGGCGGATCGATACACCTATCTGCCGTCCATAGGGATTTCGTATCTCGCGAGCGTATGGTTCTTCCGTCTGTACGGCGCTAAAAAGAATTACGGTCCGCTTCTGAGGCTCGTCCTGGCCGTTCTGCTGGTCGTTGCCCTTACCGTGCTTTCGGTCCTGACTTACAATCGAACGCACATCTGGAAGAACAGCGTAACCTACGACACCGACGCGATAAATAACTATCCCGACTCGTATGTGTCCTACAATAACCGCGGGATTGCTTACTACAAAATGAAAAAATTTACGCAGGCCCTGAGCGACTATAATAAGTCCCTTCAGCTGAATGATAAACAGCCAATAGTCTATTGCAACAGGGGGGTTATCTATCAGGAGATGGGGGATCAGGTCAGGGCTATCGAGGATTTTACGAAGGCGCTCAAGCTGAATCCGTCATATTCGGAAGTTTATAATAATCTCGGCAATTCGTATGCCGCCATCGGCAAGAAAGGGGAGGCGAAGAAGGCGTACGCTAAAGCCATAGAATTAAATCCGAAATACGCGGAGGCCTATAATAATCTCGGGACAGAGTGCTCAGACCCGGCCGAGGCGATAAAGGCGTATAAGAAAGCGATAGAAATAAATCCGGACTATGCGGAGGCGTATTATAATCTTAGCAAAGCGTATGAAAAGACCGGTATGATCGAAGAGGCCGGTAAATTTTACAGGAAAGCAAAGAAGCTTAAGCCGGACCTGCCTTAATTACGCAGCGCCGAGAGCGGTCGTAGCAGGTCAGCGCCTCGGCGGCTGGGGCGGAGGAGAGGGCGGTCGCTGCGGCTGGGGCGGAGGAGTGTTCGGTATCTGTCGCTGTATCGCGGAGAGTTTTTGGGCTTCTGCGGCGATCCGTACCTGTTGTACGGCCATATTGGCCTGGTAGATGCCGTACTGAATCTGCACGTCGTTTAATAACTTTGCCAGCCTGTCCGTATCGAGATCTTCCAGCCGTATTTCCCGCTCCCCATCCGAATAAACATAAAACTCCATTGCATTGTTGTCTCTGTTCTTTTTGAGCCCGGGAATTTTGCCGAGGATGTCATCGTCGGCATATAAGACGTCATTTATCTGTCGGATCATCTCCTCTTTCGACATCTCGGGCACCTCTTTATCGGCAGCCCCCGAAGACTTTTTCACAACAGAGACCGGAGATGCCGTTTTAGGGGATTGCGTCGGGGGATTCCCTGCGGAAAGATTGTTTTTCAGCCATTTTCGGGGCGAGCCTTCTTCGCCCTGCGCCGGCGCAGAAAAAAACAGCATGACAGCGACGGACGATAAAGCCAGAATTTTCGTCATATTTTTTGTTTTCTCGCTCATGCGTGTATTATATCATCCGCGACCCGAATTACCAAACATAATATATCGGGGGTAGTATACTCGATTGTGTGAAAATTCGCTTTACGTAATTGAAAAAGGCGTATCCTTCTGTTTGGACGCATTTCTCAACCCGGGCCATCACGCCCTAACAGAAAGGATACACCCATGAACCCCGGATCCAGTCCACGCCATCCTTACACAATTGAGGTCCAATTCCCCAGATGAGTAAACCCGATGAAGACACCCCTTCCATAGCGAACCTCCCGTAGTTTCGTGAACTTTCAGTACTTTATCTCGATAATATCAGACTTCTCGCGTATATCAAAGAACGCGTGTCCCGGGAACTCAAAGCTTCCAGCTTTAAGTTTGTACCCCGTATGACGCCTTTTAAAGTTATATTCAATCATGAATTTTTGCAGGTCCTCATTAAGCTGCTCCAATGTCGTATAAGGCCTCGGTAATAGACACAGATAGGATTCCTGCCAGATGGTCTGATTGAGTCTCTCCGCGTATCCATTGGTCCACGGATGGGCTTTCTTGGTAACAGTATGCTCAACCCCGCATCTGGCGAGGATCCTGTGGAAGTAGCTATAATCGTTCTTGTGTCTGGACGAGTAGAACTCAACACCCTGGTCTGTCAGGATCCTTTTGATCTTGAAGGCAGGCGTATTATTGAACATATGGTTGACGAAGAAGTCCACAGCATTATCAGCCGTCTTCCGGGCATACATCTTAGCCCACCCATAGCTTGAATAGTTGTCACAGGCCGTATACTGGCGTAATTTGCCAAGACCCTTGACACAGACGGTAAATGTGTCCATTCCAACCAGTTCTCCGGTCTCTTTGGCTTCTACGTGATTAAACTTTGCCTGCATATGCTGTTTCTCCTTTTTGGTTAAAACGCTTTTGCCTTGAGCCTCTGCCCAGAGCCTGCGCTTACGCAAGGATAGCAGCATATCGAACCTGAGCCTCGATAACATATTCGACATGATAATAGCGATCCTTCCGGAAGCGCGGTCGATGGATCTCGACAATATCCTTTTTGCCGCTTTTGCCGGCCGGGCGGCGCCG
>Ga0233425_10002355_pt1 | contig 37512 bp, 37 predicted proteins | sample Watercolumn_Towu_2_FD_181712 | JGI IMG/M metagenome (GOLD analysis project Ga0233425, IMG submission 181712) | Freshwater microbial communities from Lake Towuti, South Sulawesi, Indonesia - Watercolumn_Towuti2014_140_MG | ecosystem: Environmental > Aquatic > Freshwater > Lake | place... | reverse complement strand
GGGCTGGTTCGATACAGGCGACGTCGCCACGATCGATGAGCATGGCTTCGTGCGCATCACCGATCGGTCGAAGGACCTGATCAAATCGGGCGGCGAATGGATCTCGTCGATCGAGATCGAGAATATGGTGATGAGCCATCCCGCCGTGGCCAATGCGGCGGTCGTCGGCCAGCCGCACGAGCGCTGGGGCGAGCGCCCCCTGCTCATCGTCGAAGCACGTGAGGGAGCCGCGGCGACGTCCGGGGAGTTGATCGCCCATCTCGAAGGCCGCATCGCCAAATGGTGGATTCCCGACGAGGTGCGTTTCGTCGATCGCATCCCATTGGGCGCGACCGGCAAGATCGACAAGAAGAGGATAAGGGCGGAAATGATCGGACAGCCCGCATGACCGGTCCGCTGGCGGGCATCCGCGTCGTCGAATTTTCGGGTCTCGGCCCCACTCCCTTCGTATGCATGATGCTGGCCGATATGGGGGCCGAAGTGCTGCGCGTCGACCGGCGCGGCGCCCAGGCCTTCGGTGGCGGTGACGAGAGGTTCAACTATCTCAATCGCAGCCGGCCTTCGATCGAGCTCGACCTGAAATCGGCCGAGGACCTCGCTCTGGCGCTCGAACTGATCGGGAAGGCGGATGTCCTGGTCGAGGGTTTCCGGCCGGGTGCCATGGAACGGCTCGACCTCGGCCCCGACCGGCTGACGAAGCTCAACGATCGTCTGATCTATGCGCGCATGACTGGCTGGGGTCAGACCGGGCCGCTGGCGCACAAGGCGGGCCACGACATCAACTATCTGTCGCTGACCGGCGCGCTCTATCTGATGGGGCCGCATGACGGGCCGCCGGTGCCTCCGATCAACCTGGCCGCCAATTTCGGCGGCGGCGGGATGATGATGCTGTCCGGGATTCTCGCCGCGCTGGTCGAGCGCTCGACGAGTGGGCGGGGACAGGTGGTCGACGCGGCGATGCTCGACGGCGCCTCGCTCCTCCTCACCCAGATCTTCGCCTGGTCCCGCATGGGGCGCTGGCATGAGGGGCGCGGCGGCAATGTGCTCGACGGCAGCGCCTATTTCTATCGCTGCTACGAGACGGCCGATGGCGGCTTCATCGCGGTCGGCGCGCTCGAACCGCAATTTCATGCGGCCTTCGTTACCGGCCTCGGCTTCGATCCGGCGGAGTTCGCCGATCATCTTGATCCCTCGCACTGGACCGAGCGCACAGCGCGGATCGAGCCGATCGTGCGCTCGCGGACCCGGGACCAGTGGGTGGCGCATTTCGAGGGTCTCGACGCCTGCGTGACCCCCGTGCTGAGCCCCGACGAAGCGCTTGTGCATCCCGCCAATGTCGAGCGGCATGTGCATGTCGCGGTCGACGGCGCCCTGCAGCCGGCCCCCGCCCCCCGGCTCAGCCGTACGCCTGCAGAGATCTCGTCTGCCCCCGGCCTTCCCGGCGAAGGGGGAGACGCGCGTCTGAAGGCATGGGGCGTGGACCGGACTCGCGGCACGGGGCTCGCCCAAGCGTCCTGACCGGCGGCCGCATCACGCGACCGCCCGAACCGTTACAGCAGACCCGTAAGGACCGGACGAAAACCCTTCCCGTCGCGCACGACGCGCGCGGCGTGGCTGCCGGCGAAATGGGCAGGCACCAGCAGCGCTTCCTCGCGCGCGGCTTCTTCGAGTAACGTCCACCTGGTTTCGCGCGCCTGCTCCTGGTCCTCGCAGAAGATGCTGTTCCAGTCGGGGCGATAGATTTGCGCCGGGTGATGGACGATGTCGCCGACGAACATCGCCTTCTCCCCGTCCGAGGCAAGGTGCAGCGACATGCTGCCCGGCGTATGCCCAGGACGGCAGCGCAGCGTCATGCCGGGCAGGACCTCAAACCCCTCGTCCACCCATTCGGCGCGGCCTGCTTCCAGGATCGGCCGCACGCTGTCCTCGAACATGTTCGCGTTGACCAGCGCACCTATCCCCTGCGGTCCGGCGCCATCGATCAGCGGATCCCAATAGTCGCGGTCGCGGATCGGCAGGATGTAGCGGGCGTTGCGGAAGGTCGGCTCCCATCGCCCGTCGACGAGCCGCGTGTTCCAGCCGACATGGTCGACATGGATGTGCGAGCAGACGACGATGTCGATATCCTCGGGCTGATATCCGGCCCGCGCGAGACGCCCCAGAAAGTCGGTCTGGAGATTGCCGAAAATCGGCAGATTTGGGCGATCCTTGTCATTCCCCGCGCCGGTATCGAAGAGGATACGGACAGTGCCGGTGTCGATCAGCCAGCTTTGCAGACAGCCGAAGACCTTGCCGCTGGGGGCGTCGAAATAGTCGGGGGTGAACTCCGGGCGCCGGCGTTCCCAGCTCTCTTCCTCATAGCCCGCGAACAGTTCGGACGGCGGAGCAAAGGGGCCCGCCCATTCCTCGATTCGGTGCACCTGGATCTTGCCGATCGCGAAGCTGTCCATCCTGCCGCCTGTTCTCTTCCGTAAGAAAAAGGGGCGGACCTTTCGATCCGCCCCTCTGGTTCAGAAGTTGAAGCCCAGTGTCGCACCATAGGTGCGCGGGGGCATCAGCGAACCCACTCGCGGATAGGCATAGGTCGCCGCCGCGATGATATTGTTGGCGATGATGAACTTGTTGGTGAGGTTCTTCACCCAGCCCGTCAGCGTCCACTGGTCGTTCGGCGAATGATAGGCCGCGCTGGCGTTAAGCAGGACGTAGGAACCCTGCACCGCGTCGCGGTTGTTGAACTCGCTGAAGAACACCTTCGACTGGTACTTCATGTCGCCGCCGAGGCTGATCTTGGCCTCGCCCATGGGAATGTCCCAGTTGAACCCGCCGCCGAACGAATAGCGCGGCGCGTTGGGCAGACGGTTGCCGCTGAGGTCCACCAGACCCGCCTGGCCAGGGCACGGCGCGTAGGAGATGCCGGCCCGCGCCGGGAAGGCCGCGCCATAATAGGCGTTGCAGAACTTCGTGAACTTGGCGTTGAGGTACGACGCATTGGCGTTGACCGAGAATTGCGGCGTGACCTTGGCCTCCAGTTCGAGTTCGCCACCATAGTTGCGCGCCGTCGCGGCGTTGATCGTCTGGACGATGCTGTTCGCGTTGACGAAGCTGACCTGCAGGTTGCTGTAGTCATAATAGAAGATCGCGCCGCTCAGCATCACGCGGTTGCCCGCGAAGCGCTGCTTGAAGCCGCCTTCATAGCTCCACACCGTTTCCGGGTTGATCGCCGGGTCGGCGCTGCCGACGTTGATCACGCCCGACTTGAAGCCTTTGGTGACGCTCGCATAGAGCATCGTCGTATCGGTCGGGCGATATTCCAGCAGCAGCTTCGGCGTGAGCGAGGACCAGCCCTTGGTCTCGTCGGTCGGAATGTTGATGCCGATCGCGTCGAAGCGGAAATAGCCGTCGCCCTTGCGACGCTCGTAATTGTAGCGCGCACCCGCGGTCAGCTTGAGGGTCGGGCTCAGATCGACCGCACCCTGCAGATAGACGCCGACGGCATCGATCTTGACGACGCCATTCTGCTCATAGGCGCCATTGTCGAAGGTGTTTGCCGGCAGGCCGAACAGCACGCCGAGGTTGGTGGTCGGCACGAGCACCGAGCCGGTCAGCTTCTCGTGCAGGTACATAGCACCGCCGAGCAGGGTGAAGCCATTGCCCTGATAGTTGACGGTGAACTCCTGGCTGACCGCACGGCTCTTTTCGACATAGTCGTTGCGACCGGCGAGGTTGACCTGCGAGCTGTCGAGGTCGTCGCGCTGGAAGCGGTTGAAGCTGCGATAGGCGGTCGTCGACTTGATCGTGGCGGCGCCCAGATCCCAGTCGAGCAGGCCGGTGAAGCCGTAGCCGTCGCGCTTGTTGATCGCTTCCTGGTCGGAATAGATGTTGCGCAGGTTCACCTTTTCGCCGCGTCCCTGATAATATTCGATGATCGTCTGACCACCGATCAGCTTGTGCGGCAGGCCGGCCTCGGGAACGACCGACGGACCGAAATAGTGGAAAGCGTAGTTGTTGTCGTCTTCCTTGAAATGGTCGACGATGACGGTGCCGGTAACGGTCTCGGACAGCTTGGCGACCACGGTGCCGCGCAGTGAGTAGGCGTCGCGATCGTCGACGTCGGCACCGGTGAAGACATTCTTGCCGTAACCATCGCGCTTCTCATATTTGCCGGCGACGCGGACGAGCAGTTTGTCGCCCGACAGGCCTCCGCCGACCGCGCCTTCGAGGATCTTGGCGTTGTAATTGCCATAGGTCGCGCGGAGATAGCCTTCGAGCTCCTCCTTCGGACGCGCGGTCACCATGTTGATCGCACCAGCCGTCGCGCCACGACCGTAGAGGATCGACTGCGGGCCGCGCAGGACCTCGATCTGCTCGAGATCGAAGAAGCCGCTGAGCTGCTGCGCCGGACGCGGGAGGATCGCGCCATTCTGCAGGAAGGCGACGGCACCCTCGCCGCCGACGTCGAAATTGTTGAGACCGACGCCGCGGATGAAGGTCCGGTTCACGCCGAACTGGTCACCGATCGAGACGTTGGGGACGACGACCTGAAGATCGCCGATATTCTGCACGCCACCCGGCGCGATGTCGGCGGCGCGAACCGCGCTGACGGCGGCGGCGACACGGCTGAGCGCGGTGTTCTGGCGCGTCGCGGTGACGATGATCTCGGCGGTGTCGGCCACGGCAGCCTCATCGGCCGGCGCGCCGGACGCGGACTGGGCGCTGACGATCGCAGGCCACATGACCAGCATGGCCAGCGACGCATTGCGGACGGTACGAAGATGGACTTTCATCTGGCCTCCCCTAATCGGATGAACCGCTGCCTTACTCTTCAGCGCTGATTCATACTGACGGGTATATATTCCTTTCACTTGGTACTCAAGCGCTTTCACGCCTTAGCGCAGCCGCGTCTTCCACGCACCCAGCCACGTGGACACAACCAATTTTCGAAAGGGAGATCAGTGGCTTCGTTTGCCGAAGCCCTGTCCGAAGGCGTGGGGACGGCTTGCCGCCCCCGGTTGATCAGTCGAAGTCGCCCAGGTCGATCAGACCGGGGGTGACACCGGCAAGCTTGATGGCAGAGTCGATCACACTGCCTCCGCTCCCCGAGAAGAACAGATAGGTGTCGACGCCTATCGTGACCGCGACGACTTCATTGTTGCCGGCATGGCCGTCGATCGCCGCCTGAGCGGCGGTCTGGGCAGCCGTCAGGTCAGCCGCCGTGGCGCTGAGCAGCGCGACAGGATCGAAATCCAGGTCGATTTCGTCGATGCCATGCTGGAAGTCGCCGATTGTCTCGACACCGCCACCCGAATAGAGCGCCGAATCCGAGGAGAATTTGAAGACGTCGGCTCCATCGCCACCGAAGAGGATGTCGATGCCGAGATCCCCCCGCAGTTCGTCGGCACCGTCGCCGCCGTTCAACTGGTCATCGCCCTTGCCGCCGCGCAGGCTGTCGTCGCCGACGCCCCCGGACAGGGTGTCGTTGCCGAGATTGCCGTTGAGACGATCATTGCCGGCGTCGCCCGACAGGGAGTCATTGTCCGCGCCGCCGTTGATCCGGTCGGAACCGGAACCACCGACCAGCGTATCCGCGCCGGCATTGCCTTGCAGATAATCGGAACCGTCGCCGCCTGACAGGCTGTCGGCATCGTCGGCCCCGCCGCTGGCGCCACATCCGTAGAGATGGTCGTTGCCGCTTCCGCCGATCAGCGTGTCGCGGCCATTGCCGCCATAAAGAGCGTCATGCCCGTTGCCGCCGTCGAGACGGTCGTCGCCTTCGCCGCCTTCCAGATCGTCATCGTCGTCACCGCCGCTCAGATCGTCGTCGCCATCGTCGCCGCGCAGATGATCGCGGCCGCGGCCGCCGTCGAGACGGTCGCTGCCGCTGCCGCCCGACAGGCTGTCGTCGCCATCCTCGCCTTCGAGATCGTCGTCGCCATCGTCTCCACCGAGGTCGTCGTCACCGCCACCCCCAAGGATGGAATCATCGCCGAGGCCACCATGTTCGACGTCGGAATCGTCCGACCCATCGAGGCTGTCGTCGTCTGATCCGTCGCCATCGCGATCGTCGCTGTCGTCGTCCTGCGCGTCGTCGTTCCCCGAGCCGCTCCCGCCATCGTCATTGCCGCCGCTGAAAAGCGCGGCCTTGGCAACGGTCGCCATCAGGCCTTCCAGGTCCGTTCCGCCATCGATCATGGTCATGAGCAAGCCCCCCCCAAAGTTGGTCATCATCTCCCCGGCAGCTAGATGATCCCCCTGACCGGAAGCTGACGACTGCGGTTACTACCTGCACATCGCATCGGGGACTGTTGTCGTCGGGGCGATCGTCCGGCTACAGCGCACTGTGGCACGCCGGGCGGCGGCCGGTGGCGAGACTTCTCTCCCCGTGCAGTCCCCGCCGACGATATCAACCTGCTGATGGACCGGCTGGCATTCGCCAGATCGTCCTGCCCGGCGCATCCCCCGAGGACGACTGAATGGACCGCACGCCCCTGTCACCCCGCCCCGCTTATCGCCACTGGACGCGTATCCAGACGCTATGGGCGGACAATGACGTCTATGGTCATGTCAACAATGCGGTCCATTATCGCTGGTTCGACACGGCGGTGAACGCCTGGCTGATCGAGCGCGGCCTGCTCGACATCGAGAAGGGCAATCCGATCGGCCTCGTCGTCGAGACGGCCTGTCGCTACTCGGCGTCGCTCGCTTATCCCGAGCTGGTCGAGATCGGGCTGGCGGTGGAGAAGATCGGGACGTCGAGCGTCACCTATCGGCTCGGGGCCTTCGGCGCCGGAAAAGACGAAGCGGCCGCGCAGGGCCGCTTCACCCATGTCTATGTCGACCGCGCCTCGCGCCGGCCGGTGCCGCTGCCCGAAGAGTGGCGCGCGGCGTTCGGGGAGTTGCTGCTCGACTGAGCGGGCGGGGCCGACGCCGCATAGCGCCGGCCCAGCCGTTCAGAGCATCTCGGCGGGGATGTCCATGATCGGATCGGCGCCCGCGCGGATCGCGGCGGCGAGGCCCAGCGCCTGCGGCAGGACGCGGCGGACATAATAGGCGCCGACGCCGCGCTTGGCGGCATGGAGCGGTTCGTCGCCGCGCGCGGCATCGACCATGCGGACCCACATCCAGCCCATCGAGACGAGCGCGAACAGCCGCAGATAATCGACCGCCGCAGCGCCTGCGACGTCGACCGACGCGCCGCGCACCGACGCGGTGATCGCGCGCAGCTCGGTCAGCGCATCGGCGACGCGCGACGCCATCGCGCGCGCCTCGGCCGTCTCGACGCCCGCCAGCTCGGCCGCGATCAGGTCGAAATAGCCGTCGACCACCGCGCCGCCCGCCAGCGTCAGCTTGCGGCCGATCAGGTCCATCGCCTGCACGCCGTTGGTGCCTTCGTAGATCTGCGCGATGCGGGCGTCGCGGACGAACTGCTCCATGCCCCATTCGCGGATATAGCCATGGCCGCCGAACACCTGCTGCGCCTGCACCGCGGCCTCGAAGCCGATGTCGGTGAAGGCGGCCTTCACGACCGGGGTGAGCAGCGCGACCAGCGCATCGGCCTTGGCGCGCTCGCCACTGTCGGGATGCGACGCCGCGCGGTCGAGCTGGAGCGCGGTCCAGCCGGCCAGCGCGCGGCCCGCCTCGACGAAGGAGCGGACGTTGAGCAGCATGCGACGGACGTCGGCATGTTCGACGATCGACACGGGGTTGCGGGCGCCATCGGCGCTGCGCCCCTGTAGACGATCGCGCGCATAGGCCACCGCCTGCTGATAGGCGCCGCCCGCGATGCCCAGGCCCTGGATGCCCACCATCAGCCGCTCGGCGTTCATCATCGTGAACATCGCGGCGAGGCCACGATGCGGCTCGCCGACCAGCCAGCCGGTCGCGCCGTCATAGTTCATCACGCAGGTCGGCTGGGCATGGATGCCCATCTTCTTCTCGAGCGCGCCGACCGACATGGCGTTGCGGACGGTGAAGTTGCCGTCGGCATCCGGCAGGAATTTGGGCACCAGGAACAGGCTGATCCCCTTCACCCCCGCCGGGGCGTCGGGCAACCGTGCGAGCACGAGGTGGACGATGTTGCCGCCGAAATCATGGTCGCCCGAGGAGATGAAGATCTTGGTCCCCTGCACCGCATAGCTGTCGTCGCCATTGGGCGTCGCGCGCGTCTTGAGCAGTGCCAGGTCGGTACCCGCGCCGCTCTCGGTCAGCGCCATCGCGCCGGTCCATTCGCCGGTGACGAGCGGCGCCAGATAGCGCGCCTTCAGCTCCTCGCTGGCATGGGCCGCGATCGCCTCGCACGCGCCGCGCGTCAGGCCGGGGAACAGGCCGAAGGACAGGTTGGTCGCCGAGATCATCTCGTCGAGCCACAGCTGCAGCACGAAGGGCAGCCCCTGCCCACCATGCGCCGGATCGCCCGACAGCGACGCCCAGCCGGCCGCGACGAACTCGCGGTAAGCTTCGGCATAGCCCTCGGGCGTATGCACGACGCCGTCGATCAGGCGGCTGCCCTGCTCGTCGCCCTCGCGGTTGAGCGGCTGGAGCCGTTCGGCGCACATCTTGCCGGCCTCGTCGAGCACGGCGACGGCCAGGTCGGCATCGACCTCCTTGCCCATCTCGCCCATGGCGCGGTCGAAGCCGAGCACCTCGGTCAGCAGGAACTTATAGTCGTCGATCGGCGGAATATAGGTCTGCATCGGACATCCTCTGAATCGGTTGGCATTCTTATACCAAACATCTGTTACAGTCGCAATCGACCCGCCCCTGCCCCTAAGGCCACTCACCCATCCGGGGCTTCGCCATGGCGGAACAGCAGCGCCACCTGCCGCGCTATGTCGCGCGGGGTCAGCCGGCCCGGCCGGTACCAGTCCGCCGCCGAGTTAAGCTGGACCAGCAACATGTTGCGATAGACCGAGCGGTCGATCCCGGCCGGCAGCGGCAGCCGGTCGATCAGGTCGCGGAACAGCGTCTCGAACCGGTCGCGCCGTTCGATCAGCGCGGCGCGCACCTCGGCGGGCACCTCGCGAAAATCGTTCATCATCGGCATGGTCAGCGAATTGGGATCGAGTTGCAGGTCGAGCAGCGCCCCGCAGGCGGCCTCCAGCTGCGCCCAGGGATCCGAATGCAGCGCCATCTCGCCCGCGATCTTCGCCTCGGCCGCGTCGAGCGCGGCATTGTGCAGCTCGACGAACAGCGCGTCCTTCGACTTGATATGGTGATAGAGCGAGCCGCCCAGCACGCCCGCCTGCTCGCCGATGTCGCGCATCGAGGTGCCGCGATAGCCCTTGCGCGCGAACAGCTGCGCCGCGATCTCCAATATCTGCCGCCGGCGGTCGCTGCCCTTGTCGTCCTGTCGCGTGCCCGACGCCATCCCTGCCCCGCCTGCTCTACCGTCGAAGGGCTTATAGCCGCCTTCCTGCCCGCGCCAAGCCGCACCGCGCCTGCCCACCGACAGCGCAGGGGCTCGACGCCGGCCCGGCTTTCGACGACAGAAGCGGGCCCCTGTCATCGAGCGAGTCCCTCATGAGCGAACATATCCGCGCCGACCGTGCCGACCGCGTCCTCGTCCTCAGCTTCGCGCGGCCCGACAAGAAGAACGCCATCACCCTGGCGATGTACGCCGAAGCCGCGCGCGACGAGGCGATCGGCGCCGTCCTGTTCCGCGGCGACGGCACGATGTTCAGCGCGGGCAACGACCTGCTCGACTTCGCCAAAGTCGCCGGCGCCGGCAAAGTGCCGGAAAACGCCCCCCGCTTCATCGACGCCATCGCCGCCTTCCCCAAGCCGGTGATCGCCGCCGTCCAGGGCCGCGCCGTGGGCATCGGCACGACGATGCTGATGCATTGCGACCATGTGCTGCTGGCCGAAGACGCCCTCCTCACCGCGCCCTTCGTCGGGCTGGGCCTGGTGCCCGAAGCCGGCTCCAGCCTCCTCCTCACCGCCCGCCTCGGCCACGCCCGCGCGATGGCGATGTTCGCCCTGGGCGAAGCGATCGACGCGCAGACGGCGCTGGCCGCCGGCATTGCCAACCGCCTCGTCCCGGCCGACGCGCTCGACACCGAGGCGCTGGCGGCGGCGCAGGCCTTTGCGGCCCTGCCGGCCCAGGCCTTCGCCGAAACCAAACGCCTGATGCGCGACGGCGCGGCGCTGGCCACGCGGATCGCGGAGGAGAACGCGGCTTTCGGGGAGCGGCTGCGGTCGGCCGAGACGGCGAAGATCATGGCGGCGCGGATGGGGGCGATTGGGGCGAAGGGGTAGTGGGCGGAGAGCCTTCCTCAGGGCCAAGAGCGACCAATCTGTTGTTCGGCTATTCCAGCATCTCTCGAAATCGTTGCAATAATCCGGCCTCGGTATTCACATACTCTCGGCCGCACAGACTATTAAAGATGTTGAACCGATAGACCAGGAAATACGTCCAGAAGATACTCAGCGGCGAGCCTTCGATGGCAATGCTCCGGCGTTGCCTCGCTACACAGCAGGCAGACGTGATCCAGATTATCTGCAATCATCTTCTTCTCTACCTCGCGATTCGAAATAAGCTCAAGATATCGTCGAGCATACTCCGACCAACCTATGTGCTTTTTGCGATAAGCATCTAACATATCTTGGCTCGGCGCAAGGAGTGCTTCAACAGTGTAATCTATACTTGATACTGATTTAAGAAAAAATTTCAAATCATCTTCTTTCGCAAATCCCGAAAGTTGAGATTTTCTATTTAAGCGAGTATCAATAACACGCCTGATACCGGCTCGTTCCAATCTAACAAAAAACTGGCTCGCTTTACTTTTTGTAAAGCCAATGGTGAACAATTTCATACAGAAAGATCCTATTTTTCGTCAAATCCGCGTTCACGATACGCAATTACGTCTCCTTGCTTGCCGTACGCCAGCCTAACTGCCTGCTCCCAGTCACCAGGCCGCTGCAATAGAGGCGGCGGGGCCGTACCATGATGTAGAACTAGCCGCTCTTCGAACTGCTCCTGAGCCTCTACTGAACCCTCTGTGTGAATATGATGTATGATTGAACGAAGCTCGGGGAGATGGCGACAAACGAGCACAGCTCTGTGGCATTCGATCGGATCTCGCTCAGAGCAAACAAGCGCCAAATTCAACTTCTTGACGCCTGTCCGCAATCGGTCGAGTCCAGTCCTAAAAAATTGCGCCTCCGCAATCCTTTCGTATGTCGCCTGGCCGGCGACATAACAAGAACGGTCTTTAGGACGAGCCCCAAGTTGATCACCCATGAAGGTATATTTGATACCCGCCCTGTTCAAGAATTCTCTAAACGTCCCCCTTGAGAAATCAGGCTTATAGGTGGAATATGGCGTAGATCGGACGTCGCATACGACGTCTACATCGCTCGCGCGCAACAACTCTACGAACCTTGTAGTATCGAGGCCCGAATACCCTATGGTGAAAAGAGCTGCCATAATCCTATTTTCTCGATACGATTAAGCCGTTGAGTTGTACATAGCAACGCTTTGGATCATAGCCTTTGTCATCGCCATCCCATGCTCGCGCAAGTCCAAGCCGCAGCACCAAAGGGCAAAAAGGATTTGACGCTGCAATTTTCGCACTGAGCGCCGCAGCACCTGCAGCCGCGTCACATTCATTTTTTACCGTCAGATCAGTCACCGGGAAATTATGCCAAACATAACTATTATCCTGATATGACACTTGAACCTTCCCAAATGCATCACGAACTCTAAGTTTTTTAGGGAGCAGAGTAATACACCCGAGCGACCTACACTCCGTATCGGCAACTACGTATTTGCCGTCCACTAAATTGCCGTCGAAGATCGCTTCGACACTTTTGTCCGCTGTTTCCACGCACGCTTGGTAAAGGTCAGCGTGGGCGGCTTGCTCAAGCCGTCGCACACTCGCGATGCGTAGATCCTCGCTTGCATGCGGGTAAGCGGAGTAGCTAGGGGCCGAATGAACTAGCGATAATACATTCCCCGGCACCATAATTTCTTTGCCTACCCACTCAGCCTCCTCCCAGTTTGAGCCGTCTGACTGGAGCGGACGAACCATCTTACCTGTGTGCACGTCCAAAGCCGCGACGCACACCAGACCCTTTGTCATCCGCGTCACCTCCGTCACGATAACCTGCTGCTCCCCCGCGATGCGATGGCGTTCGCCCAGAGTTTTCAGTCCCATAAACCTCCACCCCCTTGCTCCGGTACCTCCACTACCTTCGAAACGCAGCATAAGGTGTCGGGCAGCACACGCTAGTGCGTTCGTTTCCAGCGGCCGTATTTCCAAATCAGCCGAACAGAGGCAGGACGATCGAAATGCTCAGTCCGTCGCATTTCCAAGGGCAACAGACTAGACTTTCTCAGTGTCGCCAGCAGATGTGTTCATTACAGTTAGTTCAGCGAGAAGGGCCTCCAGATCTGCTTGCTTACCATTATCGTCAATCGAGCGGCCTGAAATCTTGCGATACGCACGAAGCATGAGAGGCGATGCTGCTTGGTGATCCGTTGCATGGATCATGTGATACATGATCCGTCCGCCTCGCGGCTCGCTATGGATCGGATAGGGATACGCGTAGGCATAACCGAGTTCGGCCTTGAATCGTTCGGCAAGGAGCAGACCACGCTCGGCCGACGACACGTTACGCAAATCACGCCAGTCGTCTCGCCCCCACCATTTGCTGAGCCGTTCAGCGGTTTGCGGGCGACGCACGGCGGCTATTGATCGGTCGAGCCACCCGGTAGCAAGAAAATAGAATATCTCGATCTTGTGAGTCTGCTTGTGGCTAGCAATGGCCTTTACGGTGGCCCAATCGCATTCGAATGTGCGCTGGTCGAGTAGCGCGAACGTCGCAGTAGTAGGCTTAATCGTACCCGCACCTAGAATATCATGAATACGCAAGTTAAAGTCGCCGTGCATTATTTCGATTCGACGCCTTGGAAGCGCCTCGTCAGACTTTATTTCTTCCAGAAGGGCAACGCCCTTCGGGTCAAGGTCGCAAAGCCAGAACTCTCGCATCCATGGCGGTCGAGCCTGCAGAACGAGATTTGCCGAGCAGAGCTCCTTTAAGTGACGCTGCTGAGGAGCTGCAAAGCCGTCGATGTAGATTCCATGCTTGGTAACAAATGTGAACAACCGGATGTATTCTTGGATCAGTTTCGCTTTGCTTGCCGTCCAAAGTGGATGACGCAGCGACTTAAACTCCGCTTCCTCTGGTCTATCGAGGAGCGGAATCTCCTGCTCTGCGAACAGGAAAGGATGGCTGTTTACTAAGCCGTTTTTACCACGGGGAGTTCGTCCCATGTTTCTCCGTCCAGTTCGCGTCCAGCGTGCTTCTTACCAACGCGTATCATAGTGGTGCCATCGGCAACGGTTTCCATCCGAGCTCTGGCGAGCGGGATACCTTGACCTGGCGCCCAATCACCCCACTGTTTAAAGTGGAAAGCTACATCATGTGCCATGCAGATGTTTAGAAGATCGCGAAACCACGACGGGCTCGATGGTCGAGCCTTCGGCCCGCTTTCACCTCCGGTGATCACCCAATCAAGCCGATCTGCCCACGGCCCGATGTTGAGCGGGCCAAGCAGTGGTTCGGCCGAAATGAACCGCACAGATGCAGGAATAGAGACAAGGTGTGGCAAGCGCTCCTCGGCGTATTCTTGGCTTTCGACCGTGGTGCCGAGCCAAACGTTCTTTGGCCATTCGTTGCCCCAAGGAGCGAGGTTGGCTACAATTTCAGGGCGCTTTGTGAGCAGTAACCAATCGAGATGCGGCGTGGCCTCGATCAGCGCCCACAGCCGAGTTCGATACATATCGAGGTCACGACGATCTTCGAAGACGTCGGCCATTGACGCGCAGAAAACGCGAGGACGCTGACCTGCCGCCTTCGCTGAAGCGTTCCACCTCAGCGGCTCAGCCCAATGCTTGTCGCCGAAAAACCGACGTTCAGCGTTAATGCCCCAGACGTTACTACCGACGCGCTTCGCCCAGCTCTCAGCATAGCAGTGCTTGCACGCAGGAGAAACCTTTACGCACCCCCACCAAGGGTTGAAGGTGTGGGTCGTCCATTCGATCCGGGAGTTCTTAGCCATTTACGCCTCCGGATAATGCTATAGCGTTTTCACAACGGTCGCCAAGTGTTCGTTGTTCGTTCGATGGATGGTTTTCCCCCCTCACACCGGCAACGCCGTCACATGCTTCGTCAGCGACAGCGCGAAATGCGAGGAGGCTGTCGCCACAGACGGATGGTTGAGCAGCGTCCGCATCAGGAAGGCCTCATAATCCGCGACGTCGCGCGCCACGACGCGGAGGAGATAGTCCCATTCGCCGGACATGGAGAAGCATTCCAATATCTCGGGTCGCGAGCGGACGAAGCTTTCGAAGCTCGCGCGGTCTTCGGCGCTGTGGCTGCGGACGCGGATGTTGCAGATCACGTTGACGCCATAGCCGAGCCGCGCCGCGTCGACGGTGCGGATCGCGCCCCTCAGAAGCCCCGCGCTCTCCATCGCGCGGATGCGGCGCCAGACCGAGGCGGAGGAGCTGCCGACGCGCTGCGCCAGATCGGCGTGGCTGATCGCGGCGTCGGCCTGGAGCTCGGCCAGGATGCGGCGGTCGATCGCATCGATCTGAACGGTTTCACTCATGATCGGCTCCATAGCGATATGAGGTTTCACCAGATCGCCGATCAGCGATCATTTTGAAAGGCATTTTCGCCGATCCTCTGCAATGATCGCTTCATGACGACCACCACCTCCACGCCGCCCGCCGGGGCCGCCGCCGACTGGACCATCTCGCAGGGCTGGGAGCGCTACACCCCGGCCGAACATGCGATGTGGGACCAGCTGTTCGCGCGGCAGGCGAAGCTGCTGCAGGGGCGCGCCGCGCCCGAGTTTCTAGGCGGACTCGACGTGCTGCGGATGGAGCGGCCGGGCATCCCCAATTTCGAGGAATTGTCGGAGCGGTTGACGAGGCTGACCGGCTGGCAGGTGCTGGCGGTCCCCGGCCTGGTGCCCGACGACATCTTCTTCGACCATCTGGCGAACCGCCGCTTCGTGGCGGGCAATTTCATCCGCACGCCCGAACAGCTCGACTATCTGCAGGAACCCGACGTGTTCCACGATGTGTTCGGCCATGTCCCGCTGCTCGCCGATCCGGTGTTCGCGGACTATATGCAGGCCTATGGCCAAGGCGGGCAGCGCGCCGGGGCGCTCGGCGCGATCGAGCGGCTGTCGCGGCTCTACTGGTACACGGTCGAGTTCGGGCTGGTGCGGCAGGCCGACGGCTTGCGCATCTATGGCGCGGGCATCCTTTCCTCGGCGGCGGAGTCGGTCTTCGCGCTCGACGATGCCTCGCCCAACCGGATCGGCTTCGACCTGCGCCGGGTGATGCGGACCGAGTACCGGATCGACGACTATCAGCAGAATTATTTCGTGATCGACAGCTTCGAGGATCTGCTGCGCCAGACGCTGGAGGCCGATTTCGGCCCGGTCTATGCGCAGCTGTCGCAGGAGAGCGACATCCCGATCGCGGCGATCCTGCCCGGCGACGATGTGATCACGCGCGGCACCCAGGCGCATGCGCTGGCGGCCGGACGGGCACCGGTCTCGTAAGGCGCGGACCGCTTACAGCGTCCAGCGGCGGACGCTCTCCGGGGTCGCGACGTCGCGCCACATGCCCTTGAGATCGGCGAGCAGGCCATCGGGCTTGAGCAGCGCGGCCAGCCGGTCGGCGGGCATCGCGGCATAGTCGCTGTGCGACACCGCGCCGATCACGACATCATAGGTGCCGGCCAGCGCGTCGCCGGCCAGTTCGACCCCATATTCGTGCCGCGCCTCGGCCGCGTCGGCGAGCGGGTCGTGGATCACCACCTCGTGCCGCAGCCATTCCAGCCGGCGGACGACGTCGATCACGCGCGAATTGCGCAGGTCGGGGACATTTTCCTTGAAGGTGAGGCCCAGGACGAGGACGCGCGCGCCGCTGGCGATGCGCTCGTGGATCTGGTCGGCGATCCAGGCGCCCATGCCGTCGTTGATGCCGCGCCCGGCCAGGATGACGCGCGGATAATGGCCGAGCTGCTGGGCGAGGTGGCTCAGATAATAGGGATCGACGCCGATGCAGTGGCCGCCGACCAGCCCCGGCACGAAGCGGAGGAAGTTCCACTTGGTCCCCGCCGCCGCCAGCACGTCCCACACCGAAATGCCGACCTTGCCGAAAATCTGGGTGATCTCGTTGATGAAGGCGATGTTGATGTCGCGCTGGGCGTTCTCGATCACCTTCGCCGCCTCGGCGACCTTGATCGAGGCCGCGCGGAAGGTGCCGCCGGTGGTGACCGCGCCATAGACCTCGCACAGCCGGTCGAGGACCTGCGGGTTCTCGCCCGCGACCACCTTGGTGATGCGGTCGACCGTATGCTCGCGGTCGCCCGGATTGATCCGCTCGGGGCTGTAGCCGAGGAAAAAGTCGGTGCCGCGCTTCAGGCCCGACAGGCGCTCGATCTCCGGCCCGCAGATGTCTTCGGTGACGCCGGGATAGACGGTGCTCTCATAGACGACGATCGTGCCGCGGCCGGGCTTCAATATGCCCGCCAGCGCGCGTGTCGCCGACATGACCGGGCCGAGATCGGGGTCGTTCGCCTGATCGACGGGCGTGGGCACGGTGACGATGATGACGTCGGCATCGGCGCCGGCGGCGATGTCGGTGGCATAGTCGAGGGTGGACGCGCCCAGCGTCGGCCCGTCGATCTCGTTGGTGCGGTCATGGCCGGCGCGCAGCTCGGCGACGCGGCCCTGGTCGATGTCGATGCCGACGGTCGGGAAATGCCGCGCCAGCGCCACCGCCAGCGGCAAGCCCACATAGCCCAGACCGACGACCGCGATCCGGCTTTCATCCACCCGCTTATCGATGCTCACGAACGACGCCCCCGTTACCCCGAACCGTTTCGGCCCTATCTACCCACCTTGGCGTTCCCGCAATACCAAGGCAATGCCTCGCGCAGGCCTTCGCCCAGGCTGTGCGTCGGCGCATAGCCGATCGAAGCCTGCGCGGCACCGATGTCGGCCAGCGAATGGCGTACGTCGCCCGCGCGGAAATCGGCGTGGGTCGCGGCGCGCTCATAGGCATGGCCGAGCGGGCCAAGACCGTCGCGCAGCAGGCCGAACAGCTGGTTGAGCGTAGTCCGCTCGCCATAAGCCACGTTCAGGAACCGCGCCTCGCCCGCCTGCGGCGACAACGCCGCGCGCAGATTGGCCTGCACCGCATTGGCGACATAGCAGAAGTCCCGGCTCGTCTCGCCATCGCCGTTGATCACCACCTCGTCGCCCGCGATCATCGCCGCAGTCCAGCGCGGGATCACCGCGGCATAGGCGCCGTTCGGGTCCTGCCGCGGACCGAAGACGTTGAAATAGCGAAGGCCCGTCGAGGCGAAGCCATAGCTGCGCGCATAGATGCCGGCGACCAGTTCATTGTGCAGCTTAGACAGCGCATAGGGCGACAGCACGCGCCCCAGCCGGTCCTCCACCTTGGGCAGGGTGGGCTCGTCCCCATAGACCGAGCTCGACGAGGCGAACACAAAGCTGCCGACGCCGGCGAGGCGCGCGGCGTCGATCATGTTGGCGAAGCCGGTGGCGTTGACGTCGTGCGTCGTCAGCGGATCGGCGATCGAGCGCGGTACCGAGCCCAGCGCCGCCTGATGCAGGACATGGTCGATGCCCTCGACGGCGGCCGCACAAGTCGGGCGGTCGCGGATATCACCCTCGATGAAGGAGAAGGTCTCCCAGGCCGCCTCGCCGACCCGCGCGCGGATGTCGTCGAGATTGTGGCGATGGCCGGTGGCGAAATTGTCGAGCCCGCGCACATGCTGGCCTGCGCGCAGCAGCGTTTCGACCAGATGCGACCCGATGAAGCCCGCCGCCCCCGTGACCAGCCAATGTGCGCGGCGTTGCGAAAGCAGCGTGTCGAGATCGTTCATCCCCGCTGCCTAGCCCAGAAATGTGCGGTCGGGAATCGGCTATCGCCGCGCCCTGCCCTCCCATCGGCGATTCCCCACTTTGAACCGTCACGCCGCATCGCTATCTGCGCGGGCATGAGCAACTATCGCCAGCCCGCCGAATGGGCGCCGCACGATGCCGTCTGGATCGGCTTTCCCAGTCATCCCGAATTGTGGGAGGACGATCTCGAACCCGCGCAGGAGGAAGTCGTCGCCTTCGCGCGTGCCGTCCATGCCGATGGCAAGGGCGAGCGCGTCATCCTCGTCGCCGCCGACGAGGCATCGGCCGCGCGCGCCCGCGAACTGGCCGGCGAGGCGGCCGAGGTGATCGTCGAGGCGTTCGGCGACATCTGGCTGCGCGACAGTGCGCCGATCATCGTCCGGTCGGACGCCGGTCTCGCCGCGACCGATTTCGCCTTCAACTGGTGGGGTGGCAAATATGAACTGCCCGGCGACGAGAGCATCGGCGACCGCCTTGCCGCGCGCACGGGCTTTGCCACCCGCCGGCAGGACTGGGTGTTCGAGGGCGGTGCGATCGACGTCGACGGCACCGGCGTGGCGGTGACGACCGAGCAGTGCCTGCTCAACCCGAACCGCAACCCCGACCTCGACCGCGCGGCGATCGAGGCGCGGCTGGCGGACGGCCTCGGCGTCGAGCGGCTGCTGTGGCTCGGCGACGGGCTGCTCAACGACCATACCGACGGCCATGTCGACAATCTCGCGCGCTTCGTGGCGCCGGGCACCATCGCCATTCCCGAGCCGGCCGGCGCCGACGACCCCAATGCCGAGGTCTTCGCCGATGCCCGCGCGCGCGCCGAGGCCTTCGGGCTGACCGTGGTCGCCATCCCCTCCCCCGGCGCGGTGGAGAGCGATGGAGAGATAATCCCCGCCTCCTATATGAACTTCTACATCGGCAACGCCGCCGTGGTCGTGCCGCTCTATGGCGCGCCGAACGACGAGGCCGCCGTGGCCGCGATCTCCGCGCTGTTTCCCGGCCGCACGGTGACGGGCTTCCGCGCCGACCACATCCTGACCGGCGGCGGCAGCTTCCACTGCATCAGCCAGCAGATTCCGGCCGCGTGACCGCCTTCGCTGTCCGGGCGCTGCTGTCTGGCCTGATCGTGGCGCTGATCGCCATGGTCGCCCGGCGCAACCCGGCGGCGGGCGCGCTGATCGCGTCGCTGCCCCTCATCTCGATTCTCGGGATGGTCTGGCTGTGGCACGACACCGGCGACCGCCAGCGCCTCGCCGATCATGCGGAGGCGACCTTCTGGTATGTGATCCCGTCGCTACCCATGTTCCTGGCGATACCCGCCATGCTCCGACACGGCATGGGCTTCTGGGGCGCGCTGCTCGCCGGTTGCGCCCTGACGATGCTGCTCTATCTCCTGACAATCTATGTTGCAGCGCGCTTCGGCGTCCGGCTTTGAGGATGTATTGATGACCAAGATCAAGGTGGCGGCGCTCCAGCTCGCCTTCTCCGACGACATCGACGAGAATATCGCCGAGGTGTCGAAGCTGGTCCGCGAGGCAGCGGGCAAGGGTGCGCAGGTCATCCTGCCGCCCGAGCTGTTCGAGGGCCATTATTTCTGCCGGGTCGAGGACGAGGGCCTGTTCGCACGCGCCAAGCCCACGGGCGAGCATAAGGCGGTGACGGCGATGCAGGCGCTGGCCGCCGAGCTCAAGGTGCATATCCCGACCAGCTTCTTCGAGGCGGACGGGCCGCATCATTATAACAGCCTTGCGATGATCGATCCCGACGGACGCGTGCAGGGCGTCTATCGCAAGAGCCACATCCCCGACGGCCCCGGCTATGAAGAGAAATTCTATTTCCGGCCGGGCAATACGGGCTTCAAGGTCTGGCCGGCCGAGGACACGACCATCGGCGTCGGCATCTGCTGGGACCAGTGGTATCCGGAAACCGCGCGCGCGATGATGCTCATGGGCGCGCAGATCCTCTTCTACCCGACCGCGATCGGCAATGAGCCGCACGACCCCGATCTCGACACCAGCCGGCTGTGGCGCCGCGCGATGATCGGCCATGCCGTGTCGAACGTCGTGCCGGTCGTCGCCGCAAACCGGATCGGGACCGAGGACGGGCAGACCTTCTACGGCCACAGCTTCATCTGCGACGAGCGCGGCGACCTGCTGGCCGAGTTCGGCGCGACCGAGACGGGTGTGCTCGTCGCGGAACTGGACATCGATCTGGCCAAGCGGCACCGTGCCGCCTTCGGCTTCTTCCGCGACCGGCGTCCCGAGCTTTACGGCCGCCTCGCGCAGGATATCTGACAAACGCCCGCTGAGGAGAGGGACGATGACGATCGCGCGAGTCTATATGATGCACGCCAAGGAAGGCATGGCCGCCGAAATGGAGGCGGCGCTCAACCATCTGATCGACGGCGTGACCGCGATCGACGGCTCGCACGGCGCCGAACTGCTCCGCGACGCGGGCAATGACCGGCGCTTCATCCTGATCGAGAAGTGGGAGAGCATCGAGGCGCACAAGGCCGGCGCCGAGGCGTTCAAGAAGGTCGACATGTCGGCGCTGATGGCGGCGATCGACGGTCCGCCCGACAGCGCCTATTTCGATTATCTCGTCAGGCAATAAGCGCGGACGTCCACAGATAAGGAAGAGCCCCTCGACCGGCGGTCGGGGGGCTCTTTATTTCGGATGTCAGGGGGCGTGGGCGGGCTCGATCTCGGCCGGCTCGATCACGTCGAGATGTTTGGTCTCCCATTTCGCGACCACGACGCTGGCCACCGCATTGCCGACGACGTTGGTGGCGGAGCGGCCCATGTCGAGGAAATGGTCGACCGCGAGGATCAGAAGCAGGCCCGCCTCGGGAATGTCGAAGAAGGCCAGCGTCGAGGAGATGATGACGAGGCTGGCGCGCGGCACGCCAGCGATGCCCTTCGACGTCACCATCAGGATCAGCAGCATCGTGAACTGATGCCCCAGCGTCAGTTCGACGCCATAGGCCTGCGCGATGAACATCGTCGCGAAGGTGCAGTAGATCATCGAGCCGTCGAGATTGAACGAATAGCCGAGCGGCAGCACGAAGCTGGCGATGCGCGGCGGCACGCCGAACCGGTCGAGCGCCTCGAGCGTGCGCGGGAACGCCGCTTCGGACGACGCCGTGCTGAAAGCCAGCAGGATCGGTTCGCGGATATAGCGGATCAGCAGGCCCGTGCGCGACCCGACGACGAGGAAGCACAGCGTCAGCAGCACGCCCCAGAGCACGAACATCGACAGATAGAAGCTGCCCATGAACTTGCCGAAGCTGATCAGGATCGTCGGCCCCTGCTCGGCCAGCGCCGTCGTCACGGCGGCGAAGACCGCGAAGGGGGCGAAGCGCATCACATAGTCGGTGATCTGGAGCATGACCTGCGCCAGCGCCTCGATGCCGCGGACGAGCGGCGCGGCCTTCTCGCCGATCGCGGTCACCGCGACGCCGGTGAAGACCGAGAAGACCAGGATCTGCAATATCTCGTTGGTCGCCATCGCCTCGAAGAAGCTCTTGGGCACGAGATGGGTGATGAACTGCTTGAGCGAGAAATCGCCCTGCGACAGCCCCGCGCTCGCGCCCTCGGGCGGTAGGACGAGGTCCGCGCCGACGCCGGGCTGCAGCAGGTTGACCATCACCAGGCCGAGGGTCAGCGACAAGAGGCTGGCCCCCAGGAACCAGCCGATCGCGCGCGCGCCGACCCGCCCGAGCGCCGCCGTGTCGCCCATATGCGAGATGCCGACGACCAGCGTCGCGAACACCAGCGGCGCGATGATCATCTTGATCAGGCGCAGGAATATCTCGGTCAGGATCGAGATATAGCCGGTGATCTCCTTGAGCGTCGCCGGGTCGGCGACTGTCTTGTTCAGCGTGATGCCGAGGATGATGCCGACAACCATCGCTATGAGAATGTACATCGTGAGGCGCTTGGCCACGGGCGTCTCCGGAATCTGTAAAGCACGGTGGTCGTCGCAAAGCGCGGCGCGGTCAAGGGCAAGGCCGCCGGAAAGCGCGGCGTTCCGCGCCACGCAACGAATGTACGGACGACGGCGCCCCTTCCCACCTCGCGCGGCCTCGCTATGCTGGCGCGATGAACAGCATATCGGGGGACGGCGGCGCGACCGTCGGAAACAAGGGCTTCATCGCGGCGATCCGCCCCTATGTTGAGCCGGCACCGCTCGCCGCGCTGTTCCTGGGCATAAGTTCGGGCTTTCCCTTCGCGATGATCGGCGCGACGCTCACCACGCGCCTTGCGCAGGACGGCATCGACAAAAAGGCGGTGACGGCCTTCACCCTCGCCTTTCTCGTCTATAATCTGAAGTTCCTGTGGGCCTGGGTCGTCGACGGCGTGCGGCTGCCGCTCCTCGGCCGGCTCGGTCAGCGCGTATCGTGGATGCTGGTTATCGGCCTGCTGGTGATGGCGGCGGTGTTTCACCTGGCGCTGGTCGACCCCAAGGCGAGCCTGATGCAGACCGCCGTCGCGGCGATCCTGGTCGGCGCGGCCGGCGCGACCTTCGACATCATCATCGACGCCTACAGGATCGAACTGCTCGAGGCGCGGCAGTTGGGCGTAGGCGCGGGGATGTCGCAATATGGCTGGCGGATCGGGTCGGCGACCGCCGGTGCCGTGGCATTGGTACTCGCCGGACGCTTCGGCTGGGAAGTCGCCTATGCCGCCTGCGCTGCCTTCGCCCTGCCCGCGATGATCACTGCGTTGGTGATGGGCGAGCCCGAGCGCCACCGCGAGCCGGCCGGTCGGCGCAGCGGCGGCGAGGTCTGGGCGTCGATCATAGGGCCGCTGCTCGAATTCTTCCGGCGGCGTGGCGCGCTGCTCGTGCTGCTGTTCATCCTGCTGCACAAGATCGGCGATACGCTCGCCAACCTCACCTTCCGCCTGCTGTTCGACGATCTCGGCTACACCAATGACGAGATCGCGATCTACGATATCGGCCTGGGCTTCTGGGCCTATCTGATCGGCATCTTCGTCGGCGGCATCCTCTATTCGCGGCTCGGCATGAAGCGGTCGGTGCTGATCAGCCTGATCCTCATGGCGGTCTCCAACCTCAGCTTCGCTGGGCTGGCCGCGAGCGGCCACGACAATTGGGCGATGGCGGGTGCGATCGGGTTCGAGAATATCGCCAGCGGCATCGGCGGGGTCTGCGTCGTCGCCTATTTCTCGGCGCTGTGCGACCTGCGCTTCACCGCCGCCCAATATGCGCTGATCTCGGCGGCCGCGAGCGTCGTCGGGCGGATCATGACCGGTACTACGGCCGGTGCGATGATCGAGGCGGTCGGCTATGTGAACTTCTACGTGCTGACCACGCTCGCCGCCTTGCCGGGCATATTGCTGTTCTGGCTGATGATGCGCGCGGGGCTGATCGACCAGTCGATCGGCAGCGCGGGCGAGGACGAGGCGGCCACCGGGACCTGAGCCCGGCCTTACCCCTCGCTCTCGCGCGCCAGCAGGCGGCGCTTGCGATCCGGACCCCAACGATAGCCGGTGATCGAACCGTCCGACCGCAACACTCGGTGGCACGGCACCGCGACCGCAATGGCATTCGCCGCACAGGCTGCAGCAACAGCGCGCGACGCGCGCGGCTCGCCGATCGCCCGCGCCACTTCCGCATAGCTGCGTGTCTCGCCCGACGGGATGGCGCGCAGCGCCTGCCACACCCGCTGCTGGAAGGCGGTCCCGCGAATATCGAGCGGCAGCGTCATGCCCCTCGCGGGCTCTTCGATCATCGCCACGACGGCATCGAGGGTCGCGCTAAAGCTCTCGTCCGCAGGGCTTATCGCGGCGTTCGGAAAGCGGCGGTGCAGGTCGGCAACCAGCGCCTTGTCTTCGTCGCCCATCAGGATCGCGCAGATGCCGCGCTCGCTCGACGCCGCCAGCACCCGTCCGAGCGAGCAGGAAGCGACGGCGTAGCGGACTTCCATGGCCACCCCACCCCGGCGATAGGCCGCAGGGGGCATACCCAGTGCGGCATCGGCAGCGGCGTAGAAGCGGCCGCTCGATCCGAAGCCAGCCTCATAGAGCGCCCGCGTCACCTGTTCGCCGGCCTCCAGCGCCGACCGGACCCGACCGGCGCGGTGCGCGACGGCATAGCCCTTCGGCGTCAGCCCGGTGACCGCCTTGAACATCCGGTGGAAATGATAGGGGCTGACTCCCGCCGCATCGGCAAGTTCGCCGAGCGAAGGCGGCTCCTCGGCCGCCTCGATCCGGCGACAGGCTTCGGCGATCAGCGCGGCCTGCCGCTCGGCGCGCGGCGCTTCGTTCGGGCGGCACCGCTTGCAGGGACGGAAGCCCGCCGCCTCGGCCTCGGATGGCCCGGCGTGGAAGCGGACATTGGCGGGCTTGGGCGTGCGTGCGCCGCAGCTTGGTCGGCAATAGACCCCGGTCGATGCGACCGAATAGACGAAGCTGCCGTCTGCGGCGGCCGACCGCGCGACCAGCTGGCTCCAGCGGGGGTCTTCGACGATGGGGTCCATCAGCATCTCATAGCTCCTTCGACCGATGATGTGTCGAGAGGAACATGAAGCCGTTCGCCGAAGACTGCTCCCCGGCTCTTGCTTTCGAATTTACGGGGGGCGTTCAGGCCGCTGCGCGGCGCTCCGCGTCGCGCTCGCAATCCGGACAGGGGCCGATGTGCGGATAAGGGTGCGCCGCTTCGTGCCAGTGGGAAACGGCGGCCTCGAAAATATCGATGCCCTCGCCATAGCCCAGGCCGCGCAGCACGTCGTTGGTCAAAATGTCCAGCGCGCGATGCGCCTCATGCCCGCTCGTCGTCGCGACGATCTCGCGCGCGAGCCGGGCGAACTCCTCTGCCGAGATCAGGGGTGCGGGCTTGGTCATCCGCGCGCCCCTAGACCCGAAAACCGGCTATTTCAAGGCTTGGGCGCGACCTCCGCCGGAACGGGAGAAGCCGCATTGCCGGCCGCAGGCGCGGTGCCATCCTCGCGACAGAAGCCCTCCCCCTGCTGGATCATCAGGCAGTTCTGCTTGCCTGCCAACCATTTGAGACCGGTCTGATCGCCGGTCGCGGCACGGACGCTCTCCGGCCGGCCATTACGGGTGAAGCGGATCAAGTCGCCATCGGCAGTGCCTTCATAGCTCTTGGTCCCGTCGAGCAGCGTCACCGAGAGGACATAGCGTCCCCGCTCGCCGGACGGCTGAACGTCGAGGACCAGGCCCTCGACGCCGATCCACTTGCCGACCCAAGCGTCGGTCGGCAGCGGGGAGGCGGCATTGTCGGCGGGCGCTTCCGCGTCGAGCGTGTCGACCGCAGCCTGGTCGACGACCGAGACATTCTCGATCGGCTGGGCATCCTCGCCCCGCGCGCAGGCTGCGAGGAGAGCGAGAGCCGCAAGGCTGGAAACGGTAAGGGTCTTCATCGAATTATGCTCCGTCAACGACGTCTCGACTGGTGGTGCGCCACCTTGAACGGGATAGGGACGGCGCCGGTCAACCGAAAAGCGATCGGATGAAGAGCGGCCAACCTTCCCATCGGTTCCCCTTTGTCATCCTTTCGCGGCATTGCAGCGCGGCGCTTTGGTCCCTAGAGGGTGGCCGCACCCGACTCGTAAAGCACTGGACAGGATATGGCCGAGACCGTCGCCATCGCATCCGATCATGCCGCATTCGACATGAAAGCCGCGCTGGCGGACTGGCTCCGCGATCAGGGCCATGAGGTTATCGACCTCGGCCCCGACAGCACCGCCTCGGTCGACTATCCCGATTATGGCTACAAGCTGGCCCAGGCGATCGCCGATGGGCGTGCCAGCAAGGGCATCGCGCTGTGCGGCTCCGGCATCGGCATCTCGATCGCGGTCAACCGCCATCCGGCCGCTCGCTGCGCGCTGGTTTCGGAAGAATTGTCCGCCCGCCTGTGCCGCGAGCATAACGATGCGAACGTCATCGCCATGGGCGCTCGCCTGATCGGTATCGAGCAGGCCCGCGCCTGCGCCGCCGCTTTCCTGTCGACGGGCTTCGCCGGGGATCGCCATCTCCGCCGCGTCGACAAGCTCTCCAACCCCGCCTTCGACAAGGAATCCGCATGAGCAGCAACCCCGCAGCCACCCTGTCCCAGGTCCAGCCGGACGGCTTCTTCTCGCGCGGTCTGGCCGATGCCGATCCTGCGGTCTTCGCCGGTCTGCAGCAGGAAATCTCGCGCGAAAAGAAGCAGATCGAGCTGATCGCATCGGAAAACATCGTCTCCAAGGCGGTGCTCGAGGCGCAGGGTTCGGTGTTCACCAACAAATATGCCGAGGGCTATCCGGGCAAGCGCTATTATCAAGGCTGCCATCCGTCCGACGTGGTCGAGCAGTTGGCTATCGACCGCGCAAAGGAGCTGTTCGGCTGCGGCTTCGCCAATGTTCAACCGCATTCGGGCGCGCAGGCCAACGGCGCCGTCATGTTGGCGCTGACCAAGCCCGGCGACACCATCATGGGCCTCAGCCTCGATGCGGGCGGCCACCTCACCCACGGCGCCAAGGCCGCGCTGTCCGGCAAGTGGTACAATGCCGTCCAATATGGCGTGCGCCCCGACGATCATCTGATCGACTTCGACCAGGTCGAGGCGCTCGCCCGCGAGCACAAACCCAGCCTGATCATCACCGGCGGCTCGGCCTATCCGCGCCAGATCGATTTCGCCCGGTTCCGCGCGATCGCGGACGAGGTCGGCGCACTGTTCATGGTCGACATGGCGCATTTCGCCGGCCTGGTGGCCGGTGGCGTCCATCCGAGCCCGTTCGAGCACGCCCATGTCGTGACCACCACCACGCACAAGACGCTGCGCGGCCCGCGTGGCGGCATGATCATGACCAATGACGAGGCGATCGCGAAGAAGATCAACTCGGCGGTCTTCCCCGGCTTGCAGGGCGGCCCGCTGATGCACGTCATCGCGGCCAAGGCGGTCGCCTTCGGCGAAGCGCTGCAACCCGAGTTCAAGTCCTACGCTGCCGCCGTGGTCGAGAATGCCAAAGTTCTCGCCGCGCGCCTCAAGGAGCGTGGCGCCGACCTCGTCTCTGGCGGCACCGATACGCATCTGGCGCTGGTCGACCTGCGCCCGATCGGCGTGACCGGCCGCGACGCCGACGAGGCGCTCGAGCGCGCCGGCATCACCTGCAACAAGAATGGCGTGCCGAACGATCCGCTGCCGCCGGTCAAAACCTCGGGCATCCGCGTCGGCTCACCCGCAGGCACGACCCGCGGCTTCGGCCCGGCCGAGTTCCGCGAGATTGCCGACATGATCGCCGATGTGCTCGACGGCCTCGCCAAGAACGGGCCGGACGGCAATGGCCAGACCGAGGCGCATGTCCGCGCGCGCGTCGAGGCGCTGTGCGACCGCTTCCCGATCTATCCGGAGCTCTAATTGCGCTGCCCCTTCTGCTCGCATGAAGACAGCCAGGTGAAGGACAGCCGCCCCACCGACGATGGGGCGGCGATCCGGCGCAGACGCCAGTGCGAGGGCTGCGGCGCGCGCTTCACCACCTTCGAGCGGATCCAGCTGCGCGAGATGACGGTGGTGAAGAGCGACGGCCGGCGCGAGCCGTTCGACCGCTCGAAACTCGAACGCTCGATCTCGGTCGCCTGCCGCAAGCGGCCGGTCGATCCAGCGCGGATCGAACGCCTGGCGACGGCGATCCAGCGCCAGATCGAGACGACGGGCGACAGCGAAATCGCGGCCAATGCGGTCGGCGAAATGGTGATGGACGGGCTGAAGGCGCTCGACAGCGTCGCCTATATCCGCTTCGCGAGCGTCTACAAGGACTTCACCGAGGCTAAGGATTTCGAAGATTTCGCAGGCGCCGTCAGCGAGGCGGGTCGCGAGTGAGCAGCGAGGCCGCGCCACAGCCCGCGATCGTTCTCGTCCGCCCGCAACTGGGCGAGAATATCGGCAAGGCCGCCCGCGCCATGCTGAACTTCGGGCTGACCGACATGCGGCTGGTGTCGCCGCGCGACGGCTGGCCCAATCCGCAGGCCGGGCCTGCCGCGTCGGGCGCCGATGTCGTCCTTGAGCGCGCGCGTGTCTATGACAGCGTGGCCGATGCCATAGCCGATTGCACCCATGTCTTTGCGACGACCGTGCGCAAGCGCGGCGTGACCAAACCCGTAATGACGCCCGAGCAGGCCGCCGGAGCGATCCGCAGCGAGCCGGGCCGCTCGGCTATCCTGTTCGGCGCCGAGCGTTCCGGCCTGGAAACCGACGACGTCGCGATCGCGCGGACGATCCTGACGGTTCCGATCAATCCCGAGTTCGGCAGTCTGAATCTGGCCCAGGCGGTGATCCTCGTCGCCTATGAGTGGTCGAAGGGCGAGGCGTTGGTCTCCCCGACCGCGACCGACCTCGATCCGCCCGCTTCTCAAGACGAGCTCGACGGGCTGATCGGCCATCTCGACCGCATGCTCGACGAATCGGGGTATTTCTTCCCGCCCGACAGGGTACCGACAACCAAGCGCATGCTGCGAGGGCTGTTCACCAAGCCAGCATGGAATGCGCAGGAGGTGCGGACGATGCGTGGCGTTTTGACGGCGCTCGAAAGACCCCGCCCCCGTTAATTTCGGGAACTTCCCGGCGCTTGAACGGTTAACGACAGATCATAGCAATTGTAAACTGGATGTAAACCGCTAATTTCTGCGGAATCTTGCATTTACCAATTGTATACTGTAGATCACCTTATATGCGTACTGTGTATCGGGGGCCTTGGTTGGATGCGTAACAAGCTCGTCGCGCTGCTGGCTGCGCTGGCTGCCTGCCTGTCGGCGGTTCAAGCCCATGCGGCCAATCTGCTGGTGAACGGCGGGTTCGAGACCACGTCCTTTTTCTACCTCGATGGTGGCGGCAACCCCGTTTACCCCGGCACATCCTGGGGCCCCTATTTCACCGACCAGACGGTGCAGGGCTGGGATAATGCCGGTTACAACTTCATTTTCACGCCAGATCTGTCGGCGTCGGCTTCGGGAAGCCCGACGACCCCGGCCTATCTTCAGCTCTGGGGCATGCCCGGCACCGGTGTCAGCAACGGGATTACCGCCAGCCCGGTCGGCGGCAATTTCGTCGCAGCAGACGGCGCATATCTGAACGCTCCGCTGTCGCAGACGGTCACCGGTCTCACCGTGGGTCAGCAATATGCGGTCACCTTCTGGTGGGCAGCGGGCCAGCAATACGGCATCAACTTCAACGGCACGACCGCTAGCGGATGGAACATCTGCTTCGGCACCTGCGCCTACACAACGAGCTATGACGCCAATGGCGACGGCTATTCGACGTTTACGGGGGTCGACAGCCAGATCGTCGGTACCGGGCAGGTGGCAGTCCCGGAACATGGCTTCGTGCCCTGGCGCTACGAATATCTCACCTTCACCGCAACGTCATCGACGCAAACCCTTTCGCTGCTTGCTTATGGCACCCCGCTCGGCCAGCCGCCGTTCGCTCTTATCGACGGCATCGGCCTGCAGGCTGTGCCCGAACCGACGACCTGGGCGATGATGCTGGTCGGCTTTGGCTTGATCGGCGGCGTAATGCGGGGGCGGCGCCAATCTCCCCTGCGACACACCCCCGGGCACGCCCAGATCATCTGAGCGGCCCCGCGCTGTGGACCTGTCCGCGTGGGTGGATGACGGCCCGGCTAGAGCGGGCTAAGACACGGTATGGCGCCTGACCTCGAGCATTATCTGCGCACGGCAACGAGCCTTTTCATCTGGCTCGCCCTGCTGACGGCGATCTTCGTGCCGCTCGAACGGCTGGCCGGGCGGCATCGCCAGACGACATTACGTCCGCAGATGTTCGCCGACCTCGGCTATTTCTTCATGACGGGCCTGATACCGACCTTCATTCTTGCCATGCCGATGGCAGTGATGGGTGCAACCGGGCGAGCGTTGGTACCCGAAAGCTACACGCTGTGGATCATCGCGCTACCCATCTGGATTCAGATCCTGGTGGCTTTGGCGATCGGCGAGTTCGGCTTTTACTGGGGCCACCGGTTGATGCATGAAGTGCCGTGGCTGTGGCGCTTCCACGCGACCCATCACGAACCGCAGCGGATGGACTGGCTGATCAACACCCGCGCGCACCCGATCGACATCATCTTCACGCGCATGTTCGGCCTGACGCTGGTCAACATCGCAGGCTTCGGTTCGCCGGGAGCCGGCTCGGGCAGCCTCATTCCCGTGATCGTCCTGATCGTGGGTACCTTCTGGGGCTTCTTCATCCACGCCAATCTGAACCTGAGCCTGCCCTGGTTCGAGCAGATCCTATCGACGCCGCGCTTCCACCACTGGCATCATTCGCGCGACGAGCAGGTCAACCGGAACTATGCGTCGGTGCTGCCGATCTACGACCGGCTCTTCGGCACCTTTCATCTGCCAGCAAAGGCCTGGCCGCCGAGCTATGGCATTGCGCCGCAGAACAGGCCGGAAGTGCTGCTGGCTCCCGATCGACAGCCGGAGCCGCCTATCGAAGGACAGCCCGAAGCAAACAAGCCGGCTTGAGATCAGTCCTTGCGCAGTTCGTCGAACCTCTCGAATTCGTGTGCGATCGAGCCTTCGACCAGCATGTCGTAAAGGCGATAGGCCAGCTTCGGTGGAAAACCGCGATCGTCGGCGACCTTGACCGCATGAGCAATGACCGCGGCCTTGCGCACCTCGTCACGCACCGCGCCGCGATCGGGCTTAATCCGGGCGGCAGCCTCGATATAGCGCATGCGTTCGGCCAGCAGGCTGACGATCAGCGTGTCGAGACTGTCTATGGCGGCCCGCACCTCGCGCATGTCGGTGCATTCGGCGGCGGGCACGATCGTCTTTTCAGCAGGCTCTGTCATGCGCGGGCCCTTAGACCATATTCACGCCCGATTGAACCGCCCCATCGGGCTTTTGTGACGACGATCGCCAAGTCGCCTGCTAGGGGACGTCGAGGGGGACATGATGACCGGATCGCACAACTGGAAAGCCATGGCGGGTCACCCGCTCACCCTCCTGTGCTTGGCGGCTTTTTGTATCCGGCTCGCATCGTCGATCCTGCTGCCGAACATTACCCATCCCGACGAGACCTTCCAATATGCGGAACAGGCGTTTCGCGTCATCGCCGGACGCGGGCTCATCCCTTGGGAATATGAGGTCGGGGCGCGGAGCTGGCTTCTTCCCGGACTGCAGATCCCCGTCGTCGCGGCAGCGAGAGCCTTGGCTGACGACCCAATGCTGCTGCGGCTCATGCTCGCGGCTGCCATGTCGTTGCTTGCAGTGCTGACGACCGTTGCGGCCTACCGGATCGGTCGCAGCCTGGGCGGCACACGCGACGCAGCGATCCTGTCGGCCCTGCTTGCGGCCTTATGGTGCGAGTTCGTCTATTTCTCGACGCATTTTCTTGCCGACACGGTCTCGGCGGCCTTTCTGCTCCTGGCCGTGGCAGCGGGAAGCTCGGCACGGCAGGCTCGGGACGAGCCCCGGCCAATACCCGCCACACGCTGGCTTTCATGTGCGGGGCTCCTGCTCGGGCTGGCGGTCGCCTTCCGGCCGCAACTGGGACCTGCCGCCGTTCTTCTGGGTCTCTGGATCGCCGGCACGATCCCCTCGGCGCGCTGGCTGCGCCTGCTCGCGGGCGGCCTTGTCCCCATCCTGGCGATGGGCCTCCTGGACTGGGCCAGTTGGGGAAGCCCCTTCCATTCTGTGCTAACCTACGTTCGAGCGAATTCCGGCGGCATCGCGAACATCTTCGGCGTCGAGCCCGGGCATTATTATCTTGGCCGCGAGTTGGCGGTGTGGGGTGTCGCGACCCCGCTGATCCTCGGCACGGCGCTGCTCGGTCTGCGTCGCGCACCGATATTGGCGATCCTCAGCCTGGCAATATTCATCACCTTCTCGGCCGTGCCGCACAAGGAGTGGCGCTTCGTCTATCCGGCGCTCCCACCCCTCTTCTGCCTCTGTGCGATCGGATCGGCGGACGCCGTCGCCTATCTGCGCCGGCGCCTGCCGACGGTGGACGGGTCCACCATCCTCGCGACGGCCATCTTGCTATGGATCGCACTTTCGCTCCTCAGCGGGGTGCGCGGCGCCATGCGGCCGGTCTGGCTGCAGGGTTCGGAAAGCATATTGGCGCTGGAGCAGACCAGCCGCGACCCGCAGGCCTGCGGTCTCGGCGTGGAGCCCTCCGATCGCTGGATGCGAACCGGCATGTCGCGACTGCGGTCCGACATCCGCCTCTACCCCGCCCGGTCGGGCCAAGACCGGCATTATAACTATGCGATCAGCTTCGAGGCGTCTCGAAGCCGTTTTGCCCGGGGGGATGCGGGATTCGCCGAAGTCGGCTGCTTTCGTGCCGACACCTGCCTCTATCGCCGCCCCGGCGGCTGCACGGCAGGTGGCGAGGAGCTTCGCGCGGATCCCGAGCCCGCAGTCCGCGCCATGCTCGACCGGCTCGACCTCGGCCCGGTGAAACCATGACCGCGCCATCTTGACTCGCCGGGCCCGCCACGTCATAGGCGCGCCTTCGCAATCGGCCCCGCACCCCGGTGAAGCGGCGGCCCCGATGTCCGAACGGGCAAAAGGAGCGAATACCGGGACCGATCCTGCGCCGCATCGCGGCTGCAGGCGACGTAACAGCGATTGAAGGACGATATCATGTCGAAGCGCAACAGCGCCAAGTACAAGCTCGACCGCCGGATGGGCGAAAACATCTGGGGTCGTCCGAAGAGCCCGGTCAACAAGCGTGAATATGGCCCCGGCCAGCACGGTCAGCGCCGCAAGGGCAAGCTTTCCGACTACGGCATCCAGCTGAAGGCGAAGCAGAAGCTCAAGGGCTATTACGGCGACGTCACCGAGAAGCAGTTCAAGAAGAACTACACCGAAGCTTCGCGGATGAAGGGCGATACCTCGCAGAACCTGATCGGCCTGCTCGAGCGCCGCTTGGACGCGGTCGTCTATCGCGCCAAGTTCGCTCCGACGATCTTCGCCGCCCGCCAGCTGGTCAGCCACGGTCACATTCGCGTCAATGGCGTGAAGTGCAACATCGCTTCGCGCCAGGTGAAGCCGGGCGACGAAATCTCGCTGGGTACCAAGGCGCAGGAAATGGCGCTGGTGCTCGAGGCCCAGGGCCTGTCCGAGCGCGACGTCCCGGAATATATCGCTCAGGACGGCGGCGCGAAGGTGACTTTCGTCCGCGTTCCGACGCTCGACGAGGTTCCCTACCCCGTCAAGATGGAGCCGAATCTGGTCGTCGAGTTCTACTCGCGCTGATCCGGGCATCATCGCAGAAATCGGAAAGGGCGGCCCTCGGGTCGCCCTTTTCTTTTGCCCTCTTCAGTTGACAAGCAACATCGGCGCGATGATCACCCACCTGCTGCAATTGGCCTGATCATCTTTTCGGCCGTTGTCGCGGGTAGGGGGGAGTAGCTTTGGACAAGACGCGTCAGCCGAACAATATCGGCTTCCTGCGCCTGGTCTTCGCGAGTGGCGTGATCCTAACCCACGCGCACGAACAATGGGGACAGGGTCCAGCCGGGCGCGACCTGCTCCAGACCATGACGGGCAATGGCCTCACCGTGGCGGCGCTGTGCGTCGACGCCTTCTTCCTGATCAGCGGCTATCTGATCGTCCAGTCGATACGCCATTCAAACGACGTCGGCAGCTATTTCGCCAAGCGCGTGCTGCGCATCTACCCGGGCTTTCTCGTTGCCTTTTTGCTTAGCGCGCTGTTGGTTCCTATGCTGTACGACCGCCTGCCCGATCTCGGCCAAGTCTGGCGTGCAGCGATCCTGCAACGGCCGGAGCCCTTCGCGATCGGTGCGATCATGATCGAACCAAACTCGCCCATGTGGACGATTTCTTATGAGTTTCGCTGCTATGTGCTGGTAGCGTTGCTCGCGACCTTCGGACAGCTCGACCAACGGGCGTTGCTGCTCAAAGCAACCGCCATCGCTTTTGCTTTGTTTTGCATCTGCAACATTCCGGGCGTTTACTGGCGCGTGGAGCAGTTTCGTTTCGATCCGCTTATCGACATGACGGTGGGCGCGCCCTATCCGGCACTGCGTTTCCTGTCCGCCTTCGGTCTGGGCGGTTGCGCCTATCTCTACCGGGCCGAACTCGAGGCGCTGACTGGTCGGCTGGCCGCCGTCGCAGGCGCACTCGCCCTCGCTGCTCTGTTCTACCGCCCGATCGCCCAGCCCGCCGCGATGCTCGGCGGTGGCCTATTGCTTCACTGGGCAGCGTTCCGTGCGAATTTCGGGGCCCTGCAACGGATCAACGACCGGTTCGACATCAGTTACGGCACCTATCTTTACGGCTTTCCGCTCGGCATCCTCTGGAGCTTCGCCGCCCTGCCTTTCCCCTTCTATGTCGCAGCAACCCTGACATCCGCATGGGCTATGGGCGCGCTGAGCTGGACGCTGGTCGAGCGCCCCGCGCAGCGCTGGAAGGAACGGTTAACGAGAAAAGCCTCCGCCATCGCCTGAGCGGGTCACCCCATAGAGCCGCATGAACGTGGCCATGGTCCTGTCTGCATCCGCGGCGACCATCTCGGGCGAGGCCTCTTCCATCAGACCGAGCATCAACTGTTGATGGCAACCCGCCATGTTCAGCATCACGATCAGATGCGCAGCGCTTTCGGCATCATCAGAACGCAGCCGGCCCCGATCCATCATGGAGCGCATGAAATCGGCCAGAACGCGCTCGGTCGCTTTAGGCGCGCGTTCGTAGAAGATACGGCCGATCTCTGGAAAGCGGCCGCATTCGGCCATGATCAGCCGGTGGAGCGCGATCGCGTCAGGCGCCGTCACCCGTTCGATGAACCGCTGGCAGAAGTTTCGCAGGCTCTGCTCGGCGTCGCCGCATGGGTCGAGGAGAAGGAGCAGTTTCTGCCGAAACTCACTGGTCTTCTTTTCGAGGACGGCCTCGAAAAGCTCTTCCTTCGACGGAAAATAGCTCCACAGCGTGGCCTTGGATCCACCGATCTCTGCAGCGATGGCGGACATGCTCGCAGCGGCATAGCCATGCTCGAGAAAGAAGCGCATGGCGACATCGATGATCGCCTCGCGGCGGTCCTGACGGCGCGCCTCGCGACGGCTCAGCGGCACCTTCTCCTGTGTCATTTTCATTACCGTACTATACGGTACAGATTTTGATTGACAAGAGGCTAAGTCCAGCGCAGAGCGAAACAATACGACACAGTACGGTTTCCCATGATCCCGAATCACCGAACACCTCTCCGCAACGTGGCGCCGCTCGCGCTGGCGATCACCCTATCCGCCTGCGCGTCCGTTCCGGACCTCGGCAGCCGGCCGGCGTTGCGCACCCCAGCCACGATCGCTTCCGACCAGAGCCTGGCAGCCAGCGCCGCCGGCCAATGGCCCGGTGACGGATGGTGGCAGGCGTTCGGGGATCCGCAGCTCGACGCGCTCATTACGGAAGGACTTGCCGGATCGCCTGACGCAGCAGCAGCAGCAGCCCGCCTGCGCCGCGCCGAAGCCGCCGTTCAGTCGGCGGGCGGCGCGCTGCTGCCCTCGCTCGACGCAGGGGCCGAAGGCGGGTGGCAGAAGCAGAGCTACAATGTCGGCTTCCCGAAGGAGTTCGTGCCCAAGGGATGGAAGCAGCGCGGTCAGGCGACCGCCAACTTGTCTTTCGATCTCGATCTTTGGGGCAAGAACCGCGCTACGCTGGCCGCCGCTACCTCCGAGGCCGAAGCCGCCCGGATCGAGACAGCGCAGGCCCGCCTCACCCTCGCGACATCGATCGCTTCGGCTTATGCGGATCTGGCGCGGCTCTATGCCGATCGCGACGTGCTCTCGGCCGCGCTCGACCTGCGGATCGCGACGCAGAAGCTGGTTGCCAACCGGGTCGCCACCGGGCTCGATACCCGGGCGGAGCTGAAACAGGCCGATGCTGCGGTGCCGGCGGCGCGCGCCGATCTGGTCGCGATCGACGACATGATCTCGGCCACGCGGCACGAGCTCGCGGCGCTGCTCGGCGCGGGGCCCGATCGCGGCCTTGCCATTGCCCGCCCGACGCTGGCGCGGCTTCTGGCGCCGGGCCTGCCGGCACAGACGACCACCGAATTGATCGGCCGCCGTCCGGACATCGCCGCAGCACGCGCCCGCGCCGAAGCCGCCGCCAGCCGGATCAAGGTCGCACGCGCCGATTTCTACCCGGCCGTCAGCCTGAGCGCCCTCGTCGGCGTGCAGTCGCTGGGCTTCGACAATCTCGTCAAGAAAGACTCGATCTTCGGCAATGTCGGTCCGGCGATCAGCCTGCCGATCTTCCGGGGCGGCAGTCTGGCCGGACAATATCGGGGTGCCCGCGCGACCTATGACGAGGCGGTGGCCGATTATGATCGCACCATCCTCGCCGCTTATCGCGAGGTGGCCGATGCCGTCACCAGCCAGCGCTCGATCGCCGAGCAGCTGACGCAGTCGCGCCAGGCGCTGGCCGACTCCGAGGAAGCCTATTCGATCGCGCGCAAGCGCTACGAGGGCGGGCTTTCCACCTATCTCGATGTGTTGACCGCAGAAGAGAGAGTGCTGCAGGCGCGCCGCGCCGCGGCCGAGCTCGACGCCCGGAGATTCGGCATCGACATCACGCTCGTTCGTGCGCTGGGCGGCGGATTTACCGCGCCCGCCACCGCTTTGTCCAAGGAAGACCAGAATGGCTGAAGCCGATCAGAAGCCCCAGACCGCAGCCTCCAGCCAGCCAGCCGGCGAAAGCCCCGAGGCGAAGGAGGCGCGGCTGCAGAAACGCAAGACCTGGCTGATCCGCTTCGCGATCCTGGTCGCCGCCGTCGCGCTGATCTACGGCGCCTGGTATCTGCTGGTCGGACGCAACCATGTGAGCACCGACAACGCCTATGTGAATGCCGAGGTGGCGCAGGTCACCCCGCTGGTCAGCGCGCAGGTGGTCGAGGTGCTCGTCAGCGACACGCAGCCGGTGAGGAAGGGCGACGTGCTCGTCCGCCTCGACGACAGCAACATGCGGATCGCCTATGCGCAGGCCGAAGCCGAACTGGCGCGCGCCAAGCGCATGTTCCGTCAGAGCAGCGCGACCAGCCAGGCGCTTGCGGCCCAGGTGAGCGCGCGGGGCGCCGATATCGCCAGTGCCGAAGCCGACTATCAGAAGGCGAAGATCGACCTCGACCGCCGTCTGGCGCTGCAGCCCTCGGGCGCCGTCTCGGGCGACGAGCTGACCGCCGCGCGCAAGGCTTTCGCAGCCGCGCAGGCAAAGCTGTCGCAGGCCCGCGCCAATCAGGGTGCGGCCTCGGGCGAACTCGCCGCCAATCAGGCGCTGGTGTCGGGCTCGACGGTCGAAACCGATCCCGCCGTCCTTGCCGCCAAGGCGAAGCTCGACGCGGCCAAGCTCGATCTCGACCGTGCGGTCATCCGCGCACCGATCGACGGCGTCGTTACGCGTCGTCAGGTGCAGGTCGGCCAGCGGGTCGCCGTCGGCAACGCGATCATGATGATCGTCCCGGTCTCCAAGGTCTATGTCGACGCCAATTTCAAGGAGCGGCAGCTGCGCCGCGTCCGGCCGGGCCAGGCCGCAACGCTGACCGCCGATCTCTATGGCAGCGACGTGGTC
>Ga0233425_10002354_pt1 | contig 37534 bp, 22 predicted proteins | sample Watercolumn_Towu_2_FD_181712 | JGI IMG/M metagenome (GOLD analysis project Ga0233425, IMG submission 181712) | Freshwater microbial communities from Lake Towuti, South Sulawesi, Indonesia - Watercolumn_Towuti2014_140_MG | ecosystem: Environmental > Aquatic > Freshwater > Lake | place... | reverse complement strand
CCCCGCGCAAGCCGCGGAAGATATCGCGCATCACCGGCCCATCCACGAGTCCCCCGCGCACTGGTCGCTGAGTCAATCTCGTCGTCATCAAATGCACATCTCGCGGGAAAGTGGTGCCGATGCCGGCGAACATCGAGTAGCCCCAGGGATTGCAGCCTGCGAGCCAGCCGCGCTGCCGGGCGGCAAAGGCCTGGAACTGCTGATCGCCGGTCATCCGTTCATAACAGAGGCACTGGGTGGCCAGCGCCACGACGAGGTTGTTGGAACACCAGATGAACGGCACACCGATGCCAAAAGGATGTGCGCGAGCGCGCGTCACGCAGGAGAGAATACCTGCACGGTAGTACCCCGCCAGCTCGGCGCGGACACGATCGTCCACGAGACCGTGCAACCGGAAATGGCCGACGTTGAAGAACGGGTAGTACTGGTAGTGCCGAATCTCGTTCTGGTTCATCCAGGACGTGGTTCCGCTCAATTCCGCATAGCGTCGCGCGTCCTGCAGGTAGCGTTCCTCGTTCGTGGCCCGATACAGTTCCGCGGCACCCCATTCCATATCGTCTGCCCAGGTTGTTTCCTCATAGCGGTAGGGCGCACCGTACGAGTTGCCTTGTTGCACGCCTTCACGCGACTTGCCCAGTTCATAAACTTCGCGCCCCGCCTGCAGGCACCGCGCAGCAAACTTCCGATTAGTCGTATCCTGTTGCCAGATCTGAAAGGCCAGCGCCATGGCGGCCGCGTACCGGCCCGCCAGATTGGCCACACCCGTGGATTGACTCTGATAGTCCTTGAGTCCCTGCGGGCGGCCGTCCGCGTAATAGACGACGCGCGCCGCGCCCTTTCCCCAGCCGTAGTCCACCTGGTCGTCGGGCGGCAATCGCCAGCCAGCATGGTCACGGTCATCCGCCACCTGGTGGTACAGTTGATCGGGAGCCGGATGCAGCTTCAGCATCCACTCCAATCCCCACTTCGCTTCGTCCAGCAGCCGGCGCGAATCGGGTGCTGACAGCGAACCTTGCACTTCCGCCGGTCTCGAGCCGCGAGCGCGCGCAGGCGTGTCGGTCGTCGGGTCATCCGCGGCAGCCTGGATCTGCGCGGCCAGCAGCAACTGCCCGGTTGCGTTGCTCGAGGTCAACAAGTACTTGAGCAGGTCCGCGGCATCGTGCCATCCGCCTCGTGCGTCCAACACCGTACCGGCAGGTTCTGGTCCATACGCCGTGCGGCCGTCCTGCTGGTGGCACTCCGCGCCCAGCCAGGGATTGTGTCCACACCGCTGCTGCGTCATGAATTCCAGCAATTGCGCAGGCAGCGCACGGTAGACGGCGTCGTCAATATCGAACTCCGGGGACGGCCCATCACCGACGCGGATCCGATAGCGTCCGGGCTCCCGTACCGCCGTGAAATCCACGTCACCGCACCAAGCGAACTCTCCCCAACGAGTCCCCGCGTTGTGCCGGACCTGACACTCGAAGACCACCGCGGCATTTCGAGTGTTCACAATCTGGCATTTGCCTTCCGGCTGCTGTGTTGACAAAACAACGGCCAGCTTCACGTCACCCGTGCGGTATCCGATCTGGCTGGTACGGACGTGTACCTCTGCCGACTGCGCTTGCAGTGCGGCGCAAACCAGGCAACTCGAAATGGCCGTGGCCACGAACTGGCGCCAGTTGCGTGGCAACAACGCGTGTGTCCTCATGAGATTGCCCTCCAGTAACGCATCGCGATCGTCCTCGGAGACCGGTACCTGCTTTCGACGCGCGTTGGTATCGCGTATGCTGCGTCTGGTTCGCTGGATCGACTGCCGCAAGATACCGCACCGCGGGACCCGCAGTAAAGTTGCCCGGCCCACGCCGGTCGGAGAGGAGACTTCACATGTCTTTTCGAGGAAGATGCCTGCTTGCCCTGGGATTCTTGGTCTGCACCGCCCTGCCGGTTGCTTGGAGCGGCGAACCTGCGCGCGAGCAGACTCTCAAGACGATCGAGCAGGTTGCTACGGCGGGCCCCTTTCAACCCTCCTGGGACTCGCTGGCGAAATACCAGGTGCCCGACTGGTATCAGGATGCCAAGTTCGGCGTCTTCATTCACTGGGGTGTCTATTGCGTGCCCGCGTTCGGCAACGAATGGTATCCGCGCAACATGTATCAACAGGGCTCGAAGGAATTCCAGTATCACGTCAAGACCTTCGGCCCTCACTCGCAGTTCGGATACAAGGACTTCATCCCGAAGTTCACGGCCGAGAAATTCGATCCGAATGCCTGGGCCGACCTGTTTCGCAAGGCGGGGCTCAAGTACGTCGTTCCCGTCGCGGAACACCACGACGGGTTTCCCATGTACGACTGCAGCTACACCGAATGGTCAGCGGCCAAGATGGGTCCCAAGCGCGATATCGTGGGAGAACTGGCCGTTGCTGTCCGCCAGGCGGGCCTCGTGTTCGGCACTTCCAGCCATCGAGCGGAACACTGGTGGTTCTACGGAGGCGGCGAGAAATTCGCTTCCGACGTGACAGACCCGCGATATGCGGGCTTGTATGCGCCGGCGCGCGATCGCAAGAAGGCGGAAGATCTGTCAGATCCGCCTGATCAAGCCTATCTCGAGGACTGGTTGTTGCGATCCTGTGAATTGGTGGACAAGTACCAACCGCAGGTCGTGTGGTTCGACTGGTGGATTGCTCAACCGGCCTTTCACCCATACTTGCGGAAATTCTCGGCGTACTACTACAACCGCGGCGCGCAATGGCAGAAGGGTGTCGCGATCAACTACAAGAAACACGGCGGCGAATCGTATCCCGATACGGCCGGCGTGCTCGACATCGAACGCGGACAACTGGCCCAGAAACGCGATCTCTTCTGGCAGACGGACACGTCCGTCTCCAAGAACTCCTGGGGATACGTGCAGAACCAGGACTACAAGACCGTGGATTCCGTCGTCGATGACCTGGTGGATATCGTCAGCAAGAACGGCTGCCTCCTGCTCAATATCGGACCCAAACCTGACGGTACGATTCCCGGGCCCGAACAGCAGATGCTGCTCGAAATCGGTCAGTGGCTGTCGGTGAACGGTGAGGCCATCTACCAGAGCCGTCCCTGGAAGGTTTTTGGTGAAGGGCCAACTCAAGTCGTGGAAGGACCATTTGCCGACACCAAACGCGGAGCCTTCACCAGCCAGGACGTGCGATTCACGACACGGGGTGAAACGCTCTACGCGATCGCCTTGGCCTGGCCGCAGGATGGCCGTCTGACCATCAGGTCGCTCGCCACAGATTCACCGCTGGAAACCCGCGCCATTGAACAAGTCGAACTGTTGGGGAGTGCGCAACCGTGCCAATGGTCGCGCGAGGCCGCCGCGCTCACGGTGACACTGCCGCCGGACCGGCCCGCGCCCCACGCGTTTGCCTTGAAGATCCGTTTTCGATCGTAAGGCCGGACCACCGAACTCGCGCACGAGGAGTATGGATTATGCGTCAACATCCTTGGTTGCTTGCCGGTTTCCTGGCGCTGGTCCATTTGCCCGTCCATGATCGGCAGCTGCCTGCCGCGGAAGCTCAGGAGCGCGCGATCGTCGTACTGGTCGCCGGCTCCGCGGGTGAAGGGAAACCGCCGCGCGGCGGTGAATTGCGCGAACCGTTTGCGGTCGATGCCGATCGGGATGGGAATCTCTTCATCGCCGAACTGGCGGGGCGGCGCGTTCTGAAGCTCGACACAGCCGGCCGGCTGACGACCGTCGCGGGTACTGGAGAACTCGGGGCCGCGGGCGACGGCGGACCCGCACGTCAGGCCCAGTTCAATGGCATGCACCATCTGGCCGTATCCGGCAGAGGTGATGTGTTCATTGCCGACACCTGGAACAACCGGGTGCGCAAGATCGACGCGGCCACCGGGATCATCGAGACCGTGATTGGCACGGGAGAGAAAGGGTTCTCCGGCGACGGCGGCCCGGCGCGGCAGGCCGACTGCGGGGGGATCTACTGCCTGGCTCTGAGTACCGTGCGACGACAACTGGTCTTCGCGGATCTGGACAATCGGCGTGTGCGTGCGTTGTCGCTGGACGACGGCACAATTCAGACTGTGGCCGGTAACGGGCAGCGGGGCATACCCGCGAACGGCGCGCTGGCCGTCGACAGCCCCCTCGTGGATCCTCGCGCGGTGGCCTGCGATTCCTCCGGGAACGTCTATGTGCTCGAGAGGAGCGGGCATGCAGTACGCGTCGTGGACAACCAGGGGCGCATTCGCACGGTGGCGGGTACCGGCAAGAAAGGACCTTCGGCCGACGACGTGCCTGCGCTGCAGGCCACCTTCAACGGACCCAAACACGTGTGCGTGGACGGCGATGACGACGTGATCATTGCCGATGCCGAGAACCATGCCGTGCGCAAACTGCTCGTGCGGGAACAACGCGTCATCCGCGTGGCCGGTACGGGCAGGGCGGGAGCCGGCGGCATCGACGGACCGCCGGCACGCGTGGAACTGAATCGGCCTCACGGCGTATTCGTGGACCGGCACGGCGCGCTCTACATTGCGGATTCCGAGAATCACCGCGTGCTGAAGATCGTCCGCGTGCGTTAGGCGGGCGCGGATCCGCACGATCACGCTGCCGCGTCATGGACACCGCCGACAGCCGAAGTCAGAATGGGAAGTAGCACGATACGCTGTCACGGATGCTATTCGCGTTCCGCAGGGAGGTTCTCGTCACCTGGCACCATCGAGCACTTCCATGAGGCGATCCGCACGAACCTTCAGCACTGTCCGTCTGGGAACTGCCTGTTTATCCGCTTGCCTGTTGCTCGGATGTGGCCGGCAGCCGCAGTTGCCGCCGGACAACTTCGTGGAACTGTATCAGCAAGGCGTCCGCAGTCTGCAGGCGGAGCAATACGACGACGCCATTGCGCAATTCACGCGATCGATCGGCAACGCGTCGCAATCCGGTGAGCTGTACCTGCAACGGGGACGGGCTTATCTCGGCAAGGGCTTCCCCGACACGGCGCTGGAGGATTTCAACCAGGCGGTCCGTGTCGATCCGAGCGATGCCAATGCGCGTTGGGAACGCGGTCGCGCTCATTTGTTGTTGAACAGTCCGCTGCGCGCGGTGAGCGACTTCACGCGTGTCATTCGCGCGCGGCCAACCGATGCTCAGGCCTACGAGCAACGAGGCTGTGCCTACTTGCAGGTGCGCAACCACGACCGCGCACTCGCCGACCTGCAGGAAGCGCTGCGGCTCGACCCGCAATTGGCGGCCAGCGTCACTCCGCGCATCGAAGCCGCGCGGCGACTGGCCGCGGCCGAACAAGCCGCGGCCAGCGGCCAGGAGGCTGTGGCCGGTGTCGCGTCACCCGACCAGCCACCCAGTGCGGAACCTGCCGCTCGCACGCCGCGTTTGGAGGAGACCTCGCAGATCGACCGCCGCGTCGTGCGGAAACCGCTCGGTCTTCCGGACCCGGCCGTAGTCGCCGAACTGTGCCAGCGCGGTACGGAGATGTTGAACCAGGCACGGTACGAGGATGCGATCCGGGAATACTCGGCAGCGATTGTCGCGGACACCCGTTGCAGCGCAGCCTATATCGGGCGCGGCACTGCCCATTTGGCGCGCGGTTCCGCCGACGCTGCCGTCGCCGATCTCAATGACGCTTTGGCCTGCGATCCCGCCAATACGGAAGCCTTGTGCCTGCGCGCCCGAGCGCATCTACTGGCGGGTGATCATGTGGCTGCCGCGCTCGACGCCACCGCCACACTGCGCCAACAGGTGGACTCGCTGCCGGCATACGAACTGCGATTGCAGGCTCACCTCGAACAACAGGACTGCCGAGGCGCCCGTGCCGACTACGAGGCGCTCCTGCAACTATCGCCACAGCGCGCCGCCGGTTATCGGGCACCGCTGGCACAGGTCATCTACCGCCAGCTCCAACGGCAGGTCTCTTCCGTTTGGCCCGACCGATGCGTCGATGACTGGTGCAGGCTGCGCGAGTTGGACCCGAGGTTGGCGAGCGATCTGGGGGAGGAGCTGGCCGAGGCCATTCTCGCCCGCGGGCGCAGCCATGCCAACCAGGGGTTTGCCGTGCAGGCCGAGACGGACTTGGCGGCGCTGCGGCGGATGGAAGTGCGACAGGCAGCCGAACTGGAGTCGCACATCCGCCGAGGGCCGGCCGTTGAGCAACAGCCAAGGGGTCTGCCGGCTTTCGGCGGCCGTGTCGCGCGCACTCGTTGACACCGCTCGCCTATCGTTTCCGGGCGATCGCGCGCTGCACGGCAGCGCCCATATCCGCCGGGCTTTCCGCCACTTCGATCCCGGCGTCCCGCAGGGCGGCGATCTTTTCGTTGGCCGTCCCCTTGCCGCCCGAGATGATCGCGCCGGCATGCCCCATGCGTTTGCCCGGCGGCGCGGTACGGCCCGCAATGAAGGCCGCCACCGGCTTGGTGACGTGCTGGCGGATGAAGGCGGCGGCTTCTTCCTCCGCTGTCCCGCCGATCTCCCCAATCATCAGGATCGACTCGGTGGCCGGGTCCGCCTCAAACATGCGCAGCAGGTCGATGAAAGAGGTTCCCACAATCGGGTCACCACCCAAACCGACACACGTGGTCTGCCCCAACCCCAGTTGCGTGGTCTGCCAGACGGCCTCATAGGTCAACGTGCCGCTGCGGCTCATGACACCAACCGTTCCGCGACGATGAATGTAGCCCGGCATGATGCCGATCTTGCATTCATCCGCCGTAATGATGCCGGGACAATTCGGTCCGATCAGCGTGATGCCGCGACGGCGCACGACCTCGTAGACGCCCACCATATCCAGCACGGGAATGCCTTCGGTGATGGCCACCACGACGGGTATTCCGGCGTCGACGGCTTCGAATATGGCATCCGCGGCAAACTGCGCGCGCACATAGATCATCGTCGCGTTGGCGCCGGTCTCTTGGACAGCCTGTGACACCGTGTCGAACACGGGCAGCCCCAGGATCGTGGTTCCGCCCTTGCCGGGCGTGACGCCGCCGACCATCTGCGTCCCGTAGTCCAAGCAGTTCTTGGTATGGAATTGCCCTGCTTTGCCAGTGATGCCTTGACAGAGAACACGCGTGTCTTTGTTAACGAGTATGCTCATGGTGGATTCCAGCGCGGGAGTTGGTCCGCTGGTACGGAAGGCTCCACGGGACGGTTGGACCGCCAGCCAAGGCGGAGCTACCGGACCGGCTGGATGACTCGCTCCCGCTGGTCGCTAAACTTGCGCGAACAACACGATTCTCACGACTAGTAACACGGAGGGCCGTTAACCTCGGGCGGCGTGGACCACCTTCCGGGCCGCGTCGGTCAGACCGTCGGCCGTCAGGATGTTGACTCCGCTTTCCGCCAGGATGCGTTTGCCTTCGGCGACTTCCGTTCCTTCCAGGCGCACGACCAACGGCACGTTGAACCCCACGGTCTTGTAGGACTCCACGAGTGCCGACGCGATGGTGGTGCAGCGCATGATTCCGCCGAAGATATTGATCAGCACCGCCCGCACGTGCGGATCGGCCAACAGGATGCGAAAGGCCTCGGTCACCTGGCGCGTATCGGCACCGCCCCCCACGTCCAGGAAGTTCGCCGGTTCTCCTCCGTGCAGCTTGATCATGTCCATTGTGCTCATTGCCAGACCGGCTCCGTTGACCAGGCAACCGATATTGCCGTCGAGCTTCACGTAGCTGAGCCCGGCCGCGGCGGCACGCGCTTCGGATGGCTCTTCTTCGGACGCGTCGCGCAACGCTTCGATCTCGGGATGACGAAACAGGGCGTTGTCGTCGAAGCTGATCTTGGCGTCGAGCGCCACGAGTTCGCCGGCGCTCGTCAGGACGAGCGGATTGATTTCCGTCAGACTGCAGTCGAGCTGACAAAAGACGCGGCACAATCCCTGTAGAAACCGTTCGGCGCTCGGCACGCTGGCGGCCGGCAGGCCGAGGAGCGCACACAGTTTGCGCACCTGGAAGCTGTGTAGACCGATGTGCGGGTCGAAGTGCTCCTTGAGGATCTTCTCCGGCGTGTCTGCCGCCACCTTCTCGATCTCGATGCCGCCCTCGCTCGACACCATGAGCACCGGGCGCGCGGCCGACCGATCCAGGACCACACCGACGTACAACTCGCGCGCAATGTCACAACCTTCTTCTACGAGTACCTGCCGCACGACTTGCCCGGCTGGTCCGGTCTGGATCGTCACCAGCTTCTTGCCGAGCAGGCGCGCGGCAACCTCGCGGGCCTCGGCGGCGGAACGCACCAATTGCACGCCGCGCTGCGCGGGGTCGTCGAGAACCGTTCCTTTGCCGCGCCCTCCGGCATGGATCTGGGCTTTGACGACCGCAACCGAGGTGCCTGACTCCGCGAACGCCTGGGCCGCATCCTCGGCAGACTGGGCGACGCGGCCGCGCAACACCGCCACACCCGCTTCGCGCAGAATCTGCTTGGATTGGAATTCGTGGATCTTCATAGGAGCCTTCCGCGGGCGCGTGATCAGCACAAGAGTTGCGGATTATAGGACCGCTGCGACGGCATGGTCAAGCAGCGGACCGCAGCAACGGCGCGCGACCGCGACGGAAACGACCGTGGCAGCGCCGGTACCGGCTGCACGGTTCGTTCATTTCAGCGAGCCATGAAGGCGGTCGTGTCCGGGTTCAGGCCGATGAAAAGACGTCGGACACCGGCACCGCGGGGCACGTCGAGTCAGGCGTTGGTTCTGCCGGACCTGGCAACGGACTGCCGGACAAGTAGCGATGGATGTCCTGAGCTGCCTGCCGGCCCGCTCCCATGGCAAGAATGACGGTCGCGCTTCCGGTCACGATGTCGCCGCCCGCCCACACTTGCGGATGACTCGTTAGTCCCCGCTCGTCGGCCGTGATATATCCGCGGCGGTTCAAGGCGACTTCCGGTGTCCGCCGCGTGAGCAACGGATTGGCGCCGGAACCAATGGCGATAATCACCAGATCCGTGTCCAACAGGAACTCCGTTCCCGGCTTCGGCACGGGACGGCGGCGGCCCGACGCGTCCGGTTCCCCCAACTCCATGACCTGGCAACGGACTTGGCGCAAGACGCCGCGGTCGTCGCCGAGATATTCCAGCGGCGCACAGAGCGTGCGGAATTCGATGCCTTCCGCCTGCGCGTGATGGACTTCCTCCGCGCGGGCGGGGATTTCGTCCAGCGTGCGCCGGTAGAGAACCGTGACCTGTTCGCCCCCCATGCGCCGCGCCGTGCGGGCGGCATCCATCGCGACGTTCCCCCCGCCGACAACACAGACACGCTTGCCGCGCACCACGGGCGTATCGACGGCGGGAAAGGCGTAGGCCTGCATGAGATTGACCCGCGTCAGATACTCATTGGCCAGATAGATCCCCACCAGGTTCTCACCAGGAATACCCATCACGACGGGCAGGCCGGCCCCCACTCCCAGGAAGACGGCATCAAAGCCCTCTTCTTCCAGAAGATCCTGGATCGTCACCGATTGCCCGACCACTTGATTCAGTTCGATCTTCACGCCGAGCCGGCGGAGGTAGTCGATTTCCTGTTCGACGATGCGTTTGGGTAACCGGAACTCGGGGATGCCGTAGACCAGCACTCCACCCGCCTTGTGGAATGCCTCGAAGATCGTCACCTCGTGCCCCTCGCGAACCAGGTCGCCCGCTACGGTCAACCCGGCCGGACCGGCACCGATCACGGCGACGCGCTTCCCCGTCGCCGGGCGTCGTTCCGGCAGCGGCACTTCGCCGTGCATCCGCTCGTAGTCGGCTGCAAATCGTTCCAACCGCCCGATGGCCACTGCTTCGCCGCGGCGCGTCAATACGCAGAGCGCTTCGCATTGTGATTCCTGCGGACAGACCCGACCGCAGACGGCAGGCAGGCAGTTGGCCTCCTTGATCCGCGCCGCGGCCTGACCGTGCTGACCGTCCGCGATCAGCCCGACGAAGCCCGGGATGTCCACGCCGACCGGACAGCCTTCCCGGCAGCGCGGGTTCTTGCAGCGCAGACAGCGCCCGGCCTCGGCCTGGGCCTGCGCCGGATCATAGCCGAGCGGCACCTCGTCGAAGTTGCCGATCCGCTGCTCCGGCGGTTGCTCCGGCATCGGCACGCGACCCGCGCGTGAGGAACGCTTAGTGATCATGCTAGGACTCCGTAACTGGCAAACGCTGCAGAGAACACTGTTCGTGCGTGTGATACGTCTTCTGGCGCGCCAACAGCGTCTCCCAATTGACTTGATGCCCGTCGAATTCCGGACCGTCGACGCAGGTGAAGCGGATCTGTCCGCCGACATCCACGCGGCACCCGCCACACATCCCCGTGCCATCGACCATGATGGAATTGAGGCTGACAATCGTGCGGACCCCGAACGGTTCCGTCGTCTTGGCACAGAACCGCATCATGGGAGTCGGGCCGATGGCGTAGACGCAGCCGATGTCCCGCGCGGCGTCCCGTTCCAGGACCTCGCGCAGCAATTCGGTGACCAGCCCCTTACGTCCGGCAGAACCGTCGTCGGTGCTGATGTGCAGTTCGTCGCTGACGCTTTGCAGCCGGTCCGACCAGAACAGCAGGGAGCCGGACCGAGCGCCTTGAATGGTGATCACGCGAGCCCCCTGGGTACGGAATGCTCGAGCGATCGGAAAGATCGGAGCGGTTCCGACGCCGCCGGCCACCATGACGACCGCCGGCAGGTCTTCGACCTGCGAAGCGTGGCCCAAGGGTCCGATCACGGCGTAGAGGCTGTCGCCGACTTGCAGTTGCGACAGCTTCCAGGAACTCGCCCCGACCACCATCATGACGAGGGTGATCGTGCCTTCCTCTCGGTCGAAGTCCGCAACCGTCAGCGGAATCCGCTCCGCGACCGGGTCCGCCATAACGATCACAAACTGGCCCGGCAGGGCTTTGCGCGCGATCCGCGGAGCTGCGACGCAAAACTCCAGGATCTTGGGAGCGAGTTCGGTTTTGGTGAGTATGGTGGCCATAGGTGGAGTGAGCAGCGTTCAGGGAACGGCGGCGCGGAGGCACCGGCCGCCGTTCCCCGGCGAACTCAGGAAATCGTTCCGGCGATCAGACGATACCGTGCTGCAACATGGCATCGGCCACTTTGACGAAGCCGGCCACGTTGGCGCCGCGAACGTAATTGACAAAGTTACCGCTACTACCGTACTTCACGCAGTTTGCGTGAATCTCCTGCATGATCTGCTGCAATTTCTGGTTGACTTCCTCGCGTGTCCACCGCGTGACGCCGGCGTTTTGGGTCATCTCCAGACCTGAAGTCGCGACGCCACCCGCGTTGGCTGCCTTGCCCGGGCCGTACAGGATTTTGGCGTTCAGGAAGATGTCCACGCCTTCCGGTGTCGTGGGCATGTTGGCCCCTTCCGCCACCAGGAGGCATCCGTTCTTGACCAGCGTCGCCGCATCGTCTCCGTCGATTTCGTTTTGCGTCGCGCTGGGGAAGGCCAAATCGGCCTTCACACCCCACGGCCTCTTGCCTGGCAGGTACGTGACGCCTTTGAAATGATCGGCATACTCCTTGATGCGACCACGGCGGATATTCTTCAATTCCATGACCCACGCTAGCTTGTCGGCGCTGATACCCGCCTGATCCACGATTGTGCCGTCCGAGTCGGACAGCGTGATGGACTTGGCGCCCAGCTCATTCAGTTTCTCGACCGTGTATTGGGCCACGTTGCCCGACCCCGACACGACGGCCGTCTTGCCTTTGACTCCGTCATTCCGAGTGGCGAGCATTTCCTGCGCGAAATAGACCGCGCCGTATCCGGTGGCTTCCGGGCGCAGGAGCGATCCGCCGTATTCCAGGCCTTTGCCGGTGAGCACCCCGCAGAAGCGGTTGACGATCTTTTTGTATTGACCGAAGAGGAAGCCGATTTCCCGGCCGCCCACGCCGATGTCGCCGGCGGGCACGTCGGTGTCGGGGCCAATGTGCCGATACAGCTCGTTCATGAACGACTGGCAGAAGCGCATCACTTCGTTGTCGCTCTTTCCCTTGGGATCGAAGTCGGATCCGCCCTTGCCGCCCCCCATGGAAAGCGTCGTCAGGCTGTTCTTGAATACCTGTTCGAAAGCCAGGAATTTCAGCACGCCCAGCGTCACCGTGGGATGGAACCGGAGACCGCCCTTGTAGGGCCCGATCGCACTGCTCATCTGCACGCGGAAGCCGCGATTGACCTGCACGTTGCCACGATCATCGACCCAGGGTACGCGGAACATGATGACGCGTTCCGGCTCGACCATCCGTTCCAGGATGGCGGCCTTGCGATAGGCCGGATGCTCATCGATGTAGGGCATCACGCATTCGACCACTTCGCGCACCGCCTGGTGAAACTCGATTTCGTTGGGGTTCTTGGCCACAACCTGGGCCATGAATGCATCGACGGAGGAGTGACTGTTCTGCGGACTCGCGGATGGATCCATCTTGCCTGGACTCCTTGGGGGTTAAGGACACAGCGGGTGATTCCGTGGCCGACGTGCTCGGAGCGACTCGTGCCGACTGATCCCGAGTGGCGACGCCGGACCACCGCCGGTGGCCACCCTGGCGGACACGCGGCGGTTTGCGGAAATTTGGCCGCACCATGACAGCACCTCATGGCACACCTAGCGGCAGTATTTCCAAGCGTCTATTTCAATGATCGGCCAAAGTTTTGGCAATAGACTTCCAAAAAAATATTCAAAAAATGCCGAAGTGGTGGCGGTAGGTGGCCGCACCGTGGGGGACAGGGCAGTATCCGGTCGGCCGCGCCCGGCAGCGCGCACGAGCGCCCGGAGGCCTGTCTGGTCCCAGTGGAATCCGCCGGCCGGTCTCATCGGCCGGCGTCAGACGCCCGCATCGGGACCGAGCCGCACATCTCTCCTGGGGGTCCGGTTGTTCCTTGACGATCTGCGCGCCAGGACTTACCTTGGAACGTCCGCGTGTAATCACTGGCTTGGTTGAGTGGCGCGCTGGTTGTCCGACGGAGTCCGCACGGGGGGAACGAGAGTTACATGACTAACGACGCCCACTTGAGCACGGGACTGCCCGGCCTGGATCGCCTGCTCCGCGGATTGATCCCCGGCGACAATCTGGTCTGGCATGTGGATCGGCTGGGGGATTTCGCGCATTTCGTGCCCCCCTTGTGCCGGCACGCCATTGCCCACGGCAAGACCATTGTCTATTTCCGTTTTGCCGATCATCCGCCGCTGGTGCCCGAGGACTTGCCGGTCCGCATCTGCCAACTGCACACCGCTCGCGGCCTGGAGCATTTCATCACCGAAATCCACCGCGTGCTGGACGAATCGGGGCGGGAGGCCTACTTCGTCTTCGATTGCCTGTCCACGCTGGCCGAAGCCTGGTCCAGCGATCAGATGCTGGGCAATTTCTTCCGGCTGACCTGCCCCTACGTCTACGAACTGGAATCGCTGGCGTATTTTCCGCTCCTGCGCGGCTGCCACTCGGTCCGCGCGGTGGAGCCGATCGCCAATACGACTCAGATCTTTCTCGACGTATACCGGCATCGCGGTGAGCTGTATGTGCACCCGATCAAGGCTCAGCAGCGGTATTCGCCCACGATGCACATGCTGCACGCTCTCGAGGGCGACGACTTCGTGCCGCTGGCGGAAAGTTCCACCACGGCGGAGATCCTGACGGCGACGCCCTGGACCGGGCTGGACTCCGTGCGGATGCGGCAGGGGATGTGGAACCGCAACCTGCTGCGCGCCGAAGAAATCTGGGATGCCGTCCAGCGCGGCACGCGGCCGGCTGAGGACGCAGCCGAGTGTTTCGAGGGGCTGCTGCGGATGCTGGTCTCCCGCGACCCCTGCGTGCTGGAGCTGGTCCGCCGCTACTTCACGCTCGGCGACGTGCTGCAGATCTCCAAGCGCATGATTGGCACGGGGTTGATCGGGGGCAAGTCAGTGGGCATGCTGCTGGCGCGGGCGATTATGCGCCACACCGCTGCGCGCTGGCATGAGGTGCTGGAAGCGCATGACTCCTTCTACGTCGGCTCCGACGTGTTCTACACCTTTCTGGTGGAAAACGGCTGCTGGTGGATGCGCCAGAAGCAGCGCGATCCGCAGACGTTCCTGGACGGGGTCGAAGAAGTCCGGCGGCGGATTCTGACCGGGACGTTTCCGGCCTACATCGAGCAGGAAATCTCGGAAATGCTCGGGTATTTCGGACAATCTCCGATTATTGTCCGGTCGAGCAGCCTGTTGGAGGACAATTACGGCAACGCCTTCGCCGGCAAGTACGAAAGCATCTTTTGTGCAAACCAGGGGCCCCATCAGAAGCGGCTGTCCGATTTCCTGTCGGCCGTGCGCACGATCTATGCCAGCACGATGAGCGAGAAGGCGTTGCGTTATCGGGCGCAGCGCGGCCTGCTCGACCGGGATGAACAGATGCCGCTGCTGGTCCAGCGCGTGTCGGGCACTCATTACCAGAACTACTTCTTTCCCCAAGTGGCCGGTGTCGGGTATTCCTTTAACCCGTACGTCTGGAGCCCCTACATCGAACCCCAGGCGGGGATGGTGCGGCTCGTGTTCGGGCTCGGCACCCGCGCTGTGGACCGGTCGGATGACGACTATACCCGCGTCGTGGCGTTGAACGATCCCGAACGCCGGCCGGAGACCGGGCCCGACGAAGTGCGCCAATACTCCCAGCGGCGCGTGGATGTACTCGACCTGGAAGCCAACCAGCTGGCGGCTTACGACTTCGCCGACGTGAGCCAGCGCTGCGATGCAGCGATGCTGAGCCACTTCGCCACGTCGGATCCCGACCTGGCGACGCTGGCCGAGAAGCAGCGCTTGGACCCGCGCTGTGCGCTGGTGCTGACTTTCGAACACCTGTTGACCAAGACTTCCTTCGTGCAGGACATGCGGCAGATCCTCTCCACGCTGCAGGACGCGTACAAGACGCCCGTGGATCTCGAGTTCACCGCGAACTTCTTTGCCAAAGACAGTTACAAGATCAACCTGGTGCAGTGCCGCCCGCTGCAGGTCGCCACCGGCACCGCCACGATCGATCGCCCCCAGGACGTCACTGAGGCTGATTTGATTCTGGAATCGCACGGCGCGGTGATCGGCCCTAGCCGCCAGAGCATCATCGATCGCGTCGTCTACGTGGAACCGATGCTCTACGGTCAGATGCCGATCGCCGATCGGTATGCGGTGGCCCGCGCGATCGGCCGCGTGCTGCATCTGGACGATCGCAAACGGCCCGGCGCCACGATGTTGGTGGGTCCGGGGCGTTGGGGTACCAAGAGCCCGTCGCTGGGTGTCCCCGTCTCCTTTTCGGAGATCGATAACGTCGCCGTGCTGTGCGAGATCGTCGCCATGCGGGAAGACCTCATTCCCGACGTGTCGTTGGGGACGCACTTCTTCAACGACCTCGTCGAATTCGACATCCTCTATCTGGCTCTGTTCCCGGGGCGGCAGCATAACTCCTGGAATCGCAAGTTCTTCCTGCAGTCACCCAATCGGTTGGCGGATCTGTTGCCGAGCGCCGCCAAATGGTCACCCGTCCTGCGCGTCCTGGACGTCTCTGCGGCCCAGAATGACGGCTACCGCTTGCGGATCTATGCCAACACGCCCGAACAGTTGGTGCTCTGCTACCGCGAGCTGGAGCGGTAACGACCGCCGGTCCTGTTCCCGCGTTTCCGAAGGCCCGCGCTTCTCCACAGGTCGGCATACTCGAATCCCGTATCGGCAATTTTTCCGATAGAGACGCTTTCTGGCAGGTTCTGCGTCTGGTACGATGGACCGCGGGACGCCGGCGGTGGCCCCAGGGCGCGCCACGCCGTGGGCGTCGCGTGGGTGACCTGTGGACGACCCGCCGGCGGGAAAGGGCTGCCATGGAGAAGACCGAACGACAGCGGACCGAGATCCTGCAAGCTTTGAGTCACTTCACGGTTCCGAGCAGCTCTGCCAAGATTGCCGAGTGCCTGGAGGCCGCCGGTTGCCAGCTCAGCGAGCGGGCCGTGCGGCTCTATCTGAATCAACTGACGACTGACGGTTTGGCGGCAGCGCACGGTCGTCGCGGTCACCTCATTACCGAACAGGGACTGGCCGAATTGCGCGGCGCTCGGGTCGTGGAGCGGCTGGGATTCCTGTCGGCCAAGATCGATCAGATGGCCTTTCAGATGACATTTGACCTGGCAACCCGCACCGGGAGCGTGGTCGTCAACGTGTCGCTGGTGGATCCGCAACACCTGATTGCCTGTGCTGACGAAATTGGCCAGGCCTTCGCGCGGGGCTACACGATGGGCAATCGCCTGGCCCTGCTGGCTCCGCGCGAGACGTTGGGCACGTTGACGGTTCCCGCCGGTCGAGTCGGGTTGTGCACCGTCTGTTCCATCACGCTCAACGGCGTCCTGCTGAAGCACGGCATTCCCGCCACCTCCCGATTCGGCGGTTTGCTGCAACTGCGCGGCGGGCAACCGACGCGGTTCGTGGAACTCATCCACTACGACGGCACGACGATCGATCCGCTGGAGGTCTTTGTCCGCAGCGGCATGACTGCCTACCGTGACGCCATCCGCAACGGCAACGGGCTGATCGGCGCCAGTTTTCGCGAACTGCCGGCCGACAGCCGGGAACGCGTCCTGAATCTCAGCGACCATCTGACGGCGATCGGTCTGGGTGGTCTGCTGGAGGTGGGGCTGCCGGGACAGTCGGTCCTGGGCTTATCGGTCAATGACGGCCGGATTGGTGCCGCCGTCGTCGGCGGTTTGAACCCGGTCGCGGTGTTGACGGAGCACGACCACCGTGTCGAATGCCGTGCCCTGGCCGGGTTGCTCGACTATCAGCGGTTGTTCCCCTACGAGGAACTGCCGCGCGCCTTACGCACGCGGTTGCGCTAGCCCGGATTACTGACCGCTGAGGAACTCATCGATGGCCTGGGCCGCCGCCCGCCCCTCCTGGATGGCCCACACCACCAGGGACTGGCCGCGGCGGCAATCCCCCGCGGCGAAGACGCCGGGCACGTTGGTGGTGAATTGGTCCGCCGGCGCCGCGTAGTTGCTGCGCCCGTCGCACGATACCCCCAGCATTTCGGCCACGGCACCCTCGGGACCGAGAAAGCCCAGCGACAGGAAGACGAGATTTGCGGGCCAGATCGTGTCCGTTCCGGCGATTTCCCGGAACGGCGCCGTATCCGAAGGTTTGGACCAGTCGATCCGCACGGTCCGCACGCTCTGCACGCGGCCGTGTCCGTCATCGAGGAACTCTTTGGTGAGAATGGAAAAGACGCGCGGGTCTTCGCCGAAGTGCGCTCGGCTTTCGTCGTGCGCGTAGTCCGCGCGAAAGATGATCGGCCACTGGGGCCACGGGTTGCGGAGACCGCGCTGCGCGGGGGGACGATCGAGCAGCTCGAAGTTGATCACGCTGCGACAACCGTGCCGCAGCGCGGTGCCGATGCAATCGGCGCCCGTGTCACCGCCGCCGATGACAATCACGTCCTGGTCCCGGGCCGAAATGTGCCGGCCATCAGCCAGCCCCGAGTCCAGCAGGCTCTTGGTATTGCGGGTCAGAAAGTCCATGGCAAAGTGAATGCCGTGGAGTTGCCTGCCGGGGACCGCCAGGTCGCGGGGGCGCGTGGCGCCGGTGGCCAGCAACAATGCGTCATGCTGGGCGAGCAGCTCCTGGGGATCCCGGTACTGCAGGGGCGCTCCGCCATCGGCCATGATGCGCAGCAGGTGACCGTCGGGAAATTCCTCCGGCCGGCCCACGTGAACCCCGGTGACGAACTGCACGCCCTCCGCGCGCAGCAGCGCGACGCGCCGCTCCACCAGCGCCTTATCCAACTTCATGTTGGGAATGCCGTAGGTCAGCAATCCGCCGATGCGGTCGGCCCGTTCCAGCACGGTCACGGTGTGCCCGGTCTTGTTCAGTTGCGCGGCGGCCGCCAGGCCGGCAGGTCCGGAGCCCACGATGGCTACCGTCTTGCCGGTGCGCCGCTGGGGAGGTTGCGGGACGACCCAACCTTCGGCGAAACCGCGGTCAATGATCGCGTTCTCGATGTTCTTGATCGTCACCGCCGGTTCATTGATGCCCAGCACGCACGCGCCTTCGCAGGGGGCGGGACAGACACGCCCGGTGAACTCGGGGAAGTTGTTGGTCTTGTGCAGCCGGTCGAGCGCTTCGCGCCACCGCCCGCGATAGATCAGGTCGTTCCACTCGGGAATGAGATTGTCCACCGGGCAGCCGGTCGCGGACATGCAGAACGGCACGCCGCAGTCCATGCACCGCGCACCCTGCGTGCGCAAGTGGTCTTCCTCGGGATCACGGTAAATCTCGAGGAAGTCGGCGGTGCGTTCCGCGGGCAACCGGTAGGGAACGGTCTTGCGCGGGTACTCTTTGAATCCGGTTGGCTTTCCCATGGTTTGACGTTCTCTTCTGATGGCTGCGCGGGACCTACGGGCTGGAATGCTCCACGTGCATGCGCGCGTCGATCTCTTCATCGTGCACGGACCGATCCTTGCTGACGCGTTTGTAGTCCAACGGCATGACTTTGACGAACTCCTGGGGCACAAGGGAACTCCAATCATCGAGGATCTGCTGGGCGATGTCGGAGCCCGTGTACTGGTGGTGCAGTTTGATGAGTTCCAGCAACTCGCCCAGGTCTTCGGTGGATTCCAGTGGTTCCAGTTCCACCATGGACAAGTTGCAGCGCGAGGCGAAGTCCCCGTCGCGGTCCCAGACATAGGCAAGGCCTCCGGACATCCCGGCGGCGAAGTTGATGCCTGTCGTCCCGAGAATGACGACCCGGCCGCCGGTCATATACTCGCAACCGTGGTCTCCCACACCTTCGACGACGGCCCACGCGCCACTGTTGCGCACGGCGAACCGTTCGGCCGCGCGGCCACGGAAGAACGCCTGCCCGCTGGTGGCGCCGTACAGCGTCACATTCCCCACCAGCAGATTACGGTGCGCGGGAAACGTGCTGGTCCTGGGCGGGTAAGCGATGAGCCGCCCTCCGGACAGTCCCTTGCCGACGTAGTCGTTGGCATCGCCTTCGAGTTCCAGCGTCAAGCCGCCCGCCAGGAACGCTCCCCAACTCTGTCCGGCTGAACCCTGGAACTTGAAGTGGATCGTACCGTCGGGCAGTCCCTGCTCGCCGAAGCGGCTCACGATCTCATGGCTCAGAATAGTACCCACGGTGCGATGGACATTCTCGATGGGCAATTCCTCATAGACCCGTTCGCCGCGTTCCAGGGCGGGGCGCGCAAGGTCCAGAAGACGCGTGTTGTCCAGCGCGTGTTGCAGGCCGAAATCCTGGCGGATCGTGCAGCGCGTGCCGACACCGGGATGCGGCTTGGGGGCCGGAGCCAGCAATGGCCGCAGGTCCAGGCCGGCCGCTTTCCAGTGTTTCACGGCTTCGTCGACACTCAGGCAGTCGACCCGGCCGATCATGTCATCCATCCGGCGGAATCCCAGTTCGGCCATGATGGCCCGGGCTTCCTCGGCCACCAGGAACAGGTAGTTCACGACGTGTTCGGGCTTGCCGGCGAACTTCCGCCGCAGGACCGGATCTTGTGTCGCGATGCCCACGGGGCACGTGTTGAGGTGGCACTTCCGCATCATGATGCAGCCGAGGCTGATCAACGGCGCTGTGGAGAACCCCATTTCTTCCGCTCCCAAGAGGGCCGCGATGACCACGTCTCGGCCGGTGCGGAGTCCGCCATCGGTCTGCAGCACGACTCGGCTGCGGAGATCGTTGAGCACCAGGGTCTGGTGCGTCTCCGCCAATCCCAGTTCCCACGGCAAGCCGGCGTGCTTGATGCTGGTCAACGGGGAGGCGCCGGTCCCTCCGGTATCGCCCGAGATCAGGATCTGTTCCGCATGCGCCTTGGCGACCCCCGCGGCAATGGTCCCCACGCCAGCCTCGGAAACCAGCTTGACGCTGATCCGGGCCGACTGGTTGGCGTTCTTCAGGTCGTAGATCAGCTGGGCGAGATCTTCGATGGAGTAGATGTCATGATGGGGCGGCGGGCTGATCAGTCCGACACCGGGCGTGCTGTAGCGGATGCGGGCGATGTTGTCATCGACTTTGCGGCCGGGCAGTTCGCCCCCCTCGCCGGGCTTGGCCCCTTGTGCCATCTTGATCTGCAATTCATCGGCATTGGCCAGGTACCAGGCCGTCACGCCGAAGCGACCCGAGGCCACCTGTTTGATCCCGGACCGTTTCGAATCGCCGTTCGGCAGCGGCAGGAAGCGGGCGGGGTCCTCCCCCCCTTCACCCGTATTGCTGCGGCCGCCGACGCGGTTCATGGCGATCGCGAGCGCCTCGTGGGTTTCGCGGGAGATCGAGCCGAAGCTCATGGCGCCCGTGCAGAAGCGTTTCACGATCTCGCGCGCCGGCTCCACCGATTCCAGCGGAATGGGGCCGCCGTTCGCGCCCGGAACGAATTGCAGCAATCCCCGCAGCGTGCAATTCCGCGCTGACTCGCGATTGATGTGATCGGCAAACCGCCGGTACGCATCCGGATTCGAGGTCCGCGCGGCCTGTTGCAGCGCGACAATGGCTTCCGGATCCCAGACGTGGCGTTCTCCCGCCGCGCGCCATTGGAATTCGCCGGTGCTGGGAAGCAGAGGCTGCCAGTCATCGGACACGGCCGGAAAACCGCGCTCATGACGAGCCAAGGCCTCAACGGCCAGCGTCTCCAGGCCCACGCCCTGCACGCGGCTGGCGGTTCCGTCGAAGCAGGTGGCGACGACTTCCTCGTTGAGCCCCACCGCTTCGAAGATTTGAGCTCCCTTGTAGGACTGCAGCGTGGAGATGCCCATCTTGGCCATGACTTTGAGCATGCCCTTGGCCACGGCATCTTTGTAGGCCAAGACGGCCTTCGCGTCGCTGGGAAAAGCCTCCGCGTCCAGTCGTCCGTCGGCGCGGGCCGCCTGCAGGGCCGCGAAGGCCAGGTAGGGATTCACGGCATCCGCGCCGTAGCCGACGAGCAGGCAGTGGTGGTGGACTTCGCGCGCTTCGCCGGTCTCGATGACCAGGCCCAATCGTGTCCGTTTCGCCCGCCGCACCAGATGGTGGTGGACTGCACCGCACGCCAACAGAGCGCTTACCGGAACGTGGTCCGCGGAGACTCCGCGATCCGACAGGACAATGAGGCTGAAGCCGTCCTCGATGGCGGCATCCGCTTCGCGGCAGATGCGTTCCAGGGCGGCGCGGAGACCCGCCGCGCCTTCGCGGCGGGGGAACGTCATGTCGATGGTGCGGGCGCGCCAACCGGAACGATTGATGGCCTGCAGTCCGGCCAGTTCCTGGTCCGTGAGAATCGGATGGTGCACCAGCAACCGCTGGCAGTGCATTTCGCTCGTCTCCAGCAGGTTGCGTTCCGGCCCGATGTAACACTCCAGCGACATGATCACTTCCTCGCGGATCGAATCGATCGGCGGGTTGGTGACCTGGGCGAACATCTGTTTGAAGTAGTCGTAGGTCAGGCGCGGCTGGTCGCTCAGGCAGGCCAGCGCGGCATCGTTCCCCATGGACCCCACGGGATCGCGCTTCTCCTGCACCATGGGGAGCAGCATGAATTGGAGGGTCTCGTTGGTGTACCCAAAGGCCTGCAGCAGGGGGAGCAGCGCGGCGGGCTGAACGCGCGGGGCTGGTTCCTGGGACTTCAGGTCGCTCACGCGCATGCGGTGGCGCCGCAGCCAGGCAGCATAGGGGCGGCGATGGGAAAAGTCGTGTTTGATCTCTTCATCCGGAATCAGTCGGCCCTGGTGGAAGTCCACCAGGAACATGCGACCGGGCTGCAGGCGTCCCTTCACCGCGACTTCGCCGGGCTCGATCGGCAGCACGCCGACCTCGCTGGCCATCACCACGCGGTCGTCTTTCGTGATGTAATACCGGCTCGGCCGCAGCCCGTTGCGGTCCAGGACGGCGCCGACGTAGTGGCCGTCGGTGAAGGTAATGGAGGCGGGACCGTCCCACGGTTCCATCACGGCCGAATGGTATTCGTAGAATGCCCGCTTGTAGTCCACCATCGACTCGTGCTTCTGCCAGGCTTCGGGGATCATCATCATGATGGATTCCTGCAGCGTGCGCCCCGTCATCAGCAGAAATTCCAGCACGTTGTCGAAGGTACCCGAGTCGGAGCAGTCAGGTTCCACCACCGGAAACACTTCGGCGAGTTCCTCCCCGAAGAGTTTGCTGCGCATCACGCCCTCCCGGGCCCGCATCCAGTTGATGTTCCCGCGCAGCGTGTTGATCTCGCCGTTGTGCGCCATGAACCGGTTGGGCTGCGCCCGATCCCAACTGGGGAACGTGTTGGTGGAGAAGCGCGAGTGGACCATCGCCAGATGTGTCGTGTACGACTCGTCGTTCAGGTCCGGGTAGAAGCGCGCGAGCTGATTGGGGGTCAGCATCCCCTTGTACACGATCACCTTGGTGGAGAGGCTGCACACGTAGAACAAGGCCGCCTGTTGCAGCCGGCGGTCGTTCCGCAGCAGGCGCGTCGCACGCTTGCGAATGAGATACAACTGGCGTTCGAAGGCCTCGCCGCTGAGGCCGTTGCCGGCGGCGACGAAGAGCTGTTCGATGGACGGCATGGCGCGCCGGGCCGTCGGGCCGATGTCGGCGCTGTCCGGCCGGACGGGAACGCATCTCCACCCGACGAGCCGTTGCCCCTGTTCACCGATGATGCGTTCGACGACCTGCTTGCAGTAGTCGCGTTCGGTGTCGCTGGTCGGCAGGAACACCAACCCGGCGCTGAAACAGCCCGGCTCGGGCAGATCCGTGTGCAGTTCGGTCCGCGCCACCTGGGTGAGGAACTCATGCGGCAGGGCCGTGAGCATCCCGGAACCATCGCCCGTGTTCACTTCGCACCCGCAGGCGCTGCGGTGGGCCATGCGCTGCAGCACGTGATCGGCGTCTCGCACCAACTGGTGGCTGCGTTGCCCCTTGATGTGCGCGACCAGGCCGACACCGCAACTGTCGTGCTCGAATGCCGCGTCGTACAACCCGTATCGGGTCGGTATTCCATAGAGCTTCTGGGCTGTCATGGCACGTCCCGTTTTCTCACTTTGCGATCTCGTTCTCTTTTCCGGAACGACTCGGTGGTTAACTGCGCCCGCCGGCCAGCTTTCTGGTCCGCGGCGTCCTGCTTTTCGCGGCCCGCCCCCCGACACCCAGGGATTCCTGGGCCAGGTCGACCGTCGCCAGGCGGACGAACGCTTGCGCCGTGCGACTGAGTTCACTGCCGCGGCGGGAGAGGATGCCCAGCGGACGGCTCAGGTTCAGCCCCTCCACGTCCACGCGCACCAGCGTCCCCTCGCGCACCTCGTGACGCACGGTGGGTTCGGGCAACAGGCTGACGCCCGTGTTGACGGCCACGGCCCGCTTGATCGTGTCCACGTTGTCGAATTCCATCACCACGTCCAGACTCACGCCGCGGGCCGCCAGGTCGTGGTCCAGGCAACGGCGCATCCGCAGTTCCCGCGCGAACCCGACGATCGACAGTCCATTCAGTTCACGCAGCGGGAGGCTACGGCGCCGCCGGGCCAGTTCGTGGCGCGGCGCGCACACCAGGACCATGGCTTCGCTGCGCCAGGCCGTCACGCCGATCAGGCGCGAACTCTGGGGGTAACTCACCAGCCCCAGATCCACCTGGTTCTCGGAGACAAGTTGGTAGACCCGGTCCGGATGCTGGTACTCGATGTGGACCGTGGCGCGCGGATACCGGTGCTGGAATTCCGCGACCAGATCCTTGCCATAGACCATGCCGATGGAGTAGATCGAAGCCACGCGCACGCGCCCTTCGAACTCCTGATGCAGCGAGTGGACTTCCTCCTCCAGCGCGAAGTAATTCTGCACCAGTTTCCGGCAACCGTCGTAGTAGACTTTGCCCTCCGGCGTGAGCGCCAGCGGGCGCCGGGAACGGTCAATCAGCCGCACCCCCAGACTGTCCTCCAAGCCGCGAATGATCTGGCTGGCACACGACTGCGTCACGCCGCTGGCGGCGGCCCCCAGCGAGAAACTCCGCCGGCCGGCCACGTCGCAGAACACTTTCAAGGACTTCACGTTCATGGCTCGCCACGCGCTATGATTGAATAATCGAATACTGTTGCCAAGTTATATTAAGTTGTCGTATATCGAGAAACTAGTCGAGCCTGCCCCGATCGTCAAGGAGTCGGCGGGGGCGGAGACGGGCACCGGGCCGCGCGCGCACCGGCGGGGGGCGGCGCGGAACGGGGAGCGAGAATCAGAGCCTCAGAGCGAGGCCGCGCGGGTTTCCTGCAGGCCCAACCGCTTCATCTTTTTGTAGAGTGTCGTGCGGTTGATGCCCAGTGCATCGGCCGTGGCGTGGCGGTTCCAGTTGTGAGACTGGAGCGCGTCCAGAATGATCTGGCGTTCCGGTCCGTCCAGCGCCGCCTTCAGGGGTCGGCCGAGCGAGCCGGCCGCGGGAAGCGGCGAGCCGGCGGTAATGCGCGGCGGCAGGTCGGCCAGTTCGATCCGGGGTCCCCTGCCCAACAGAACCGCGCGCTCGACGACGTTCTGTAGTTCCCGCACGTTGCCCGGCCAGGCGTGCGCGGTCAGCGCCGCCAAGGCGTCCTCACTGTACCCGCTCATCCGTTTGCCCGTTTCCGAGCACATGGCTTCGAGGAAATGCTGGGCCAGCAGCGGGATATCCGCCAGTCGCTCGCGCAAGGGGGGCAATTCGATGTTGATGACATTGATGCGGTAGTACAGATCCTGCCGGAAGCGGCCCTCCGCGACGGCCCGCGACAGATCCTCATTGGTGGCCAGGATGACGCGGGTGTTCACGCGCAGCGTCTTCGTTCCGCCCACCGCTTCGAATTCGAAGTCCTGCAGTACGCGCAGCAGCTTGACCTGCATGTTGGGCGAGGCGGTGCTGATTTCGTCCAGGAAGATCGTCCCGCCGTCCGCTTGCAGGAACTTGCCCTTCTTCTCCCCCACCGCACCCGTGAACGCACCGGCCACGTGCCCGAAGAGTTCGCTCTCCAGCAGTGACTCGGGCAATGCGCCGCAGGCGATTTCCACGAACGGCCCGTTGCGCCGCCCGCTGCGACGATGAATGGCCCGGGCGATCATGGACTTGCCGGTGCCGCTCTCCCCGGTGACCAGCACCGTGGCACGGGTGTCCGCAATGCTGTCGATCATGTCGAAGATCCGCAGCATGCGGTGATCCCGGCCGACGATGTTCTCCAGGCCGAAGCGCAGGTCCAGCTGTTCCTTGAGTTGCCGGTTCTCCGCCAACACCTGCCGCTGCGCCAGGGCCCGCTGGATGGCCAGGTGCAGTTCCTCGTCGATGAGCGGCTTGGTCAGCAGATCGAATGCGCCGGCGCGCACCGCCTCAATGCCCGTCTCAATCGTGCCGTAGCCCGTGAGCAGGATCACGATCAGGCCGGGGTGGTGCTGGCGGCAATGAGCGAGGATGTCAAAGCCGTCGCCGTCGGGCAAACGGACGTCGGCCAGCACCAGGTCGAGCTTGCGCTGTTCGACCTGTTGGATGGCCTCCCGGCAGCAGGTCGCCTCGAAGACTTCGAATCCTTGTTCACGCAACCAATCGGCCATGGAATCCAGGACATGCCGATCATCGTCGATCAGAAGCAACGAGCCGCGATTCATGTTACACGTGACCCTTGTGCGTATTTGTCCACGCCGTCGTAGGTTATCTACGTCGCAGGTTGCCGATCGTCAACGCGCGACAGGTTGCCTTCTCACTACACCCCGCAACGTGTGGTTCGCAGCGGTCGCGCTGCCCGCGCCACAGCCGGCGCGAGAGGGGCAGGACGGGTTGGCGCGACCGTATCGGTCGCAGGAAAAAAACCGGGCGAATCACGCAGGTCTGCTAGCCTTTCCGCCGCGTCCGGGTACGATTAGGGACGTATTTCTTTCGGGGGATAGTGCCCCCTGCGGGCGTGGGCGCGGATGACAAGGCCAGGCACGCGAGGGACTAGCGAGTACGAGGTGCGGGGAATGACGATTCGAGCAATCGTGGCGGATGACCATGAAGTGGTGCGGAAGGGCCTAGTGGCATTGTTCCAGGGATCTCGGATTGAAGTCATTGCCGAAGCGGCGACGGGTGAAGAGGCGGTGGCCAAGACACTGGAACTCCGCCCCGACGTCGTCTTGATGGACGTGCGCATGCCCAACCACGATGACGGGCTGCTGGCGCTGGAGTCGATTCGCAATGCGCTGCCTCAGACGTGCGTCGTCATGTTGTCCGCGTACGACAATCCGACCTACATCGGTCGCAGCGCTGCGTTGGGGGCTGCGGACTACCTGCTCAAGAACACTCCCGGTCCCGAGTTGATTGCCGCCATCACGCGCGTCGCTACCGGGCAGGAGGCTGCGGAAGACAGCCTCTTGTCACGCATCAAGCGCACTCTGGTGCGCCGCAAGGATGGCGGCGACAGCGAGGTACCGCTGACCAATCGGGAATTGCAGGTGTTGCGGCACGTAGCGCTCGGCCTCAGCAATCGCGAGATCGGCAACTCGCTGACGATCAGCATCGAGACCGTGAAGGAACACGTGCAGAACATCCTGCGCAAGCTGGACGTGAATGACCGGACGCAGGCAGCCGTGTGGGCCGTGCGCCGCAACCTGGTGTAGGCCTCGATCAAGTAGCGGTGCCGGTCGCGCTCGGGTGCCCGGACCGCGGGTGAGCCCGCTGGTAGACTTCGCGCAGGCCCGCCGTGCTCAAGTGGGTGTAGATCTGCGTCGTCACCAGGCTCTTGTGACCCAGCAACTCCTGCACGCTGCGAATGTCCGCGCCCCGGTCCAGCAGGTGCGTTGCGAAGCTGTGGCGCAGTGTGTGGGGTGAGGTGCGGGTGTCCAAGCCGGCCTGCCGGATGTGTTTCTCCAGCATCCGCGCCACGCTGCGCGTGGTGAGACGGCGGCCAAACCTGTTCACGAACAGCGGCGTCGCACCTCCCTGAGGTTCGCGCGGCGAGAGCTTTCGTACCCCCTGCCACCTGGTCACGGCCCGGATCGCGTACGTACCCAACGGCGCCAGCCGTTCGCGTTTCCCCTTGCCGCGAATCCGCACGACACCGGTTGCCAGATCCAGGTCTTCGTCGTTGACTCCCACGGTCTCACTGACGCGCAGGCCGGCGGAGTACATGGACTCCAGAATCGCGCGATCGCGCAGGCCCTGAGCGTCACCTGATGACGGCGTCTCCAGCAACCGCGCGATCTCCTCGGTACTGAGGAAGTGAGGCAGCTTCTGTTCGCGGCGCGGATTGCGCAGGGGCTTGGCCGGATTGCTCTGCGCCAGTCCTTCGCGCAGGGCAAACCGGAAGAAACTCCGCAAGGTCGCCAGGCGGCGTGACACGGAGGATTTCGCGTAACTGGCGGCATGCAGGGCCGCGACATAACCGCGCAAATCGGCGGTCGTGATGGTTTGCGGCTCCGGGGAGCTGCCGGACAACTCCGTCAGGTACTCCACGAGGCAGGTCAGATCTTCGCGGTAGGACTTGATGGTCAGGTCGGACGCATTGCGTTCGACCCGCAGATAGCGCAGAAACCGCGCAATGGCGATCTGCATGGGAATGATTCCCATCCAGTCAAGGCTCGTCGCCGATCGACTGGTCGCTGGGCAAGGGAAACGTGAAGCGCGAGGTGGGACGCGCTCGTTCCGCAGTCTGGCGGATCTTCTGGCTGAGCACCGCCGCATCGTACCAGGTGAAGCTGAGATCCGGGTTCGAGGCAAAACGGCCCAGGGTGCGGAGTGCCTCCGAGCGATGCTCGTCATCGAACAGGAAGATGTACCGTTCGGCCCCTTTCACCAGTGCCAGCACGTTGATGTCTTGAGCCACTCCCTGGATCTCCTCATCCGTACAGCGCCGCTGTGGTGTCGTCGCTTGCCTTTCCCCATCGCTCTTTCAACAACCGGGCGATGGCACTAGGGTTCATATCGGCCAATGGGCCAGCGCCACACTACTCGCGTTTTCCCCGCGCCGCCGCGCGCCGCCAGCATTTCCGCGATGTGGAGATGACAACAGAAACGGATGAAATCCTCGCTCCGCTGCAGATAGCCTTGCCAGCCGCCGAAGCGGGCTTCGTCGCGGAAGTAGTAGTAGTTCGCCAACTGCTGCGTAAAGTCAGCATCGTTGCCGTGATACAGCCGCGTGTGCGAAAGTACGGGCTCCTGCTGCGGCAGGAGCGGGGGTCGGACGGGACTCGGCGGCGGTGGTACGAATCCGCGCGGATCGGGCCAATCCGGCGGCAAATCCGCGCCGCGCGCGGATAAACGAGGATCGAGCGGTTGTGGCGCGGATGGCAGTTGTTCCGGCCCCGCGCCCTCCGCCGCGACGCCCGACCCGATGGCCGGCGCAGGCGCCGGACCGGGTGCTTGCGTCTTCAATTGCTCGCGCGCCAAAGCGTGCTCCGCCTCGAACACCAGCGAATCGGGAATGAACTCCTCCTGCGCTGTACCCCACGGCAATCCGTAGCCCGGTGGAATCGGGTGGAACCCCGGATTCGCCGCGTACCAGCGCACCGACAGCCCCATGCGCGGCGGATAATAGGGGGAATACTCCGTCACGGACCCGACAACCACCGCGTCGACGTCCATGAACTGCGCCAATCGCTGGAAGTCACTTCCCGTCAGGGGCCCGGAGAAGGTCGCTTCCGTTGACGGCGGGGCTCCCTCGCCATCGCTGGCTTGCACGTTCCGTACTCCCCCTGCGTTCGCCGGGGGCGCCGCCGTTGTCGCTTCGGATTGCTGCCAAGCTAGCACCAGTTGCTTGGTGACCCCGACCGGGACTACTTCAAAGCCCGGGATCTGTTGCAGTTCGTTGTAGTAGGCCAGAGCCACGAGATCTTGGTCCACCGTCGGCTCGGCACTCTGGTTGAAAAACGGCAGGACAGCCACGCGAGTCAACTGCGGAAACGGATTGTGGTATTGCGGTTCGTGCACCACTTCCGGGAATGCACTGCACCCTGACAATCCAAGCAGCAACAGAGCTGTCCATGCACGTCCGCACATGACCTGAACCAAGCCCGGCTCCGGGGGGATCTTCTTCCGCCTGCTTTATCGGCAAAGTCATTCCATTTTCTCCAAACCGTTTTTACGGAAATGTCGGTCTCCCAAATTGCGGGGGCTTGTCAACGGCCACCCGCCGATACACAACTGTCACAGGTGCCATGGGAGATCCGGATTTCCGGGGGCAATCATCTGTGACGTGCGAGAAGGGCCGCTTGTGCGAAGTGCCATTGTGTTGGTGGTGGACCGGTTGGGTGCGGGGTTTCTGGGTCCCTACGGCAACACGTGGGTCGATACTCCAGAACTGAATCGGCTTGCCAGTCAAAGCGTGCTGGTGGAATCCGCGATTGCGGATACTCCGCAACTGGAGTTGCTGTACCGTTCGTATTGGCACGGTACGCACGCCCTGCGCGCGGTGACGGCTGCGGCTCCGTTGCTGCCAGCGTTGCCAGCAGCGGCCGCCGATATCCCGGCCACGTTGCTGACCGACGACCGACAACTGGCAACGATTGACTGGGGGAAGGCATTCCGGCAGCGGATCGCCGTATCGGCCGCGCCGGCATCCGCGCCCGCCAACGGTGTCGAAGAAACGCAGCTCGGGCAGTTCTTTGCCGCCGCTCTGGATTGGCTGAGCCAGAGTCAGCCGCCATTCCTGTTGTGGCTGCATGCGCGTGGGATGGCTGGCGAGTGGGACGCGCCGCCCGAGTTCCGCGAACGGTTTCGCGACGAGGACGATCCGCCTCCCCCGCAGTGGATCGAACCTCCCGACCGGCAATTGGCTCGAGACTACGACCCCGATGAGTTGTTGGGTGTGACCCACGCGTACGCCGGCCAATTGGCAGCGCTCGATACGTGCGTCGGTGCCCTGTTGGACGCGATCACCGAGTCGCCAGCGCTGCGTGATGCGTTGTTGGTACTGACTTCTCCGCGCGGGTACGCTTTGGGAGAGCACGGCCGGATTGGACCGTGCGGAGATGAACTCCACGGCGAGGTACTGCACACTCCGCTGCTGCTGCGTTTTCCGGACGGGCGTCATGCGGGCGAGCGCGTGCAGGCACTCGCGCAACCCGGCGACATCTATCCCACGGTGCTCGAATGGCTGGGAGTACCCCTCCCCGCACCGGCTGATTGGGGGCACAGCCTGCTGGAAATCGCGACCCGACCATGGCTGCGCGACGGTGCCTGTTCGTCGGTCTTCGGACAGCGGTCGATTCGTACACCGGTCTGGTTTCTCCGCGAGACCGAGGCGGGCAACGCCCTGTACGCCAAACCCGATGACCGTTGGGAGGTGAACGAAATCGGGAATCTCTGCCCGGAGGTCGTGAGTGAGCTGAGTGCGGCAATTCACCAGTTTGCACAGTCTGCCGAGTCAGGCCAACTCGCCGTTCTACCCCGCTTGTCACCGTTGGCTCGTGAGGGAATCGGCTGAATTCCGGACTGGCACGTTCCGGCGACAAGCCTATAATCCGCCCCTCTTTCTCTGCTCAGGGGAAGGTTCTGCGCTGGTGGTGCCTTCGACGGCAAGCATGCACGGCGGACAAGGATGTCCGACTGGCTTGGCCAACTCGATGAATGGAATCAACGTGTGCAAGCGGATGCATAGCGCATGGCAGGTGGCCCTTGGCAGCCTGCTGCTGTGCTGCGCGACGAGCCTGGAAGCGAGCGACCTGGATCTGCGCCTGCAAGTCACCTGGGGCGGTGGTGAAGCGCGGCTGTGGCAGGGCTCGATCAGGGTCAGCGGCGGCACGTGTCAGCCGCAGCGCAGTCTAGGCATCGAATCCGATGCGCCGACGGCGATCGAGGCCGAGCCGGGCGGATTTCGCTTCTGGCAGCACAACGCGGTCTCATTCGACGGGTTTGTGATCCGCGTCATGGCCCCCGCTTCGGCGAAACTGCTGGTGCAGCTGTCCGCCGACAAGCCGGGCGGCGCTGCACAACCCGTTGAGATTTCCTTGGCCGATTTCACGACGAGTCTGGATTTCGCTCACAAGAGCGCGCTTGCGAACCAACAGAATTCCCTCGTGGTACGTCGCGCGCCCGGCGACCCGCTGCGACTGGTACTGGAGCGCGACACTCTGGTCTTCGAACCCGGCGAATGGCTGCAGTTCCGCGTGCAACCGCGCGCGCTGGGGGCAAAGCCCGACAGTTCCTTGCGACTCAACCTGCATCTGCAGGCCAGCGGCAGCGACGAAGAGTTGTGGCGGGAGCAGAAGGACCTGATCGTGGACGAGAATGGCAGCGCGGGCGAGATCGGTCCTGTGCGCCTTCAAGCACCGGACGCCGAGGGTGTCTACGAATTGGTGCTCTCGCTGCAACAACGGGGATTCAGCTCCAATATCAGCGCCATCACGCGCACCAAGGAAATGTGGCAGCAGAAAGTGCAATTTGTCGTCGTGGGGCCGGGTGTTCCTGAGGCGGCGGCCGCCGCGGACGACTGGCACGAACTGGACGTCATGGAACTGACGAGCGGGGAGTGGTGGAAGCGTTGGAACTGGCTTCCCCATTTTCGGCGCCTGCGCGGTGTGAATGCCGTAACGCGCATCAACGACACGGGCGCCATCAGCAGCGACGCGCTGGTGACGGTCCAGCATCTGGAACGTTCGCTGACGCAACTGCCGGGCAACGGCTGGTACGCGGCGCCCATTCCAATCGCGCGGATTGGACAGCCGCATTTGCTGGAACTCGAGTACCCCAACGATTTCTCACAGACACTGGGCGTCAGCATTCTGGAGGCCAATGCCGCGGGTCTGGTAGTGCCGCTGGGAATCGACTCGGGCATTGATGTCCCCGCCTGGCCGGCGGTGCCTGAGGCGCAGGTGGAGCGGCACCGGTTGTTGTTCTGGCCCCGCACCAAGACGCCTTGGCTGTTGCTGACGAATCGCCGCGCTGACGACCCGGCCGTGTTTGGCCAGGTCCGCGTGCTGGCCGGTCCCGAGCACCTGCCCGCGTCCGGTCCTGGTGTCCCCGCGGGCAATGAACGACTCTTGGCGGCCTACTACGACAAGCCGTTCTTTCCCGAAAACTTCTCGGCACCCGAGGCTCTCGACACCGTATCCAACCGCAGCCTCGAGGATTGGAACACGTTCTACCAAGGCGGGCGACGCCTGGTGGAGTACCTCAAGTATGCGGGGTACAACGCGGCCGTCATTTCCGTGCTGCGCGACGGTGGCTCGCTCTATCCCAGCCGTTGCGTGCCGACCACGCCCAAGTACGACACGGGTGCGTTCTTCGTCAACGGGCAGGATCCCGTACAAAAGGACGTGCTCGAGCTGTTGTTCCGCTTGTTTGATCGGGAGGGATTGCGGCTGATTCCCGCGCTGCAGTTTTCGTGTCCACTGCCGGAACTAGACCAGGCCTTGCGGGGCGGCGGACCACAGGCCGCGGGCATTGAACTCGTGGGCGTGCCCGCGGGCGGGACGCGCCCGCTGTCGGGACAGCAGTTGGGTCGCCGCGGTGCAGCTCCGTACTACAACCCTTTGGACGAACGCGTCCAGGCGGCGGTCGCCAATGTCGTCACCGAACTCACAACTCGCTATGCGCAGCACCAGGCGTTCGCCGGTGTCTGCCTGCAACTGACTCCCGAGTCGTATGTCGTTCTGCCCGACGAGTGTTGGCCCTGCGATGACCGCACGATTGCCAGGTTTCAGGACACCACCCAACTCACCGTCCCTGGCGACGCTGCCCAGAGGTACCTGACGCGCAGCCAGTATCTGGGGACGACGGGCCGTGAAGCCTGGCGGGCCTGGCGGGCCGCGGGCCTGGCGGAATTCTACACTACGCTCCGGAACCGCATGGCCGAGGCGCGTGCCGATGCCCGGCTCTACCTGGCCTGCGAAGGGTTGCTCACTGGTCGTCCGGCACAGGAGGAACTTCGTCCCCGCCTGTTCGCGCGCCCCGACGTGGCGGGAGTCCTGGCGCGGTACGGCCTGGATCCCGCCGCCCACCGCGACGGCAACGTTGTCCTGTTGCGGCCCCAGCGGCAAGCCCCGCTGACGTCACTTGCAGCGCAGGGCGCCAATCTGCAGACGAAGCATGCCGCCGACGTCGATGCCGGCTTTCGGAACGTCCCGATACCGGGAACCCTGATGTACCACGAGCCGCTCATTCTGCGCCTGCCGGACTTCGATCGACAGAGCCCGTTCGGCGCCGAACAGACCCGCACCTGGCTGGCCGCGCAGATTCCGCCGACGAGCCTGCACGCGAGAGAGAACCTGGTGCACGGCCTCGCCGCGTACGATGCCCAAGTGCTGGTCACCGGCGGCTGGACGGTACCGCTAGGCCAGGAGGATGCGGCGCGCAATCTGTTTCATGTCTTCCGGCAATTGCCGGCCGCTCCCTTCCAATCGCCGCCTGTCCAGTCCCCCAGCGCCCTGGGTAGCAGTGTGACGGTCCGCACGCTCACAGCCGGCAATCAATCCTATCTCTACGTGGCCAACGACGCTCCGTGGGAGACCGTCGTCGAACTGGAGTTGGCGGGGATGGGCAACGGCGGTCTCCGCAGCCTGAGCGGTGCCCCGCTGCCGCCCGTGAGACCTCACGGGCCGACGAGTTCCCTGACAATTGAACTGTCGGCGTACGACCTGGTCGCGGCGGTCGTACCCGCACGGGACTTCTCGGTACAGAACTGGTGCGTCAGCTATCGGCGCGACGTGGAAGCTGAACTCAACGCGCTGGTCACCGAAGTCAAGACGCGCGTGAATGAACTACGCCGCCCGCAACCGCTGACCGTGCTGGCCAACCCCGGTTTTGAGGCCCTTCGGGAAGGCAGTGACCTCCCGGGCTGGACCCGCGCGCAGCGGCCAGGCATTGTCGTGGAGACGGTGACCACCGAGCCGCGCGGCGGCAAGCAGTGCCTGCACATGCGGGGCGATGATGCCAACTCCGTTGCCTGGATCCGCAGTGAACCTTTCGCACCTCCCAAAACGGGACAGATCTACGTTCTGGCCTGGATTCGTACCCGCGATGCGCAGAAACAGCCCCCTTTGCGATTGGCCATCGACGGGATGGTGAACGGCGAGTCGTACTATCGCTTCGCGCCGCTCGGTGTAGACGTGGATGCCCAGAACCGCCGCCCCACCGGGCAACCCGCCCAACCTCTCAGTTCGGAATGGTCGAGTCGTCCGTTTCTCTTGCCGATCGATGACCTGCCGACCACCGGCTTGACGGAATTACTCGTCGGATTCGACCTGATGGGATCCGGCGAGGTCTGGATCGACGACGTCCAGGTATTCGACCTTTACTTCCAGGTCAACGAACAGGATGAACTGCTGAAGAATGCCGCGGCGGCCAGCTACCAGCTGGAAAACGGCAAGATCGCCGATTGCACGCAGTACCTGGACGGCTATTGGCCGCGGTTCCTGCTGGAGCACGTACCCGCACCGCCACTCATGACCAGCCTTTCCGGCAACAGTTCACCCAACACACCTCCGGAAGAACCGTCCCCACCGAAGACGGAGAACTCTGCCTCCGGCTGGAATCGCTTCGTTCCCAAGGTTCCTTTGCGGATGCCCTTCCGCAAGTCGGGCAAATCGCGCTGAGCCGGCGGGCGCACGACCGATTACGGCGCCGGAAAGAACGGGAACAACCGGCGAATCTCGTCCGGGTTCGGCTGCCGACCGTACTCGCAGATCTCGAACGCTTCGGCGTACTTCACTTGCTTGCCGGCCTCCGCGCCATACCAGCGTTCCAGTCCTTTGCGGTAGCGGTTCGCCGAAGAAGCCCAGCGACCGTCGAACGACTTGCGCACGTCCTCCTTGCGCCGGCGCTGACCTTCAGGATCGGCGGGATACAACTGATCGGAACCGTTGGCGCCTCCCTCCAGTGTTTGTGATGCGAGCGCCTCCACACAGGCCAACTTCTTGTCGATGACGGCATCGATCCCCACCACAATGTCTGCGGAAAACGGCGTGGGCTTCTGAAATCCATCCTGGGAGTAGAGAAACACCGGGTTGTGCGTGAGGTGCGGCACGTCCGGGCAGAAGAAGGGCACCGTAACCATGTAGGCCGCGTCCTGCACTAATTGGCCGACGTTGCGGTGGTCGGGATGATAGTCGTTCGGGCGATGACAAATCACGATGTCCGCCTGCCACTCGCGAATCAGTTTCGTGATCCACTTGCGGTTCTCGAGTGTGGGCAGCAACTCACCATCGTGGATGTCGAGAACCTGTGTTTCGATGCCGAGGATCTCCGCACACTGCATAACTTCCGCAGTGCGCCTTTGAGCGAGTGGACCGCCAGCCATGCCCCAATGCCCGATATCGCCATTGGTGACCGACACGAACTTGACGTGATGTCCCTGCGCGGCCCAGAGCGCCCCGACGCCGCCGGTGCGGAATTCGTTGTCGTCCGGATGCGCACCGAAACAGATGATATGCAGCTTGCCGTCCTGGGAATGGTCGACGGCCTCTGCCGCCCGCAGGCTTCCGTTCGTCCCCGTGAAGACCAACAGTACCACGAACCAGACTCCTGCGATCCCTGTGCTACTCCGCCATCGCCAGCGTTGCATTGCCTGTCCTCCCCAAGGAAATGGTGTTCGGGTCATCCGGTTGCCGTCATCATGGACCGAGATCTGCGCGCAGGCAACTGGGGCCCGCCCTGAAGCACTCGGGTGTTTCCCGCCAGCGCAACCTCCACGCGACGCATGGAAGCGCCGGCTGGGTTATAATCGGAACCCAACCGTGCGCCCCGCAATCGCACGTAACATCCTCCAGCCCGCAAAGGAGCCGATAACATGAGATCACTGACTATCGTGGGACTCCTCTGGTTATGCGTCAACACCGCCGCGGTTGCGGCCGAGCCGGCTGGTGAGTTTCGCCGGCTGCCGTTGAAGGTGTACGTCGACAAGATGAAAGGCGGCTGGGTCGGGCAAATGGTGGGCGTCGGCTGGGGAGGCCCCACGGAATTCAAGGTGAAGGGCGCCATCATGTCCGCCGAGGCGATGCCCTCCTGGCAGCCCGCGCTGGTCAATCAGTTTCACCAGGACGACGTCTACGTGGAACTGACCTTCCTCCGCACACTGGAGGAGTACGGGATGGAGGTGCCCATCCGCCAGGCGGGAATCGACTTCGCCAACAGCGGCTATCCCCTGTGGCACGCCAATAAGGCGGGCCGCACCAATCTCCGCCAGGGAATCGCCCCGCCCGACTCCGGCCATCCGCAATTCAACCAACACGCCGACGATATCGACTACCAGATCGAAGCCGACTTCAGCGGCCTGATCGCGCCGGGAATGCCCAACGTGGCCGTCGAGATGGGTGAGAAGTTCGGACGGCTGATGAACTACGGCGATGGAGTCTACGCCGGGCAATTCGTCGGTGGCATGTACGCGGAAGCCTTCTTTACCACGGACATCACCGCCATTATCGCGGCTGGTCTCCGTTGTATCCCCGCGGAAAGCCAGTATGCCGAGATGGTGCGAGACGTGCTTGAGTGGTACCGACAACACCCCGACGATTGGCAGAAGACCTGGGAACTTGTGGAGGACAAGTACCACCGCGATCCCAAGTACTCACACGGGTTGTGCAGCGGCCATGGAACCGCGGGCGCCTATTCGATCGACGCGAAGCTCAACGGCGCGTACATTCTGCTCGGCCTCCTCTACGGTAAGGGCGATCTCGAACGAACGATCATCATCTCGACGCGCTGCGGTCAGGACTCCGACTGCAACCCCGCGAACTCCGGTGGCATCCTGTGCACGACGATGGGCTACGCGCAACTGCCGGAAAGATTCGTGATCGCGCTCGACCCGCAAGGCAAGTTCAGCCACACCGTGTACGATTTCCCCGGCTTGGTGGCCGCCTCCACGAAAATCGTGCGCGAAGCTGTCACGCGCTCGGGCGGCCGCATCGATCAGGACACGCAGGGCAACGAGGTCCTGGTCATTCCCGTCGTGGAACCGAGACCGAGCTCCCTGGAACGGTCATGGGAACCCGGGAAAATCGCAAACAGCCGCTTTGATGCCCAGGAAATGGCACGCATCAAGCCGCCCTCGGAACGGAAATAGCCGCGGTTCGGGCGAGGTAGCTCTGGCCCGCAAACATTGTCGGAACGGTATTTTTTCGCGCGCTCCGTAATTCGTGGGCTAAACTACCTCTATAGCACCGCCGTACGACAGGCAACCGCGATCGATGGGCGCGTGCACCTTGAGCTGCCACTTCGATTCTGTATTCCCAAACATGCCTGCCAATGACCCACCGATACGTCGTTCAACTATTTAACCCTCCATCTGCGATGAACTTGCGAGCGACGTAACGCCTACCCTACAGCGGGTCAAACCGGAAATTTGCCCGAAAATCACTTGGGTATCTAGCGAAAACGCGGGCATTGGGATACTTTAGTACGTCAAGTTTGATTAAGTGGTCTACGTAATTGAAAGTTCCAGTCACTTTACTCCTGGGAGGTGTGCTCATGAAACACGCACTGGTTCTTGCTCTGTGTGGTTTTCTGTTCGTAGGCTCCGCGTTCGCAGCCGAACAGAAAGAGGAAGGTACGGCTCAGAAGGATGGCGTCGCTCAGAAGGAAGGCGCTGAACAGAAGGAAGGCGCTGAACAGAAGGAAGGCGCTGAACAGAAGGAAGGCGCTGAACAGAAGGAAGGCGCTGAACAGAAGGAAGGCGCTGAAC
>Ga0233425_10002353_pt1 | contig 37546 bp, 28 predicted proteins | sample Watercolumn_Towu_2_FD_181712 | JGI IMG/M metagenome (GOLD analysis project Ga0233425, IMG submission 181712) | Freshwater microbial communities from Lake Towuti, South Sulawesi, Indonesia - Watercolumn_Towuti2014_140_MG | ecosystem: Environmental > Aquatic > Freshwater > Lake | place... | reverse complement strand
GGTGCTGAAATCGGCGCTCGTTTGCGGGCGCGAGCGAACAAGCTCTCGGACACGGCACGTGAAGCCGCCCGCCTGCAAGGGATGCAGCTGATCTACGGCAATGGCAGCGGCAACAAAGTCCACGCTCCTGGCCGTTGATACGAACTTTCTCCTCGATTTGGATGCGAATGCCGCGTTGTCGCGGTACGCGTTGGAACTGATTCGTCCGCGGTTGTCTGAGCTGGTGATCTTCGAGTGCCGTGGCGCTTCGTACATCACGCTTCGCTCCTCATTCGACCGTCGGTTTTCGGAGGGCAAGTTCCGCACGAAGTCCTTCGAGCGTTATGACCTTCAGCGCATAACCCGAGGTTGCTAATGGGGAAAAATGTTGATCGTCGGTCACGACAAATTCGGCCTGCGCCGCAATCGCGCAGTCGACGAACTTGTTGTCGTCCGGATCGGCGGTGATGACGTGCAACTGGAAGGTTGAATCAATCCGGTGGACGGTGCCGTGCAGTGCCTCCAAGTGATCGAAGAGCACCGCAATCTGGTTCCAACGCTCTCGACCCGAAAGTCGCGTAATCACTTCCTCGTACTCGAGCAAGATCGCCGTGGAAACGGCCAGTTCCAAATCCCCCGTCAACAGAGCGTTCCTGATGTCAGCGAAGTGACTACGAGTGCCGAATAGCGGAAGCAGCGAGTTCGTGTCGAGGCATACCCTCATGTATAGGGATGCTCCCGGCGTACCGCTCGGACCGCCTCCGCGATCTTGTCCGGCGACAGGCGACCCGCGGCACGATCCGCGTCGAAACCCCGGTCGATCTGGTCCGCCAACTCAAAGAGCTTCAGTTGTTGGAGCATCCGGTTCAGAACTTCCAGGCGTGACGGCTCCATCCGGTCGATCTCCTGGTGGAAGAAACGTCGCAGGTCTTCGGGATTGGCAGTCGCAGCTTGCATGACGTATTAACACTAACGCGTTCGCCATCGATGACAAGTCCCAGCGCTGGCTCCGCTGAAAAGCCCAGGGTCACACGGAAGCCATTTTCTGCAGTCGTGGACGGTGGTCGTTGAAAAACTCCACGCCGGCTGCCAGAACGCCGCCAACGTGGCCGTTGACGGTGCTCCGCACGTTGACCCCAAGGGTAAGGTTTTGGCGGTAAGCGAGGCGAGGAAGTCCCTCGCCCGGGCCTGCGAGAAACTAGGCGTCGAGCTGCTGACGCATCATGATTTACGCGATGCCTTCGCCACGTCCGCCATCGAGGCCGGCGTAGATATTCCGACAGTCGCGGCGTGGCTCGGGCACGCGGACGGCGGTGCGCTCCTCATGCGGGTGTGTGTTCCCGCCATCGCAGAGCGCACAGCGTGAGCCAGGCGGCAAAGGTGGTGCTTTGAGCGGCGATCAGCCAATGACGAAAGGATCCACGATTTGCCGACACCGCGAACTAGAATCCCGCCAACGCTCAATGGCACTGCGCAGAATTGCCCGCAAGAAAACGTACGCTTTCGCGCCGTCTCCCAAGGAACCGGACATGCGCTCCGGTCCACATAGGAAGGCGATTACGGGTCGAGCCCCAGGAGGCGGCGGCTGAGCGCGTCGTCGGAATGGCCACCGGCGAAGTCGTCGAAGGCGACACTCGTTGCTTCGATCAGATGACGGGCGATGAACGGCGCCCCTTCGCGCGCGCCTTGGTCGGGTGATTTGACGGCACACTCCCACTCGAGCACGGCCCAGCTGCGATAACCGGCTTCGGTGAGCAGCGTGAACACGCGCTTGAAATCCACCTGGCCGTCGCCCAGCGAGCGGAAGCGTCCGGCGCGCCCGACCCAGCCCTCGTAACCGCCGTAAACGCCGCCGCGACCGTCGGGCCGGAACTCCGCATCCTTGACGTGAAAACCGCGAATGCGCGGGCCGTAGAGGCGGATGAACTCCAGGTAGTCGAGCTGTTGCAGGAGAAAGTGGCTGGGATCGTAGTTCAGGCCCGCGGCGGGGTGATCGCCCACCTCGGCCAGGAAGCGTTCCCAGGTGTGTCCGTCGAAGAGATCGGAGCCGGGGTGCAGTTCAAATCCGAGCGTGAGACCGAGATCACGCGCGAGATCGAGCAGGGGCCGCCAGCGGCGTGCGAGCTCGCGAAACGCTTCGTCGACAAGCCCCGCCGGGCGCTGTGGCCAAGGATAGGCGAAGGGCCACGCGAGTCCGCCGGAGAGCGTGGGCACGCACTTGGTGCCGAGGTTCGCCGCGGCCCGGAGGGTGAGTGTGAGTTGCGCCGTCGCCCACTCGACGCGAGCGCGATCGTCGAGTCCCACCGGGTAGAATGGCTGAAACGCGGCCGCATACGCCGGGTGAATGCCCATGATCTGGCCGGCGAGCGCCGCGTTGAGTTCGGTGACGACCAAGCCGTGGCTCTCGAGAAGGGCGCGCCAGTCGTCGCAATACGCCGGTGACTCAGCCGCGCGCGCCAGATCGATGAGGCGGGGTGATTCCCACGCCGGCACCTGCACGCCCCTGTAACCGAGGCCGGCCGCCCAGTGGCAGAGACCGTCGAGCGTGTCGAACGGCGGCCGCGGGCGGACGAACTGCGCGAGAAAGATCGCGGGCCCTTGGATGGAATTCGCGGCGGACATGGGGTGGAAGGCAGTGAAGTTTCAGACGAGCTTGCGGGACGGGATTACGGGCGGACCTTGGTCCAGCGCCCGCCTGTCTTGGCGCTGGCGGCGATGGCGTCGACGATGCAGGCGACGTTCAGGCCGGTGGAAAAAGTGGCGAAGGTGCTACCATTCGACTCCCGCGGATCGCGGCCCTCGGCGATGAACGTGAGAATATTGCGCATCAGATTGCGGAACGCGTCGCTCCACGCCTCATAGTGTCCGCCGGGCAGCGCGGCCAGCGGGCGGACGGTGGGATCGAGGAGCGGCGGGTCTTTGACCCAGGTTTGGTTCGGCTGGTCACGGTGGCCCACCCAGAGTTCGTCGGGGCGCTCCTGCTGCCAGCGGACAGAGGCCTGCGAGCCGCACACCTCGATCGTCAAGTCATTCTTGTGGCCGGCGCTGATCGCGCCGGTGCTAAAGAGACCGCGCGCGCCGTTGTCGAATTCGCACAGGATCAGGCCGAGGTCGGGCACGCGCACCTGGTAGTCGGCGGTCTGGCCGTTGCCGCACGGGCGCTGGCGCACGGAAATGAAACGCGCCAGGTCGGCCAACACGCGCACGATGCGCCGGCCGGTGAGGTGCTGCACCAGGTCGTACCAGTGGGCGCCGGCATCGGAAACCATGCCCAGCGCGCCGCCCTGTTCCGGTTCGAGCCGCCAGTTGAAATCGGTATCGCGCAGCAGCCACTCCTGCCAGTAGTGGCCGGAGGCGAGTCGCATGTCGCCGAGATCTCCCCGGGCGATGAGCGCGCGGGCCTGCTGCAGCATGACGTTGTAGCGGATGCTGAAGGTGACGGCGTGTACGACGCCGGCACGGCGTGCGGCGGCGAGCATTTGCCGGGCCTCGGCGGAGGTGAGTGCCATCGGTTTGTCGACGATCACATGCTTGCCCGCCCGCGCCGCGGCGACCGCGATGGGGCAATGGAGGACGGTGGGTGTCGCGATGTCGACGACCTCGATGGTCGGATCGGCGACGAGTTCCTGCCAGGTGGCGTAAGCGGTGGGGATGTGATATTGGGCGGCGCGCTGGCGGGCGTCGTCTGCGGAGATGGTGGCAATACCAGTGACCTCGGCGAATCCGAGGCGGCGGATCGCATCGAGATGATGCGGCCCGATGAAACCGAAGCCGACGATGCCGATGCGCAGTCTCTTCATGTCAGCGGTTTCTCTCCGCGGCCCTTTCCATGTTGGCCGTGGGGATTTTGCCCTGCACCGTCCAGCCGCCGTCGACGTAGAAGGTCTGGCCGGTCATGTAACTGGATTCCTGTGACGCCAGGAAGAGGGCCGGGCCGATCATTTCCGCGGGCTCGGCCGTGCGGCCGAGCGGGATCATCTCGCCCCAGACGCGGCGGTAGTCGGGATCGTCGGCGAGGTTGCGCTCCACATTGACCGGGCCGGGCGCAAACGTGTTCACGCGGATGCCGTCCGGAGCGAGTTCGATGGCGAGCTGTTTGGTGAGACCGTGCAGTCCGGCCTTGCTCGTGGCGTAGGCGATGAGGTTTTTCACGCCGAGCTGTGCGCAGTTGGTGGAGACATTGACGATCGCGCCGGCGGTCTGGGTCGCGCGCATCCAGCGGGCGGCGGCCAGCGAGCAGAAGAACGTGCCCTTCAGGTTGGTGTCGAGGACGGTGTCCCATTTCGCCTCGGTGGTGGAGAACAGTTCGCTCCAACCGGTGAGCCCGGCGTTGTTGATCAACACGTCGAGTCTTGGGAAGGCCTGGTGGGCGCGGGCGAACATCCGGTCGATTTGCGCAACGCGGCCGATATCCGCCTGCACTACGAGCGTGCGGCGGCCAAGGTCTCGGATTTCGGCCGCAGCCGCTTCGGCGCCGGCGCGATCGGAGTGGTAGTTGACGATGACGTGAGCGCCCTCGCGGGCACAGCCGATCGCGAGGGCGCGGCCGATGCCCTTGGAGGCGCCGGTGACAAGGACGACCTGATCAAGGAGGCGAGACATGGGGCGAATAGTGAGAGGGAAAGTGAGAGGGAGAGGGAAGAGAGGGAGACTGGCGAGACGGGGCAGACGGGGGAGACACAAAAAGGTGAAGCGGCAGAAAGAAGAAACCAAGTTAGTCCTGCTACGGCAGCAGCAGCACTTTGGCGGCGACCTTGCGGTCGAACAGATCGAAGGCCTCGGCCCACCGGGCCAGCGGCAGGCGGTGGGTGACGATGCGCGAGGGGCGCAGGCCCTGGGCGATGAGGTTCAGCGTGCGCGTCCAGGTGGCGACAGTGTACCCCACCGAACCGGTGACACGGAGCTGTTTGAAGCCGATGCGATCGAAGGGGACGGCGATGTCGCGGCCGAAGTGACCAACCTGCGTGTACTGGCCGAGGGGGCGCAGGGCGTCGAGGCACGCCGCGGCGGAGGGTGCGGCGCCGGCGACCTCGAAGGCGAGGTCGACGCCAAGCGGGCCGGCCTCGGCGCACACGGCATCGAGCAGGCTTTCCGTTTCGACATCGATCGTGCGGGCGGCGCCGAGTTCGCGGGCGAGGGCGAGGCGCGGGGCGTCGGCGGTTGTGCCGGCGACGAGTGTCTTGATGCCAAGATGGCGCAGGACCATCAGGCAGTAGAGCCCAATCGGGCCGGGGCCGGAGACGAGGGCGACATCGCCCGCGCGGATCTCGGTTTGTTCGGCCACGGCATGAACGGCAGCGGCCAGCGGCTCGACAAGGGCGCCCTCCTCGACGGGCACGGTGGCGCCGAGTTGGAAGAGCTGATCCGGCCGTACGACGGCGTAGCGGCAGAAGGCACCGTGGACGCCGTGGCCCATGCCGCGGCGCGTCGGACTCAGGATGAAGTGGCCGGCGCGAACGAACGGATCTGCGGGATCGACAACCGCAGTGGCGCCGAGCACGGCGTAGTGGGCATGGGGATCGGTGCGGCCGCGCACGGCGGCGCCTTCGGCCACCACGCGGCCGGCGAACTCGTGGCCGAGGATGACGGGCGGAAAGTTCCGAAACGTATCGCGCATCACGTGCAGGTCGGTGCCGCACACGCCGCAGGCGGCGATTTCGAATTTCACCTGATCGGGAGCGGGCACCGGTTCGGGCATGTCGCGGAGTTCGACCTGACCGGGCCCCGGGGCGGTCTTGACGAGGGCTTTCATGGCGACAGCACAGGCGGGCGACTATCGCGCGCCGACCACGGACAGGTCGAGCACGGAGCGGGCGGCCGCGATGATGTTACGCGCGCGCAGGCCGTACTTGTCGAGCAGTTCGGGCCCCTGGCCGGACTCGCCGAACACATCCTTCACCCCCACGCGTTGCAGTGGCGCGGGGCAGTGTTCCGCGAGACACGCAGCGACCGCCTCGCCCAGGCCGCCGATGATGGAGTGCTCCTCGGCGGTGACAAAGCCACGGGTTTCCCGGGCGGCGGCAATCAGCGGCGCGGCGTCGAGGGGCTTGAGGGTGGGATAATGCAGCACCCGCGCGCTGACGCCCGCGACGGCGAGTTCGGCGGCGGCCTGGAGGCATTCGCCGGCCATGATCCCGGTGGAGACGAGGGTGATGTCGGTCCCGTCGCGCAGCTGCCTGGCGCGACCGATGACGAACTCGCCGTGCAACTCCGGCACGACGGGGTAGGTGTCGCGGCCGAGCCGCAAGTAGAGCGGTCCCTGGTGGCGGGCGGCGGCGAAGGTGGCCTGCCGCGCCTCCTCGTAGTCGCCGGGCACGAACACGGTGAGATGCGGCATGGCGCGGGTGATGGCGAGGTCCTCGTTGCATTGGTGCGAGGCGCCGTCGCCGCCGGTGGAGATGCCGCCGTGGGTGGCGGCAACCTTCACGTTGGCCTTGGGATAACAAATCGAGTTGCGCAACTGGTCGGTCGCACGACAGGTGGAGAACATCGCAAACCCGGTGGCGAAGGGCAGGAAGCCCTCGAGGGCGAGGCCGGCGGCGATGGAGAGTTCGTTTTGCTCCGCGGTGCCGCAGTTGAAGAACCGGTCCGGGAAGCGGGCGGCGAAGTCGCAGGATTTGGTGGCCTTGGCGACGTCGGCGTCGAGCACGACGAGTTCGGGGAACTGGGGGGCGAGTTCGATCAGCGCATCGACGTAGCCCTGGCGGGTCTGTTTGCAGAGGGGCGCGGCGTTCATGCGAGTTCGGCGAGGGCGCGGGCGGTTTCGTCGGCGTTGGGTGGCGTGCCATGCCAGAGGGCGACGTTTTCCATGAAGGACACCCCGCGGCCCTTGATCGTGTTGGCGACAATCATCGAGGGACAGTCGGGGGTGGATTTGGCGCGGGCGATGGCGGCGAGGATCTGCTCGAAATCGTGGCCGTCGATTTCCCACGAGTTCCAACCGAACGAGCGCCACTTCTCGGTCAGCGGGTCGAGTGGCATCACCTCTTCGGTGTCGCCGTCGGTCTGGAGGCGGTTGCGGTCGGTGAAGGCAATCAGGTTTCCGAGGAGGTATTTGTGGGCGAACATGGCTGCCTCCCAAATCTGGCCCTCCTGTTGTTCGCCATCGCCGCAGAGGACGAACACGGAGTGGCGCGCGCCACGGAGTTTGGCAGCCAGGGCCAGCCCGCAGGCGGTCGAGAGACCCAGGCCGAGCGTGCCGGTCGAGGCATCGACGCCGGGTGTTTTGGGCGCGTACGGATGGCCCTGGAGCAACGAGCCGGGCCGGCGGAATGTCTCGAGGATCGCCATCGGGAAGTATCCGCAATCCGCGAGCACGGAATAGTAGATCGGCGTGCAATGACCCTTCGAGAGGATGAAACGGTCGCGCTCCGGCCAGCGCGGATTCCGCGGGTCGTGTCGCATGGCCTCATGGTAGAGGGCGACCAACAGATCCGCGGCGCTGAGGCTGCCGCCGACGTGGCCCGAGTTGGCGCGGTGGACCATCGCGATGGACGCGCGGCGGGCGGCGCGGGCTTTGCCGCGAAGGAAGGAAAGGCGTGTCGGGTCGAGCATGGAACGACGGTGATCCGGTGGGCGGAGTTATTGGTCGAAGATCGCCACGGCGCGAATGGGCGAGCCATCGCGACCGGCGAAATTGAGCGGGAATCCCGCGAACGTGAACGTGGCGGGCAGGGCATCGAGGTTGGCGAGGCTTTCGACGACGACGATCTCGACGTCCTTCGCGAGCAGGATGTGGTGCAGTTCGAGCCATTGCCTGCCGGGCGTGGGGGTGTCCAGCCCGAGCAGCCGGATGCGACGCGACGCGAGATAGCGGGCGGCCTCGAGGGTGAGCGACGGAAAACTGGTGAAGAAATCGGGTTGCCCGAAATGCCGGTGCCAACCGGTATTGAGGATGATCTTCGCCTCGGCCGTGAGGTGCGTCTCGTGCGGATGCAGATCGGCGACGGTGATTTCGGTGTTGGGTGCCTTGGGCAAGTGCAGCACCCGGGCCGGCCCGTAGAACCAGTCAAGCGGCATCTGGTCGAGGGTCCGGCCGTCGTCGAAGAAGTGGAACATCGCGTCGAGGTGCGTGCCCTGGTGGGTGCCGATCAGCACCTGGCTGATGTTGTAGGAGTGCGTGGCGACCGTGCCGTGGGGGATGATCGCGAGCTTCGGATCGTTGGGGAAGGCCGGCGCTCCGTGCACGAGCGGATGGGAGAGGTCGACGATGTTCATTCTGGCAATGACGGGCGCGGCTGGAATGGCGCTCACCACTTCAACGTTTCGAGGTTGATGACATGGGAATTGGCTTCGGTGGTGGAGGGACGCGTCGCCAGGCACGCCGCAATGGCGAAGACGCGGGCGCGAACGATAGTCGATTGGGTGCAGTCGGTCTTTAGCCAACCCGGAAATCTCCTGTGCATTGGCGGAACATCGACCGACGTTGACCGCCTGAATTCCGCTCCTCCACCGCGCGGTTGGAATTGTCGGCCAACCTGGGAGTGGCATGAACTCCAGCCTGGCCGGAAGTCGTCGATGGTTGTCCGAATCCGCTCGGGCTGGATACGCGACCATCGACGCCTTGCCCGAACCGCGCAGATTCATCCTCGTCAACACGTCTTCCTTCAGGCACCCGGCATCGAATCTTCGTCACGGCAAGTGCTCAAAGAAGTCCGGGGCGGCGGAACCGGGCGGCAGGCGGAGTTCGCGCAGCGGTCGCACCATGCCGCTCACGGCCTGCTTCAACCGGTGGCTCTCGACGCCGTGCACGAGGGCCGCGACGCCGCGCTCGGCTTGAAGGCGTGCCGCCTCCTCGCTGAGCACCATCATTCCCACCGGTTTCCCGGCCCGGCGGCTGGCGGCGAGAATGCGGTCCACGACCTGCGTCAGCGCCGGTGCATCCATCTTTCCGGCGACGCCCAGCTGGGCGGAGAGATCGTAGCTGCCGACATAGACGAGGTCGATGCGTTCGAGCTCGAGGATGGCGTCGAGCTGCGCGACGGCCGCGAGCGTTTCGATGATGGGCACAAACCAGGGACGGCCGACCGCGGAAGTCGAACCATAGGCGCCGGCGCGGACGAAGGGATTGAAGCCGCGGGTTCCCGCCGGGGCGTAGTCCATCATGGCGGCCGCCGCGGCAAAATCGGCCAAGTTTGCCAGTTGCGGAAAGACCAGGCCGCGGGCGCCGAGATCGAGGCACCGCTGCACTTCGGTCTGATCGGTGCCGCTCACCCGCACGAGTGGCGCGCAGCCGTGGCGCTCGCAGGCCAGGAGGTCGGGCAGCAGGGTGGCGTAGTCGTACGCGCCGTGCTCGCAGTCGAGGATTTGGAAATCGAGGCCGCTCTGCGCGAGTAGTTCTGAGAGTGCCGGCGACGGGATGATGCGCCAGAGTCCGTGGATGGGGGCGGCGGGAGTGGGCATGGGTGGGATCAGGCGGGATTGGCCGGCTTGCGCGCGGCGAGATCCTGGGCGACGTCGATGATCCAGTCTTCCTGGCCGGCCATGGCCTTGCGCCGACCAAGTTCCACGAGGATTTCGCGCGGATCCAGACCGAAGCGTTCGCCGGCCCGGCGGGCGTGGAGCAGGAAGGTCGAGTAAACCCCGGCGTAACCGATCGTGATCGCGTCGCGACTGGGCAGGGGCTGGAACGGCATCATCGGCGCGAGCACGTGCTCCGCAGCGTCGCAGAGCCTGAAGGTGTCGAGGCCGGACCTGAGGCCGAGCTTATCGAGCATGGCGGCGAGCAGTTCGGTCGGGGCGTTGCCGGCACCGGCGCCGAGACCGCGCAGACAGCCGTCGAGTTGCCCCGCGCCGGCCTCGAGGGCGGCGAGGCTGTTGCCGAGGGCGAAGCCGAGGTTGTTGTGGGCGTGGAAGCCGATTGAGCCGCGCACTGCGGACCTGAGCGCGCGCACGCAGGCGGCGGCATCGCCGGGGAGCATCGCGCCGGCGGAATCGACGACGTAAACGCCGTCGGCGCCGTAACTCTCCATCCGCCACGCCTGCTCGGCCAGAACCGCCGGCGGACGCATGTGCGCCATCATCAGGAAGCCGTGGGCTTCCAGGCCCAGTTCTTTGGCGAGACCGAAGTGCTGCTCGGCGACATCGGCCTCGGTGCATTGGGTGGCGATGCGCACGATCGCGGCACCGCGCCGGGCCGCCTCGCGCAACTCCGCCCGGGTGCCGACGCCGGGCAGGAGGAGCACGGCGATTTGAGCGCGGGTGCAGACCTCGCGGGCCGCGGAGATAAGTTCCATCTCGGGTGTGCGCGAGAAACCGTATTGCAGCGACGAACCGCCGAGGCCATCGCCATGCGATACCTCGATGACCGGAACGCCGGCTGCGTCGAGGGCCCCGGCAATGGCGCGAACCTGCTCGACAGTGAACTGGTGGCGCATCGGATGCGAGCCGTCCCGCAGGCAACTGTCGGTGATGCGAGGCGCGTTCATGGGCCGGGAGCGCGCAGATGTTCGGTGATGACGCGGGCGACGCGGCAGGCGGAGGCGGTCATGATATCGAGGTTGCCGGCGTATTTCGGCAAATAGTCGCCCGCCCCGGCGACCTCAAGCAGCAAGGTAGCCATGCGCCGCGGTCCGGCCGCTGTCGCCACGGTGTCGAAGACCGGCGCGCCCTTGAGGCGGTAGCCGGGCACGTAAGATTGCACCTCGGCGGCCATCTGCGCGACGGAATCTGCCACCGCCGCCTCGTCGAAATCGCCGGCGGGAATCACGTAGATCGTGTTCCGCATCAGGATGGGTGGATCGGCGGGATTGAGAATGATAATCGCCTTGGCCGAGTGCGCCCCGCCCAAGGCCTCGAGGCCGCGGGCGGTAGTGAAGGTAAACTCGTCGATGTTCCGGCGCGTGCCGGGTCCAGCGGACACGCTAGCCACGGTGCTGACAATCTCAGCGTAGCGCACCGGGGTGATGCGGCTGACGGCCTGGACCAGCGGAATCGTCGCCTGCCCGCCGCACGTGATGAGGTTGACGTTCGGTGCGTCGACGTGGGCGCGGAGATTGACCGGGGGCACGACGTACGGGCCGCAGGCGGCGGGTGTAAGGTCGATCGCGATACGTCCTGCGACGGCCAGGGCCGGGGCATGGCGGCAGTGCGCGTGGGCGCTGGTGGCATCAAAAACGATCTTGATGTCGGGCGTCGCCAAGACCGCCTCCAGGCCGCGGTCGCTCGTCGCCACCCCGAGACTTCGGGCGCGGGCGAGGCCGTCGGATGCGCGATCGATGCCGGCCACGAGGGCGAGTTCGAGGTGTCCAGGGTTCTTCAGCAGCTTGAACATCAGGTCGGTCCCGATGTTTCCGGTGCCGAGAATGGCGGCCTTGACGGAGTGCACGCTCATGGCGCTCAGCGCCTCACCTTCTGCCAGAGCCCACCGGCCCGGGCGCAAAGGGCGCTGACGTCAGCGCTGGCGGCGGCGAACCTCCGATCGCTCCGGGCGGTGTGTCCCAGCGGGAGAATCGCGCGCTGGTGGTCGTTGGGAGAGACGGCGCCCCCGTAGACGAGGGGTTCGGCGCGGTCGTTCAAGCGCATGGCGGTCCTCAGGGCTTGACGCTGGTTGCGCGGGGCGGCGATGGGATCGCATCGTTCCGCCAGAGGTGGAGGAACTGATGCCGGTCCCAGCCGATGCTGACCAGGTCGAGGTCACCGTCACCATCGAGATCGGCGGCGAGGGTGCCGAGGTGGCTCTCCTTGCCGCGATCGAGCACGTGTTCGGTGAAATGACCGCGTCCGTCGTTCTCGAACAGCAGGAGCCGCAATTCCGTGCCCTTGTGCTCGGCGGTGACGAGGTCGATGTCGCCGTCGCGGTCGAAGTCGGCCGCATCGAGACTATTCAGCGACCACGTGGTGGTGACGTGATGGCGCTTCCACTCCCCCGCCATCGGGTTGGCCGGGGCCTCGAACCACCAGAGGTTGGCATCCGGCTCCTTGCCGGGAAAACGCTCCTCGGTGACAATGATGTCGACCCGGCCGTCGCCATTGACGTCGCGCGCGCGCATGCGATCGACCGGATGGGGCGCGGTCTGCCCCACGACATACCGGCGCCACTCGCCACCCGCCGGGCCTGGGTTCTTCCACCAAGCGAGATCCTCTTCGCCGTTGGCCGCGACCAGATCGATCCAGCCGTCGCGATCGATGTCGGCAAGGTCGAGGCCCTCGTCGGAAGCTTCCTTGGTGATGAGTGTGCGCGGCCACGGTCCGGCTTCGGGATTCGGCGGCACCTCGAAATAGTAGATGCCGTCCTCCGTCGCGATCACGATCTCGGGGCGTCCGCCGGGAATGATCTGGCCGGTGGCGAAGCCCTGGCTGTTGCAGTGTTTCGTGATCGGGGCGGAGCCGATCTTGCGGGCGGTCCAGGCCGAGCCGGCGCGATCCTTCGCCTCGAGCCAGTAGACATCAGGGAGCGCCAGGGCGATGACATCGCCGAACTCATCGCCGTCCACATCAAGGGTGAGGCAGCCGTCGACGTTGAGCCCGAAATCGATGCGCTCCCATTTGGCGCTGAGATCGCCGCCGGGGTTGCGGTAGAAGTAGCGCCCCGACACGATGTCCTTCTGCCCGTCGCCCGTGAGGTCGGCGATGGCGAGCCCGAAGTAGCGGATGTTCTTCTTCACGCCGGGGGCGGGGAAGTCGCCGTAGCGGGCGCGGGTGTCGTCGAGTTGAAGATACGTCCAGTGGTCGACGGGCAGCGGCGGGGTGGCGAGGGCGAGTCCTTCGCGCGTGGTTTGGCTGAGGGAACGAGAAAGGAGGACAGGTTCCGCGCCAGAGGCCGACAGCGGAAGAGCGAGCAAGAGCAAGTTGAGTACGGGAGGGAAGATTGCCGAACGCATGGGATGAAGGGACCGCGGGTGAGCGCAGCGGGGACCACTGGCAGGAACCGTGAAGGCGCCGCCTCACCTTAGCAAAAAGTAGCAGCAGTGTATTTGTCGGCGGTGGAATCCGATGGGACACCTGCGGAAAGATCGGCGTGATGCCATCTCTCAGGCTCCGGTGGAACGGGCTAGGGGATTGGAGCGCCACTTGGTCGGCGCCATCCCTGCGTAACGTCGGAAGACGCGGTTAAAATCGTGCTGCTGCAGATACCCGACGCGGGCGGCAATCTCCTTGATGCTGAGGGAGGATTCCAGGAGCAGGTTTTTCGCGTGGGCCATGCGGAGGCGTTGCAGCATCTCGCGCGGTGAACAGCCGAAGGTCTTCCGGAAGGCGTGGCGGGCCGAATCGTAGTTCGGAGCGGCGTAGAGTTCAGCGAGTTCGCCGCTGGTGGCGCTGACGGCCGCGTTGACGAGGTGCCAGAGGCGGAGCACCTCCGCGCTCGCCCGGGGGGGCACGGCGGGAAGAGACTCGCCCGGGTGATTTGCCCAGCGATCCACACTGATGAGCAGCAATTGCAGCCAGGCCGAGGCGGCGGACTCCCGGTGGGCGCGCCCGGAGGAATGCTCATTGAGCATCTGGAGGAAGATCCACTGGAAGGTCTCGCATTGCTCCGCGGAGAGCGTCCAAACCCGCTGCGCCGGCTCGGGTGCCGTGAGCAGCTTCAGCCGCAGGCACAGGGTGGCATCGGCGGTAAAATGCACGACCCAAAAGCGCGGGTGCTGCCGGGGCGAAACCCACGCGCCGTGCCGTTCGCCGTTTCGGTAGTGGAGCAGGGTGTTGGCGTCGGTCTCGCGCCAGCCGGGCGGGTAGCCGATGAGGCAGTGGTCACCCGTGACGAGGGTGAACTCCTCAAACGGGTGGGTGTGCCAGTCGAACGTGCCGCCACCTTCAACCGAAATGGTGCGGAGGGAGATCAACTGGGGTGTGGCAGGAGCGGCAAGGGACATGGCGACGGGAATCAACGCCAGTCAAGCTGGCGCGGATGCAGTTTGGTTTGGATTCGAGTGGTGGAGAGAATCGTGGCGCCGAAGGAACAGTGCCGGTTGATTGAATCGCAGGCGGGGCGGAGTAATATCATCCTGTCCCTACGGCGGGCGGCGAGGAGTTTATCAACCTGTCCCTTGCCCTCGCCTGTCCCTTGCCCTCGCCCTGTGAACCGCCGAGCGCGCGCTGCAACCTGTCCCTCCGCAATCGATGCAGGCCGGTTCCACCGGAGGATCGTCAATTTCCACGGCGGACAAAGACACTGCCAATCGTCCCCTGGTATGTTAGGTGACGTGCCAGCCCTGACCGTGTGCCTTGAAACGAATATCTCCTTCCCATGCTCCCCAGCCAGTCTCCCCGGAAATGCCTCGCGCTGTTGCGGATTCTTGCCCGTCGAAAGTGGATGTTTCCGCTATCCGGACTGCCGCTGGTGGTTTGCGCCGCCGATCCGGCCTGGCGGCACCTCTCCACGGCCAAGGGCGATCTGCCGCAGCCGTGGGAGGCCACGGAGCAGACCGCGGCGGTCGTGGGCGATTTCGATCGCGACGGGGTCAACGACTTCGTGGTGGCCTCGCGCAAGGTGGCGCCGGCGGTGGTCTGGTATCGGCGGACGCCGAAGGGCTGGAATCGACACGTGATCGAGCCGGCGATGTTGCGGGTGGAGGCGGGCGGGGCGGTCTGCGACATCGACGGGGACGGCGATCTCGATCTGCTTTTCGGCGGCGACGGTCAGAGCGATGAAATGTGGTGGTGGGAGAACCCGTTTCCGCGGTTCGACCCCGACGTGGCGTGGACGCGGCACCAGGTCAAGAAAGGCGGCGCCAAACAGCATCACGACCAGGCCTTCACCGATGTGCTTGGCACCGGCCGGCCGCAGCTCATCTACTGGAACCAGAAGGCGAAGACGCTCTTCCTCGCCGAGATTCCCGCGCGACCGCGCGAGGTGACGAACTGGCCGGCGACTGCGATCTTCGTGGGCGGGGCGGAACCCGGCGGCGGTTACCAGACCCTGGAGGGGCTCGATGTGGTCGACGTGGACGGTGATGGGAAGGTCGACGTGCTCGCCGGCAGCCACTGGTTCAAGCACCGCGGCGGGATGAGATTCGATCCCATCCGGGTCGCGCCGATCGGCGGCCGGATCATGGCGGGGCGGTTCAAGCCGGGACGGACGGCGCAGATCGTCATCTCGCCGGGCGACGGCAATGGACCATTGCGGTGGTACGAGTGCACGGGCCACCCCGAGAATCCCGCCGACTGGCGCGGACGAACGCTGCTCGATCGCGACATGATCCATGGTCATGCGCTCCAAGTGGCGGACATCGACGGCGATGGGCACCTGGACATCTTCGCCGCCGAGATGGCCAAATGGGGGCGGGAGGCCAAACCGGACAACCCGGGGGCGACGGCATGGATCTGCTATGGCGATGGCGCCGGGCATTTTCGCCCCACGATCTTCCAGCAGGGCATGGGTTTTCACGAGACGCGCGTGGCCGACCTCGATGGCGACGGCCGGATGGATGTCTTGAGCAAACCCTACACCTGGGAGGCGCCGCGCATCGACGTGTGGCTGCAGGGGCCGACTCCGAGCGGTGCTGGCAAAGAACAATCCAAGCGGCCATGACAATCTTCACCCGGGAAGCATTCCAGGATGGGCTCATCGGTTTCATGGTCTGCCTCGCCCTCGCCTCCGCCATTCATGCCGCCACACCGACCGTGCGCATCACTGAGGCGGAATATGAAGGCCGGGCGCAGCTTCGGGTCGAGACGCCCGGGGCGACGTGGTTCTACGATCGGGCGGGTGGCGGGTTTTCCCGGTTGATTGATGCCGACGGGCGCGACTGGATTTCGTTTCACAAAGATCCGTTGAAAGAGAGTCCAGCGAGTGCGGCGGCGGGTTTCCGGGGGATGCCGAATCTGGTTTTTGGCAGGGACAATCCGGATGCGGGCGCCGGGCATCCCGGCTTCGATCGATGCGAGAGTGTGGTGGTTGGTGCAGAGACGATTCGCACCGTGACGAAGTCGCGCCGCTGGGCTTGGAGCTGGCGGTTTGACGGCGCCCAGGCGTGGTTGACGGTCGAGCGGGTCGACGGCGAACGCCCATGGTGGTTCTTGTACGAAGGACCGGTGGCGGGGCGGTGGGCGCCACGGGAGCAGTATTGGGGCACGAATCTCGGAGGGCCCAACCGCGAGACGCCGGACCATGCGGCAAAAGGAGATGTCGCGGGCCGCTGGCGTTGGGTGTATTTCGGCGATCGCGCGGTACCGAGGGTGCTGTTCGTGGCGCACGTCGACGGCGACGAGATCGCCGACGTTTTCTCATACATGGGCAATACCCGCGACGGCCTCGCGGCACCGGACGGCATGGTGGTCTTTGGTTTCGGCCGGACCGGGGCGCGCCCGCTGATGACCGGGGCCGGTGCGCGATTTGTGGTGGGGTTGGTCGAGTCGCCGGTGCCGGATGCCGCGGCCCACGTGCAGGTGGCGTCGCGGATTGCCGCGGTGCTGTCCGGAGGCGTTGCGCCATGAAGACTTCACTACATGCGATCGCGGTGATCCTCGGTCTGGCCGGTCTCTCTGGCTGGGGCGCAATGCGGGCGGCGGAAACCGAGGCCAAGGTGAAGGCGCCGCGCGCGGCGAAGGCCGCCCGCAAGACGCCGGCCGGGGTCGTGGACGCCAGGTACGTCCATGCTACGGTACGGTACCCCGTGCCGGATGGAATCGATCTGACTGTGCCCGGCGAGTTGGGCAACCAGACCCTGGCGAAACTCGGCTACGTCGATGCCACCGCCGCCCCGTTCTTCGCCGACTCGTCCGGAGCACGGGACGCCACGCGGGCGCTCCAGGCGGCGATCGACTTTGCGCGCGACCACCAGCTGGTGTGCTTCCTGCCGCTCGGCACCTACCGGGTGAGCGACACGCTGCACTGCGTGCAGAACTACTACCAGCGGGCAAACGGGGCAATCGGCGCCGCCCCCAACGTCCCCTGCGCGCTGGTGGGGTCCGGTCGGAAACCCGGCGTGCGCCCAGTCATCTTCCTGGCGCCCAATGCCCCGGGCTTCAGCGATCCGCAGAACAGGAAGTTCGTGATCCATGTCTATAACCGGGGCGTGAAGGAAGGCGGCGTCGATGTGCCGCAGGCCAACGTATCGTTTCGCCAGATGCTGCGGAATTTCGATATTCGGATCGGCGAGGGCAACGCGGGGGCGGTGGGGCTGCGGATGCAGGCGGCGGAAGGCTCGACGGCGCAGGACATCACCATTGACGCGACGCATGGTTTCATCGGGATGCAGGGGGCGGCCGGCTCCGGCGGCAGCCATCACAACATCACTGTCATCGGCGGCCGCATCGGCATCGACACCCACGGGTTTCCGCCCGAGTTCACCCTGGACCGCCCGGGCACCCAGCCCACGCCGACGTTTGCCCATGTGACCCTGCTGCACCAGTCTGAGATGGCGATATTCAACTACTCGCGAGGCCCGGCGGTTTGGGTTGGACTGAAGATCGTCACGGATCGGACGGGCCCCGTCATTGTCGGTGACGACCGGAACGTCTCCAGTCCGCTCGACAGCAGCCTCGCGTTCGTGGACTCGGAAATCGTCTTCACCCGCTGGTCGGAACGCAACACGGTCCTGCGCGCCGGGCGGTCGGTGTACTTGACCAACGTGTACGTGCAGGACGGCCACACGCTGGTCGAGGGGGCTCCGGTGCGGGGCGGCCCGGGCTGGACCCGGGTGCGGCGGCTGGCGGTGCCGATCGCTCCGCCACCCTCGGCGGAGCGAAAAGTGCAGTTCGACGAGGCGCCGTGGCGCGATGGCTGTCGATCACCGGAGATCGATCACGCCGTTGCCGCCTCCTCGCCGCCGCCGGCCGATCTGCGCTCGAGGCACATCTGGGCCGACGATTTCCCTACGTTCGAAAGCCCCGGAGCCGTCAACGTAATGGCGCCCCCGTTTGAAGCAAAGGGCGATAGTTTCGCCGACGACACGACCGCGCTCCAGCGGGCGATCGATGAACACGAGATTGTTTTTCTCCCCAAGGGTTATTACCGCCTGACCCACCCCCTCCGGTTGCGCCCGAACACCAAGTTGATCGGCGTGGCCCAGCATCTTTCGTCGCTCCTGCTGCGGGATCCGGGACCGGCGTTTTCCGATCCGGCGCGACCCGCGGCGCTGCTGGAGACGGCTGACGATCCGCAGGCGGAGACATTCCTCGGGTTTCTCGGCGTACTCGTGCCGTATGAGTGGGCGGGAGCCGGTCGTGCGCCGGTCACCACGAACTATTACGCAGTGCTTTGGCGTTGTGGGGCGCGGTCGATCTACCGGGCCAACGATTTCAAGTTCCACCGGCTGGCCGGATTCACCAGCACCAGCGGGGACGAGTATCCGGTGCTGGGCGGGGGCGACCAGGCGAAACGGGAGGCGGAGGCGGTGCGGGCCGACCGGCAAACCCCGATCATCGGCCATTCGCTGGTCCGGATTGCGGGCCACGGTGGCGGCAAGTGGTACAACTTCCATCATACCTGGGCCCATCCCGCGCGGACCGGACCGGGGGTGCGCAACCTCCTGATCGAGGGCACCAGCCAGCCGCTGGCCTTTTACCACCTCAGCGCGCAGGTGTATAACTACAACCTGCCGGAGCCGGAACTACGCGCGCCTTACAGCATCGAACTGCGCCGCTGCGCCAACGTCGATCTCTTCGGCGTGAAGACCGAGCACCGCACGAGCTTTGCCTTGGTTCGGGAATGCCGCAACCTGCGGATCATCGGCCACGGTGGTGGCGGTCAGCCCGAAAACAAGACCTGGCAGTACCGCTTCGAGGACTGTGACGACTTCCTGCTCTCCAACTTCGGCGACCAGGTCTACCTGGGCCAGCCGCGACCGGAGAAGCAGTTCGCGCTCGATGAGTTTGTGCCGCTGGTGGAGGTGCGCGGGACGACGGAGTCGAAGGTGCCATCGCGGTCCCGGCCGATCGCGTATCAACGCGGAGAACCCCGTGGCGCCCACGGGGACTTGGACCGGTAGGCGATCCGTGAAAGCACTGCCGCCCACCCGGCAAGCCCGGACGTTTCGCGCCGCAGCCAGCCCGCGCGGCAGCCATTCCAGCGGGCCAAGCGTGCAACGGCGGATTCAGAATTCGAGCCGGACCGTCAGCGCAGCGTTCCGCGGCTCCTCGCGAAACGCGCGGCGGACGAAATGCTCGCCCGTCACCGTGTCGGCCGCCATGCCGGTGATGTAGAGCGAGTCATCGTCAAGCAGGTTCGTCACGTTGAGCTGGTAGGTGACTGTGGTCTTCTCCGGATGAAAGCCGAAGAGGCCCTTGGTCCGATATTGAACCAGAAGGTCGAGCAGCGAACGGTTGTTGCCATACAGGGGCGTGCCGGTGGCGAGATCGAAACCCGCCATGTTCTTCCCTTGAAAACGCCAGCCACCGCCGATTGCCAGCCCCTTCAGCCAACCCTGCGTCACGCTGTGGCGGCCCCACACGCTGGCCTTGTGCTTGCGGTTGCCATAACCTCGTTCCTCCTCGCGGCGGATGGCCGCGAGCTCGCGCTCGGAATCGGCGATTCGAGCCGCTACCGTGCGGGTATTTACCACATTGTTGGTGTTCACGTAGAGCTGGCTGAGGATTGACGGTCGGCCGGTGCGGGTCGTGTAGATGCGATCAAGCGTCTGCCACAGCGCCACGCGCTCCGCCCACCATGGTTCACCCTCTTTCAGCACGTTGGTCTTCGCGATCTCGCTGCGCGAATAACTGGCGCGAAAGCTCCAGTTCGGCGTCGGATTCGCGATGGTCTCGACCTCAACGCCATCGCTTCGGCGATCGAAAAGATAGGCGCCCGCCGCCGAGAAGTAGTTGCTCCGCAGTTCGTCGATCGAACGGATGGGGTCGCCGCTGCCGAGCGTGACCAACCCGGCCTGCCGGAAGTAATACTCGAACGAGGCCATCACCTCGTTGTTGGGCTGCACAAACGCCGTTGTGACGCGGCCGTTGGCCTGCTCGCCGATCATGTCGGTTTTGAAGTACTTCACGGAACCGCTGATCCGGTTGTCGAGCAGGCTGGCCGCCACGCCGAAATCCAGCGTGCTGCCCTTGTAGGGCGAAGGCGCCTCCTCGGTTGGCAGCACGGTGCGACTGCGATCCGGGAGTTCGATCCCCGTCGCGTGGTTCGCGGTGAGGGAGAGGATCGAGGTCGCGTGAAAGACGCCGCCGAACGATCGCCGCCAGCCGCGATCCACCGTCCGATCGAACCAGTTTGTACCGGTGGTGGCGAATATGGGCTGGTCGGCCGCGGAGGCGAGACGGAAGGCTTGCGTTGCGGTGTCGGTGAGGGTCTTGGGGCTGAAGATGACCACGGTGTCGTGCCGCAGTCCCAGGGTGGTGACGAGTCGCCGGTTGAAGAGGTAGTTCTGAACCACGAGCAGGTGCGAGTCGGTCGTGGTCTCGTCGTCGACATCGAGCGCGTTCGCCGGAGCCGTGGCGGTCGTGAGCGTGCCGACGCTGGCGAAGGCCGACGTGAAGCTCTCGGTGGCGAACGGCTCGGAGGGGAAGCCGGTGGTGTAGTAGTCCCACGGCGAACCGATCTTGATGTAGCGGCGTCGCGAAATCTGGTTGGGCGCACTCACGGCGGTGCCGCCGTAGGGCCGGCCCGCCCACACCTCGCGCAGGCGATCGCGACGGAAATTGGCGATGTTGCGCTCCGACATCGCCGCAAAACGGTGTTGGCCCCACCGCTGGCCGAGATCGTGCTCGTAGGACAGCGACGCGCGGGCAGTGAGGTTCTCGTCGGAGGTCTTCTGTCGCAGGAAGGCGGACTGCATGTAGTAGTACCCCTGGCCGAAGAAATACGGGTTCAGACTGCCGTCGGGCAGCCGGTAGCTCAAGTCCGCGGCCAGTTCGGGATCGCCAGCGAGCTTCTGCCGGCTGTGCCGGCTCGACTGGTTGACCGCGAGTTCCAGGTGCAGCCGGCGGGAGAGTGGGTGCGTAACGGTCGCGGTGAAGCTGTGGAAATCCACGGTCCCGTATTCGCTGGGTCCCGTCGCGGTCACCCGGCCCAGCGGCGCGAGCGTCTCCGGCGCAATCGGCGTGACCGCCGACGTATGGCGACTGCCGGCGGTGGAAAGCGTGGCGCGGTTCACCCCGGACGATGCGCCTTCCCACAGCACCGGCGGGCCCAACTGCGGTGCGTAAACCAGCACCGTGCGATTCGAGACTGTGCCGACGCCGACCGAGGCGCCCGCGGCTGCGCCATCGCGCGTCTCGTAGCGTTCCCGCGCTACGTTCCAGACGACCTCCCCGCGCCCCAAGGCATCGAGGAAACGCGAGATGCCGTCGAGCGGCCCGTAAGGCCGGCTGGCCGCGCCCTGGATGCGGAGGTGCTCATACGAGGTGGAGAGCGCGCTGCTTTTCCGGAATCGCCATTCCGCCGCGAGCGTGGCGCTTTTCTTCTGCAGCGATTGGTAGGGCATGTGACTGCCCTTGCGGTCATGCACTCCCATTAGCCGCAGGCCCAACTGGTGCTTGACGACGGAGCGGTTGAAATCGAAGGAGCCGCGGTAGCTCTCGTTCTCGCCCACCCGCGCCTCGAGCTGGTTCGTATTGCGGGAGACGTTCGCGCTCTTGGTGCGGAAGTTCAGGATCCCTCCCGGGGCACCCGTGCCAAAGAGGATGGCGTTCGGGCCGCGGGTCGCGCCGACCCGCTCGACATTGTAGGTGTCGCTTCCGCCGACGCCGGCGCGGAAGCCGTTGATCGATGTCGAAGATCGCATGCCACGGGTGCGCCAGAGCAGGCCGTAGTTGAGCGTGTTGGACTCGGTCCCCGAGCTGCCCGACTGCGCGTCGCCATAGTTCTCCTCGGTGTTCACGTCGTATTTCAGGATATCGCGCAGGTCTGTCGCGCCGATATCATCGAGGAAATCGCGCGTGAACACGCTGATGGCGCCGGGAGTATCACGCAGGGGGGTGTTGAGCCGGCTGCCGTCGAGCGTGTTGGTGGCGCGATAGCCGGCGTCGCGGTCCACGCTCACCTGGAACGGGCTGAGCGAGACGACCTCCTCGGTGGTGGCAGCGGGCGTTGCGGCCGGGGCGCGGCTGGCGAAGGAGAGCAGGCCGACGAGTGGCAATGCAGCGTGGTGACGGAGTTTCATGGGGGGAGAAGGGGCCGACCACGGTTGGGGTTCGGGCACGGCTCCTCCGGGGACTCTAAGGTGGGCCGGGCCGCCTGTCGTTGTGATCGACGGAAATTCTATTGCCCGCAGCGGAAGACGCCAGAGCGCGGGTGAAGAAGCGCTCTGGGGGAGTGTGGTCGTCGCGAAAAGCGGTCGCCCCCTTTCCGTCGCGGGGCAACAACTTTCCACCGCAGCCAAAGACATCCGGTGAGGTCGCCGCTATGCTCGCGGATGTCCCGGGTCGCACTACCCTGCGATCCGCGCCCAATTGCTGACTGCCCGCCGGATGAATTCCATGCGCTCGAACACCTCCCCTCTTGCTCCGCGCCTACTACTGATCCTGGAGACTCTGCCGCTACTCCTCATCTCCCATCAGCTGCCGGCGCAGAGTGCGCCGACCGTTCCGACCAGCGCCGCAGGCCGCGAGGAAGCCGTGGTGCTTTCGCCGTTCGAAGTAGTAGCCGACACCAAGGGCTATCTCGCCACCAACACGATGTCGGGCACGCGGCTGAACACCAAGCTTGAGGATCTGGCCTCGTCTATCACGGTGATCACCAAGGAGCAGATGGCGGATTTCGCCATGCTCGATATCAACGACGTCTTCCTCTACGCCGCGAACACCGAGGGTACCGGCACGTTCACCGATTTCGTTGTTGGTGACGGCCAGGGCGGCATCACCGACAACGTCGCGGGAGATCCGGCCAATGCCAACCGGATCCGTGGTATCGGCAACGCCAACGTCTCGGTCGGCAACTTCGAGACGAGCAACCGCGTGCCGATCGATCCGATCGATGCGGATGCGGTGGAAATCAACCGCGGCCCCAACGCCAATATCTTCGGCCTCGGCAACGCCTCGGGCACAGTGAACATCGTGAGCGCCGCTGCCAACGTGCAACGCGACCGCACCCAGGTGGCGTTCCGCGCCGACACCTTCAACGGGTGGCGCAGCAGCCTTGACCTGAACCGGGTGCTGCTGCGCGGCCGGGCCGCCGTTCGCGTCAGCGTCGTCCGCCAACACGACGGGTTCGAGCTCGAGCCGTCGGGGGTGGATATCACGCGTTACAACGCCCTGGTGCAGCTTCGGCCGTTCCGGAAGACGACATTGAACGTGTCGCAGCAGCACTACCGGGCGCACGGCAACCGGCCCAACGCCCTGCCGCCGCTCGACGCGGTCAGCGACTGGCGGGCCGCCGGCTCGCCCACGTGGGACCCGCTGACGGACACCATGAAGATCAACGGGGTGTTCGCGCGGACCGGGACGCCGGCATACCTGTTCACCCAGGCGGGCAACATCAGCCAGCTCTTTGTCGATCGCGGCGGCATCGGCTACTGGAGCGCGTCCTACGGCGTCGCCGACACCACTCCGCTCGGCGCCATCCTGTCGAACCGGAAGATTGTGGTGACCCGCGCCCGAGTGAACGATGCGCAGCCCCTGTTGGGTCGCCGCGTGGAGATGGTGGCGGACAAGGCGGACTACGACTGGTCATCAATCAATCTGAACGCGCCGAATCGCTTCGAGGACAAGACCGGCACAACAAGGGCAACACTTGACCAAGTGCTTGTCGAATCGGGCGGCCATTCACTCGCCGCGCAGCTTGGGTGGTTTCGCGAGGACTCGGAGCGGCACCAACGCTACTTCATGGGCGAGGGCGATGCGGTGGCGGGCCAGCTGCTGGTCGATGTCAATGAACGGCTGCTCGATGGGCGCGCGAACCCGTATTTCCTGCGCCCTGCGATCACGCAGCAGTCGCCCCAGACCCGGCGATCACCGCTGCTCAGTTACATCTATCGCGGCCAGTTGGCCGGCAAGCTCGACTTCTCGGGTTATCGCGATCTGCGCCGCTGGCTCGGGGCGCACAGTCTCGTCGGTTACGCGGAGTACAAGGATCGCGTGGATCGAACACACCGTTTCGTCCACGCGATTGCGAGCAACAACCCCTGGCTCTTTGCATCACCGGCGGCCGACCGCACCACCAACACGGTAACGCGCGCCAACCTGCGTTTCTATCTGGGCGACAGCCAGGGGCAGAACGTCGACTTTGCGCCCGGCAGTATCGCGTATGGCGATTACACGTATGTCTGGGGCAATCCGAACACGGGAGGCATCCGCGCGGAGCCGGTGACGCTGGGCGCCGTGCCGTCGGGTAATGCAAGCGGATCGCATACCATTCAGAAGACGGGCGGCGCGATCCTGCAGAGCCGCCTGCTGGCGAGCAGGCTGGTACTGACGCTGGGACGACGCGAGGATCGGCACTTCACGAAATTTCAGAATCCCACGCGGCTGGCCGATCGGGGCATGGCCTACGATTACGACTACATGAACCGCTGGCGCGACGAGGATTGGCAGTTGCGCACGGGGCGCACCGAGCAACGAGGCGTCGTGGCAAGACCATTCAGTGGCTTTGCCTTCGTCGACCGCCAGGCAGCGCAGACCACAGGACCGACGCGCCTCCTGGCTGGGGCGCTCCGCGGCCTTTCGCTGCACTACAACCGCTCGGATAGCTTCAAGCCGGCGGCACCCGCGCAGAATGTGTTCGGGCAGTGGCTGCCGGATCCGGGTGGCAAAGGCAGGGACTACGGTTTCGCGCTCAACCTTTTCGACAATCGTCTGGTTCTGCGCGTGAATAAGTACGAAACGAGGCAGGCCAACTCGCGCAGCGGCGCCTCGGCGGGTTTTGCGAAGTCGCTCTGGATGATGGACTATCTCAGCACCGCGTTTGGCCTCCAGCAGGAGGCCACCGAGTGGATTACGGAGATGGCGGCGCGCGATGGGCGCACGCTGACCCAGGCGCAACTCGACGCCGAACTGAACCGCGTGATGGGCGTGCCGCCGCGCGACCGCGGGCTCACCGACGCCATTCCGACCTCGGAGACTGACGACATCGTCGGCCGCGGACATGAAGTGGAAATCCACTTCAATCCCACACGTTACTGGACGCTGAAAGTTGATTTCACCGAAAAACAGACCATCAATTCACGGCTGGCCCCGAACGTGTCCATCTACTCGGCCCAGCGCTTGCCGTATTGGGAGAAGATCATCGATCCCCGCACCGGCACGCTCTGGTGGACGACCCTCTATGGCGGGACGGAGACGCCCTTTGCGTACTACCGACGGGTGGTGGCCAACCCCCTCAAGGTTGCGCAAGCGACCGAGGGACTGGCGCGGCCTCAAGTCCGCCGCTACCAAGGCGCCCTCACCACCAACTTCCGGCTGGCTGGCCTTACCGACCGGGCGATCTTCAAGGGACTCAACGTCGGCGGTGCCGTGCGCTACGAGAGCAAGGGTGCGATCGGTTACTGGGGCGTACAGCAACTCCCGGCGGTGATCGAGGATTACGACGTCAACCGGCCAATCTGGGACAAGCAACACGTGTACTTGGATGCGTTTGTTGGCTACCGCACGCGGTTGTGGCGCGGTCAGGTCGGCACCACGTTCCAGCTAAACGTGCGCAACCTCCAAGAGAGTGGCCGGCTGCAGCCAATTGCGGCCTATCCGACGGGTGTGCCCAACAGTTTTCGGATCATCTCTCCCCGGCAGTACTTCCTGAGCGCCTCCTTCGAAATGTAAGACCTCCGACCAATTCCGTGCCGGATTGGCCCGCGCATCTGCGCGCGCGCCGGCCGGCCCACCCCTTTCTCCCTCGCGTTCCCATGCCCGTCGCCCTGCTAATTCTCCTCTGCTTCCAGCTGGCCGCCCTGCTGCCACCGCTGGCGGCCCAACCCTCCGGGGCCGTTTTGCCCCCGCCCGCCCTCGTCAGCACACCTCCCTCGTCAGCGATCTTCGCAACCAGCCAACCGACGAGCGGATTCTGGCGCGAACACTGGTTCGTCCGTGAACTCGAACACGGCAATCCCCCGGTGAGCAGCCGGTTTCGCGTGAATGATCCGTTCGCGGCCTTCCAGAAATCCTACAAGGACCGCAAGGAGGTCTTCGCGAACGGCACAATGCAGATCAAGTCTGCCACTGATGTCACCACGGTGCGAGCCGCTGAGATCTATCTCGAGGTCTGGGGCGGGCACGCCGGCACAGCGAACAAGCGCTTCACCGTGAATGGACGCTCCACCTATGATCTGCCTGACGACGGCACCGCGGCGCACTTGTGCGCCCATCAATACCCTTCGGTGGCCCTGCGCATCACCGATGTGATTCGGGGGTTCAACGCCTTCCAGTTCGCCTGTGACAGAGGCACGTCCTTCTGGGGACACTTCATCGTCGAGGAGGCGTGCCTGCGGCTTGAACTGCCGCAGGATCACGCCGAACTGACGAAGGCGGGCCTGGCCAGATGGGCCGCACGGTTGGATGCGCAAGTGACCGCCGAGGCGATCACACTCAGTCTCGCCGGAGTGGAGGCGGAGGCGCTGGCGGACGTGGTGTCGGTCGAGTTCTTCGGTTGCTACGAAGGCTTCGACGAGTGCGGCGCCGGCTCCGGCCGCCAGTGGCACGGTTTCACCCGGCGCCGGGAATCACTTGGGCATCTCGGGACGGTGGTGGCGGCGCCGTTTCGGGTGAAGTGGGATACCTCGATGCTGCCCGCGCAGCCCGGGGTTGCCGTGCGTGCCGTGGTGCGCTTCAAGTCGGCACCGGACCTCATCTACCGCACGCCGGTGCGGGAGGGCTTGGAGATCGCCGCCCGCCCGGGAGTGGCAGTCGGAGTCTTCGGGCTGCAAGAGTTGCCGTCACGATTCTGGTCGCGGGCAAACCGGCCGAAGAGCGCAGTCATCCCGTTGCCAATGGAACCGGCCCAGATCGAGCGCGCGGAATTGCACACCACAGCCTGGGCGGGGGGGCCTGGGGAGGTGAAGGAGTACTTCAAGCTGAATGGGCGACATTTCGCGGTCGCCGACGGCAGTGACCACCGCACCCATTACACGGTCTTTCCCGTCGAGGCCGCGCTCTTGCGCCGCGGTGACAACACCGTGGAGGTGCTGTCCGACACGGTGCACCACGGAATCGAAATCCTGAAGCCTGGCCCGGCGCTCGTCGTTCGCTACCGGACACCGTAACAAGGCCACCGGATTTCCGGCTGGGCCGGCTCGCCGCCATCACATCATGGGTTTCTGCAATCGTCGTTCCTTTTTGATCACTGCGGCCGGCGCCGCCGCCACCTTGTCTGCGCCTGCCTGGCGCCCTTCCGCCTGGGCGAAACCGTCCGGAGCCAATTCGGATCTCGGCATCGGAGTGATCGGGCTGGGGCTCAAAGGAAAGTCGCTGTTGCAGCAGGTGGCGGCCGCGACTGGCGTCAGGGTGATCGCCCTGTGTGACGTCGATCCTCGGGCGCTCAACGAGGGCGCAGACCTGGTGGGGAAGGCGCAGCCGCCGATTCATCGATCAACGGATTATCGGACCGTGCTGGCGCACCCTGGGGTTGACGCCGTAGTGATCGCGACCGGCACTCATTGGCATGCGCCGATGACGGTCCAGGCCTGCCAGCAGGGCAAGGATGTCCACGTGGAGAAACCCGCAGCCCACACGATTTGGGCGGGCGCCCGGATGGTACGAGCGGCCGGGAAGTACGGGCGAATCGTGCAGGTGGGCACCCAGTTTCGCTCCGATCCCGGACTGCCTGCGGCGATCGACCACATTCGATCTGGCCTGGTGGGGAAGATCCTTTGGATTTACGCCTTCGCCTACGCCGTGCGCGAGTCCGTCGGGCGGCGGCTGCCTTGGTATCCGGACTGGCTGGACTACGATTTGTATTGCGGGCCGGCGCCGATGGTGCCGCTGAAGCGCACGCGCTTGCATTACGACTGGCATTTCGATTGGTCGACCGGCAACGGCGATCTGCCCAATATGGGCGTCCACATGATTGACATCGCCCGGCGGTTCGCCGCGCTTGAGGCGCCCCCACGGCGGGTGCTGAGCGTTGGCGGCCGGTTCGCGATGGACGACGCCGGACAAACCCCGAACACCCAGCTCACGGTCTTCGATTACGCCTCTTGTCCCGTGTTCTTTGAAAATCGGGCGCTCCCCTCGAAGCCTGGTGTGCGTACGACCGATCAGTTCCGTGGACTGCGCAATGGCATCGTGGTGCAGTGCGAAGGCGGCTATTACGCGGGGTATTATGGCGGGGGGATTTACGATAACCATGGGAAGCCGCTGCTGGCCAAGCGGCTGCCAGGTGACGGCGGGGCCTCCCATCTGGCCAATTTCTTCGCCGCAGTGCGCAGTCGGCACCCCGGTGATTTGACGGCGCCGATTGAGGTCGGGCATGCTTCGACCAGTGTGTGCCACTATGGGAACATTTCGTATCGCTTGGGGACCACCCGGACGGTTGGGGAAGTGCGTCGCGCGCTGGCGCCGACGCCCCCGGCGGACGAGCATTTTCAGCGTTTGGAAGCGCACTTGGCGGCGCATCAGGTGAATCTCGCGGCGCAGCCGCTGACTTTGGGCTGCTGGGTCATCCCCGGAGCCACCCACGATGACATCCAAGGCGTGGAAGATGCGGCACCGGAGGTACTGAGCGAAGCCCGCCACCTTCTGCGCGGAACTTATCGACCTCCGTATCGGCTGGAGGATAAGGGGTGATGTCAGTGTCGATTTCCCCAGCCAAGCCCGCGCGATCGCGTCGCCAGCAACTTTGCCGACACCCGGCCATTCAGGGCCGAGGGAACCGGAAACGGGGAAACGCCTGAAGTCTCGACGCTCCGCACGGCCCCAGGTTCGCTCTTTCTCCAGCATGACCACCCGCTCCATCCGTCTTGGCATGGTCTGCGCAACCCTCGGCATCGTTGCCGGAGCATCCACCGCCACCCGAGCTGCGGCAACCGCCGCCGGGCCCAACATCCTGTTCTTTCTTGCCGATGATCTGGGCTACGCCGACCTCGGTTGTTTTGGCGCGCGCGACATCCGCACGCCGCACCTCGACCGGCTCGCCCGCGAAGGCGTGCGATTCACGCACTTCTACTCCAACGGTCACGATTGTTCGCCAACTCGCACCGCGTTCCTTACGGGACGCTACCAACAGCGCGTGGGCGGACTCGAGTGCGCTATTGGTATCGGCAACGTCGGCCGGTACGATGACGCCATCCGGCTGGCCGATCAGCATGATTTGGGGCTGCCGGTGCATGAAACCTCGATTGCGCGGATGCTGAAGGATGCCGGCTACGCCACTGCCATCGTCGGCAAGTGGCATCTGGGCTACGAGGAGAAATTCAGCCCGAATCGCCACGGCTTCGACCACGCCTTCTACTGCCTGGGCGGAGGCATGGACTATTTTCACCACGTCGAGGATCCACCGGCAAACACTCCCGCACTCTGCCTCAATGGCACTCCGATCCAGCGGCGCGGCTACGCGACCGATCTTTTCGGTGCAGCAGCCGAGGCCTGGCTCCGGGCGCACGTCGCCCGGGCACCGCGGTCGCCTTTCTTCCTTTATGTGCCGTTCACCGCGCCCCACTCGCCGTTCCAGGCGCCGGACGAAGAGCAACCGGCCGTGCTGCCCGCCGATTCACCCCGCTGGAAACAGGGCCAGGCCCCGCCTGCGGTCTACGCCGCGATGATCGAGCGCGTCGACCTCGTCGTGGGCCGACTCCTTGGTACGCTCGATGAGCTCCGCCTGACCGCCGACACGCTGGTGGTCTTCACGAGCGACAACGGTGGTACCCGCAGTGCCCGGCCCAGCGGCCTGCGCGATTTCAAGGGCAGCACCTTCGAAGGTGGCATCCGTGTTCCAGCCATCGTCCGCTGGCCTGGCCTCCTGCCCGCCGGCCTAACCACGACACATCCCACCATGACGATGGATCTCACTGCGTCGATCGCCCGGGCGGCGGGCGCTTCCACGCCGGGCGGACGGGCCTTCGACGGCATCGACATTCTGCGCATTATTGAGCGCGGCGAAGCCCCTCCCAGCCGCGCCCTGTTTTGGCGCGGCCGCCGCGGCGAACGCACCTGGCGCTCGGTGCGCGAGGGCATGATGAAACTCGTGATCCGCGCCGACGCCGGCCAACGCGAGGAGTTTCTCTTCGATCTTGCCGCCGACAACGGAGAACAGAACAACCTGCTCACTGCCCGCCCCGCCGACGCCGTCCGCCTGCGCGAGAAGCTCGCCGCCTGGGAGATGATGGTGAAGCCGGTACGGTGACGGCACCATCGTCATTCCGATTCCGCCGGGCAGAGCGAGGCTGACAAGCAGGCCCCATCGGATCTCTCCACGCAGTCGGAGACCGCCGCCGGTGGAGTGCCACTTGAGTGGCAACGGCGACCGAGCAGATGCGTCTGTCCGTTGCCGCGTCAAGGAAGCGACTCGCCCCGGCTTCGCGAGGGATCGGTCGACTCCCCCGAGACCGTGGATTCCGCCACAGCCACGTGATTTTCCGCCGCTGATCAAGACACGGCGGACGGAGGGAAGTAGAGTTCCTTCCGCAAGAGCCTTCTCCCCCTTTCCGTTCTGTTGCCCAGCCCCGCCATGAACCGTCCATCCCCGTTTCCGACCTGTCGTGCACTCGTATGGGCGTCGTGCGCGGTCGTTCCGTTATCCTCCCAAACGGCGCCCACGCCGTCCCTTCAGCCAATCCGGAAAGAGGAGACGGTGGAACTTACTCCCTTCATCGTGAACGACAGCACGGATGTGGGTTATCTCGCCGCAAACACCCTCGCCGGCAGCCGCCTCAACACGAGCCTCAAGGACACCGCCGCTTCGATCTCGGTGTTCACCGAGGAACTGTTGTCGGACCTCGGGGCCACCAATTTGACTGCGGCGACAAACTACGCCGTCAACGTCGAACTCGAAATGGCCGATTCGCAAAACAGTGCCGCGCCCAACGGCAACAACCTTCTCGAGTTCTACCAGACCTATCGCGTGCGCGGCATACCGGCGTCGGTGTCACGAAACTACTTCAATTGGAAGCTGCCCACGGACACCTACAACGTGTCCCGCATCGAGGACTCCCGGGGACCCAATGCAGTGCTCTTTGGTGTCGGGTCTGCCGGTGGCGTGATCAACTCGTCGACCAAGCAGCCGGTGTTTGGCCGCGCGATCTACCGGTTGGCCGGCGGCATCGGCAGCTTCGCCTCCTCCCGTCAAACGATTGATGTCAACCAACCGGTGGTGGCGGCGAAACTGGCGGTGCGATTCAATGCGGCCAACGATCAAAGCAAAAGCTTTCGCCACTACATGTTCTCCGAGAGTCGCCGCGCGCACCTCGGAGTCCGCTTCCAGGCGAGTGCGCGAACCACCGTGCGGGCCGAGGGCGAGGTCGGCCGGATCGAAGACAACGTGGCGCGCACCTACAATCTCACGAACAATTTCGGAAACTGGCTGAGCACCGGGCGCCCGACGGTCGCCGCCCCCGTCGCCACCAACGCGGCGCAGGGTCTGCTGCGGCTTGCGGCCACCCAGCGCATCACGTACATCGCCAACAGCGATTCGCTGATGAACTGGGGCAACACCATGTCTACCTCGGGCAACAGCGCTATCATCACCGATCCCTCCCTGACCGATCGCTCGATCAACGTGAGTGGACCGGGCACGCTGCGGACGGCCGACTTCAACACCTATTCCCTCTTCGTTGAGCATCGGCTCGGCTCGTCGGTCTATCTCGAAGCGGCCTACAATCACCAATACTACGCGTACGACAGCTATGATCCCACGGTCACGGGTACAAACCTCACAGGAGATCCGAACCGACTTCTCCCCAGTGGCGCCGTCAATCCCTATGTCGGCCGGTTGATGCTGGAGAGCTCCTGGTTCCGCCGGGCGCGGGCGGAACGGTTCGACACGTGTCGCTTTGCGATCGCCCGGGAGTTCGAAGCGGGCCGCTGGGGCAACTACCGTTTCGCGTTCCTCGGTGAAAGCGAACGTCGGAATTTCAAGAGCAACGAATACGGCGAGGTGTGGGAGGGGCGCCCGTTCAACGCCACCCCGGAGAATGCCGCCAACCAGGTCTTCCGACGCAGCTACGTGACCGAGGGCGACTGGGCCACCTATTACCTCAACGGCGCCCACTTCCTCGGCCTGATCCGAAATCGAACCGATCCCATCACGGGCCGCACCCTCTCCTCGACATGGGTACAGCGGCAGAGCTCGCCCGAGGATGATCCCAGCACCCAGCGCTCGCTCCTCGTGAGTACGCAGGCGCGCTTCCTTGACGGCAGGGTCGTCGCGGGGCTGGGACTCCGGCGCGATTGGGGCGTGATCACCGACCGCGGAGCGTGGCGGAATCCCGCCACGAATATCTTCGTGGTCGATTACGGCACGACGACGGTCAACAAGTTCAGGGGCGACACCCGCACGCTCGGCCTGGTCGGACACCTCACCCCATGGCTCTCGGCTCTGGCGAATTTCGCCACCAATGTCGATCTTCCCAACCCGCGTATCACGATCGTGCCCAGCAACCGCCCGTCCCCGCCCGCCGGCACGGGTCGCGATGTCGGACTTTCGTTCTCACTGCCGGGCGGCAAGGTGTATGGGCGAGTTGTCTACTACATGACCAACTCCGCGGGCCAGATGGATTTTCGGCTCCAGGAAGTCGGCAATCACAACGCCCGGGTGTTGGAGGCACTGCGCCTGGCCGGAGTGCTGACGCAGGCGCAGGTGGATGCCGGTTCCGTTACCGCCAACGGCGCAACGTTCGATCGTCGGTCCGACGGTTACGAGCTGCAGGTCACCGGCAATCCGTTGCCCAACTGGCGCCTGCTCGCCAACTTCTCGGTCGCGAATGCCACGGAAGACAACATCGCGCCCGAGGTGAAGAAGTGGGCGGCGGAAGCATTGCCTTACTGGTCGACCTTCAGCTCCTCCGCCATCATCACCAGCCTTGGACGCACGCCTGCGGCCGAGCGCACGAGCCTGCAAACGGTGCTGGACGATCTGTTCGAAACCGAGGGGGCGGGCCAGCTTGGCAATCGCCGCTACAAGGTAAGTGCGTTCACCCGGTACGGCTTCACCCAGGGCGTTTTGCGTGGGGCCTTTGTCGGCGGCGGCTATCGGCACCAAAGCAAGATGCTCGTCGGCCGTGATGCCACGACCAAAGAGAAGATCTTCGGGAACTCCTACTGGCAGGCGGACGCATTCTGCGGACACCGCATTCGCTCTATGTTCCGCAAAGGAACACTCAACCTCCAGCTTAACCTCAGCAATGTGTTTGATCGCACCGAGCCATTGGTCGTGCGCTACCAGGGCACCGGTGTACGTCGCCACATCCTCGTCGCTCCGCGCACTTGGCGACTGACGGCCAGCCTGGACTTCTGAGACTCACTGGCGTGGCTGGCCAAGCCGATTCCCGGCACGTTTGTTCTCGACATAGGATAGGCTCTGGTTTGCCAGCTGAATCGATGGTGCGCGCGATGGTAGGCCCAATCTACCATCACGCGCGATCACGAGCACGCCGGACACGGCACGGATCGCGGGTCGATTTGGGCCTCATAAGCCTGTCATCACTGAGTGTAACATATCACACGCTCGACCGAATCGCGGCTCGCTCGAAGTGGATTTGCGAACGACCTGATCACCGACGCTCGAGCTTGCACGGCAGCACGTGCCTGCTGGCCCGTGCTGCCTCGCAACCCGAGCGACGGCTGGGCCGATTGCGCACGGGAGCCGTCGCGGACGGTGCTTCGCTGCGCTCCCACCGACCGCTCCCGGCCCCGCTGGCGGGTTCACTGTTTGCGCCGTTCATCGGCGTCGAGCGCATCGATCCGGATACCGTGCACGAGCGCCCGATAGGTGGGCACTGCTGGATTGCCGGCAAATTCGTTTCGGCGAAGCCGACGGGGTAAACCCGCTGGCTGCTGCAGCGCTCGCGAGCGGGCCGAAGAACTTAGTCTGGTCGCAAGGGGGTCACAGCGGTTCGCCACCCTCATTGAGAATGGCGAGGTAGGCGTCATAGACGAAGACGCGATTGCGGCGCTGTCCGGTGAGTTCGCGGGCGACACCGGAAGCGACCAGGTGCTGCATCGCTTTGCCAGCGGTGGGGAAGGTCATGGCGCTGGTGAGGCAGAGCTGCTTGAGGCTGAGCACGGGACGTTGGCGCAAGGCGGTGAGGACGCGCAGAGCGCTGGCGGCGCCACGGCCGATGGCCTGCGTGCGGCGGGTGTCTTCGGCGAAGAGAGTAACAAGCCGGCGGGCGGTCTGCACCGCGCCGAGAGCGGTGTGCTCCACGCCCTCGAGGAAAAAGTCCACCCAAGCTTCCCAGTCGCCCTGGCTGCGGACGCGGTCCAGGAGTTCGGAATACACCGGACGGTGCTGCTTGAGATAGAGGCTGAGATAAAGGAGCGGCTGACCGAGCAACCCGCCCTGATGGAGCAGCAGGGCGATGAGCAGACGCCCAAGGCGGCCGTTACCGTCCAAGAAGGGATGGATGGTCTCGAACTGGACGTGCGCCAGCGCAGCCTTGAGCAGCAAGGGCAGCCCATCGGCCTCGTCGTGCAGGAAGGCTTCGAGGGCGGCCATGGCATCTTCCACCTCGTGGGGAGGAGGCGGAACGAAGTGCGCAGTGCCGGGGCGGGTGCCGCCAATCCAATTCTGGCTCCGGCGAAATTCGCCCGGCGCCTTCTCGCTGCCGCGCCCGCGTGCCATGAGGCGGGCATGCATCTCACGCAGCAGGCGGTTGGACAGGGGGAATCCCTCCCGAAGACGGTTCATGCCGTGCTCCAAGGCGGCGATGTAGTTGGAAACTTCGACGACATCGTCAAAGGGCGCTCCCGGCGCCTCCTCCAACTCGAAGAGCAGGAGGTCGGAGAGAGAGGACTGGGTGCCCTCAATTTGGGAAGAAAGCACGGCCTCCCGACGGACGTAGGCGTAAAGAAAAAGCTGGGGATCCGCCAGCAGGGTGCTGACGCTGTCGAGCCGCCCGACAGCAAGAGTTGCCCTCTCCAGAAGGCGCTGACGTGGCCCCGAGAGATCCAGTGCCGGCACAGGCGGCAGTCGGCGTGGAAGAAAGGCTCGCACCGTTTCGCCCCCAACGGTCGTGAGATGATAGGTTCCAGTTTCGGGGCGATTCATGGGACGAAGCTTGAATAAGGCACAGGTTTATTCAAGTTATAAGTGCTTCGCTTTAATTAAAAGGTGCGCCCATGCGTTTGAGGTGGCTTTCCACACGGGCGCCCGAGGGGCAGAGCGAGTCTGCCTGCGCCTGGACTCCAAAGCGCCGTCCGATTGTACGGTATAAAGTCGGAGTCATTGCCGTGCGCGGCTGCCACGCTACCCTGGGTCCCGTTTCCCCGCCTCACCGTGCAGCCCATGATCATCCAATCCCGGCTCCGTCGCGCGCGATCCCGTCAACGTCGCGTCGCCTCTGGCTGAATAGGTCGAAAAGGAAAACTCGTGCTGCATCCGAACTGACATCCTTCATCGCCGCGCCCGGCGATTCACCATGACCTCTCCAGTTCCCCTCCGAAGTGCCCTCGCCGGCGCCGCCTTCACCCTTGTTCTCTCCACCATGTCCGCCAGCAGCCCAACCACACCTCGCAACGCAATCGCCCCGGGGCCGTTTCAGCCCACTTGGGAGTCGCTCGTCTCCCAGTACCAGTGTCCGGAATGGTTCCGCGACGCCAAGTTCGGCCTTTGGGCGCACTGGTCGGCCCAGTGCGTGCCCGAAACGGGCGACTGGTATGCGCGCCAGATGTATATCCAAGGCACCCCGGAGAACAAACTCCATGTCGCCCGCTACGGACACCCGTCCAAGTTTGGCTTCATGGAACTGGACAACCTGTGGCGGGCGGAAAAATGGGATCCGGAAAAGCTGATGGATCTCTACGTCCGCGCCGGCGCCAAATACTTTGTCGCCCTGGCCAATCACCACGACAATTTCGACGCCTACGACTCGAAATACCATCCGTGGAATTCGCTCCGCGTCGGCCCGAAGAAAGACATCGTTGGCACCTGGGCGCGGGTGGCGCGAGCCCGGGGGCTGCGTTTTGGCGTGACCAACCACTCGTCGCACGCCTGGCATTGGTTCCAACCGGCCTACGGCTACGATGGCGAGGGGCCCGACGCCGGCGTGCGCTACGATGCCGCCAGGCTGACGCTCGCGGATGGCAAGGGCAAGTGGTGGGAGGGTCTCGATCCGCGCCTGCTCTATACCGCCCCGACCATTGTGATGCCGGATGGGTTGAAGAGCATCCGCGAGGTGCGGGAGTGGCATACCAAGCACACCCGGCCGTGGGTCGAGGATCCACCGGCAGCCAATCCCGAGTTCACCCGCACCTGGTTCCTCCGTTGCCAGGACCTGGTGGACAAATACCGCCCGGACCTCCTTTATTTCGACAACACGGGACTGCCCCTCGGCCAGGCCGGACTCGATATTGCCGCCCACTTCTACAACGCCAGCCGCAGCTGGCACGGCGGCAAACTGGAGGCCGTGCTCAACGCGAAGATCCTGCCGCCGGAACACCGCCCCGCCATGGTCGAGGACTACGAGCGCGGCAAGACCGAGGGCATCATGCCGCTCCCCTGGCAGACCGATACCTGCATCGGCAACTGGCATTACGACCGGAGCATCTACGAGCAGCGCAAATACAAGTCCGCAGCGAGCGTGATTCACATGCTCGTCGATATCGTCAGCAAGAACGGCAACCTCCTGCTGAGCGTGCCGGTGCGCGGCGACGGCACGATCGACGAAAAGGAGGTCAGCATCCTCGAGGCCATCGCCGCGTGGATGGCGGTGAACAGCGAGGCGATCTTCGCGACGCGCCCCTGGAAGGTCTACGGCGAGGGCCCCGCCGCCGAAGAAAAGCCGGAGGCCGGCGAGTTCAGTGGGGTGAGCGACGTGCGCAAGAAACCGTTCACGCCGGAAGACATCCGGTTCACCCAATCGAAGGACGGCCGGACGCTCTACGCCATCGCGCTCGCCACGCCGGTCGGCGGCGCCCTCACGATCAAGTCGCTTGCGAGCGGCTCGGCGCTCTGGCCGGAGGCGGTCGGGCGGGTGCGGCTGCTGGGAGTTGACACTGATCTGAAGACCACACGCGACGCCTCCGGGCTGCACGTGACACTCCCGGGCCGCCGGCCGAGCGAGCACGCCCTCGCGTTGCGGATCCAGCAATAGTCCCATGCCTCCCACCCGTCGTTCCCGCTTCGCGGCGCAGACGACCGCCAGCGTCTTGGTGCTGGTCTGGCATTACCACGACGACGATGTCGCCGGGCCCGATGCCGAAGTCCGTCTCAACCTCACGGCGCCTTCAGGCGTATGACCGGATGTAGCAGCGGGTTTGCCACACGATTGTTTTTACGTCGGAATTCGTCGCGGCGAGCCGCACAGGGCAGGCCGAGAAAAGCAACCCGGCATTCGCGCCCGGCTGGCGCAACGGAGAGATGTCAGGTCGCGGCGACTTCCAGCCGCGCCAAGGCTGCTTCAAACGCGCGGAGAAGCTTTTCCTTTTGCCGAACGACCGCGTCCGCCGGAGCAAGCTTCCTTTCGAGAGATAGGCCTGAGGTCGGTTCGGTCAGACGCAAGATGCGCTCCCCACTGACAAGCTTGATGAGCTCGATCTGGATTTTTCGCGGTCTGCGCTGGAGGCCGGTGGCGTCCGCACGAAGGTCGGCGACAGCAAACGCGACCGCGTCTTCTGCGCCCGCGCGATCCCCGAGATACCCGAAGAACCCGCGCGCCTGGTG